>Ga0207146_10090_pt1 | contig 23439 bp, 14 predicted proteins | sample Alteio_BWMinHeat_36_FD_153539 | JGI IMG/M metagenome (GOLD analysis project Ga0207146, IMG submission 153539) | Enriched cells from forest soil in Barre Woods Harvard Forest LTER site, Petersham, Massachusetts, United States -... | ecosystem: Environmental > Terrestrial > Soil > Temperate forest >...
TTGGAAAACGCAGGAGTGAAACTCGATCCGCAGAATGCGGAACGAGTTGCGCTCGTCTTCGCAATTTCGAATGGCGGCGTAATCTACACGAAGCGCTTTTACCGCGACATCGTTGAATCGGGCGCGCAATCAGCGAGTCCACTCCTTTTTCCTGAAACGGTTTTCAATGCGCCAGCCAGTCACCTGGCGGCGATTCTCGGAATTACCGGCGCCACTTACACGCTGGTCGGTGACGGCGCGGTAGGACTTCTGGCGATAAGAATGGCGGAGGATTTGATGGCCAACGACGCGCTCGATTATTGCCTTGTTGTCGGCGCGGAAGAAGTCGATTGGCTGCTTTGCGATGCGTATCACAAGTGGCGTCTTCTCCGTTTGGAACCTCCGGTGGAGCCGTTCAATGAAGTCGCCAGAGGAATGATTTTGAGCGAAGGCGCCGGAGCGGTCCTGCTCGCGCGCGAAGGCCTAATAAAGATCGAGAGTACTCATGCTGGCGGATATTATCGCAAACGCGACGAAGCAAAGGACATTTTGAAGCGAATTCTTTGCGATCTGATTGAAGCCGAAAGCAGCTTCGTCATTGCGAGCGCAAACGGCACATTTATCGATGACGCGGAATGCCGGGCGATCTCGCAAGTCATCCCGGATGCCGTCGTATACACAGCGAAGCCGACGCTCGGGGAAAGTGTCGGCGCTGGCGGACTATGGCAGGTCATTGTGGGAGGCCAAGCTCTGCACCACGGAGAGCTTCCGCCTCTGCTACACGTGACTTCAAGAATTCCGTTGCGGATTTCACCTTCGCATGCAGCCGCGGTGGAGACGCGTGGCGCGATTGTCTTAAGCTGCGGACTCAATCAGCAAATCACAGGTTTATGTCTCGGTATGGATCGCTGAAGTCGATGAGCCGTTTTTTCGCGGGATTCGCTTTTTCACGGGGCCGCGGCCTCGGTCGCGTCCCGCTTTTGCCTTTGCAAGAGCACCTTCCTTCGGTACCTTCGGCGACCGCCATGCGAAAGCCGGTTCGTTTGTTCTTTGTGCTAATCGTGACAGCTGGTTTCGCCAGGGGAGCAATTAAAACTCCGGAGAACGCTCCGATGGAAATCACCTCAAGCGGGGAAACCAGTTATGAGAACGGGCTGGCCACCGCGCGCGACAACGTGGCTATTCACGTGGGCGACACAGATATCTACGCCGACTACGCGCAGTACAATTCGCGCACACACGAAGTGCTGGCGGTGGGCCATGTGCGAATCTATCGCGATGTCAATCTCTACATTTCCGATCGCGGCATTTACAACATCGACACAAAAAAGATTCGCGCGACTAACATGCGCACAAAGTCTGATCCTTATTTCGTTAGCGGCGAAAATGTCAGCGAAATTTCCGAGAACGGTTATCTCGTCCAGAACGGAACCTTCACTACGCATGATGCGCCGGCGGCCGATTTTCATCTCCAAGCGCAAACGATTCGTATTTACGAGAAAGACCGCGTCATTTTCCGGAACGTGACCTTCTACGTCGGAAAGGTACCTATTTTTTGGTGGCCTTACCTGTACCAGTCGCTCAATGACGCGTTCAGTTTTACGGTCTCACCAGCGTTTTTGAGCTCATGGGGGCCATCGCTTCTTACTCAGGTGACCTTCCCTATCACGGACGACATCAGAGGCCGGATCCGGCTCGATTATCGGGAGCGTCGCGGCGTGGGCCTCGGATTCGAATCGGATATCGACTACGGCAAGGACAAAAGCAGCTCGGCCAAACTCAAAACGTATTATTTACAAGATCAAAACCCGCTGATAAATCGCACGGGGTTACCGCGAGGAGCAGTCCCGACCGGACGATACCGAGTCAGTCTGGAGGACCGCACGAACTTTACCGATGACATCTATGGCATCGTTGACATTACGAAACTGAGCGATCCTTTCGTGATGCAGGATTTCTACCAAGGCGAGTTTCGTATCGATCCTGTTCCGGACAACGTGGTCGCAGTCACGAAAACGGACCCGTTTTATACCCTGACAGGAATCGCGCGTTTTCAGGCAAATGAGTTCTTCGACCAAACCGAACGCTTGCCGGAAGTGGTCTTGGACATTAAGCGCCACGCGCTTTTTGGCGGACCCATTTTCTACGAAGGCGAAAGCGGATTTGCCAATCTGGAGCGAGCATTTGCCGACGGCTCAGGCTTTGAAGATTACAGCACCATCCGTCTCGATACCTTTCACCAGCTTCTCTACCCGAACACATATTTCGGCTGGCTTTCCATCGTGCCGCGGGTTGGTTTTCGCGGGACCTACTATACCCAGACCCGTGACCTCGGGAAAACCATGTTCACACCGGACTCAAACCCGCTGGTGCCTAATTTTCTCCTGCCTAATCCGACACTCGCTCAGCCAATCAAGTATGGCAATGACATATTCCGCCCGGTCTTTAACGCCGGCGTGGAAGCGTCTTTCAAGCTCTCCCAGACGTGGGAGAATGTGCAAAGCGGGGCGCTCGGTCTCGATGGACTTCTCCACGTAATCCAGCCATTCACGAACTTCTCTTACGTAGCCAATGGCGGCGCCGACCCGGCCTCGATCCTTCAGTTCGATCGATTTGAACCTTCCACCCAACTTCGCCCAATCGATTTTCCACAGTTCACTTCCATCGATTCAATCGATAATTGGACGGTCTGGCGCCTTGGCGTCCGGAATCGTCTCGAGACCCGGCGCGACGACTCGACGGTCACTTGGCTCGAGCTCGATACTTTTTTTGACGTGAACTTCGATAATCCGTTCGATCGCACGCCGTATTCGAATTTTTTCAATAATATCCGGTTCACGCCGCTGCCGTGGGCGACGCTTTACGTCAGCTCCCAGGTGCCGGCTTTCGACAAGGGTTTTACGGAAGTGGACACGACCTTGATTGTCCAACCAATCGCGAATTTGCAATTGACCATTTCGCATCGCTATTTGAATGGCAATCCCTTCTTCGACAACAGCAGCTTGTTTGTCGTCGGCGGATATTACCGCCTCGATGAGAACTGGGGCCTCGGCGTCCAGGAGCAATACGAAGCGACCACCCGCACTCTCGAGGAGCAGCGTTACTCGATTTATCGCGATCTGACGAGCTGGGTAGCTTCATTTGGCGCCGTGGTGCGCGACAACGCTGGTGTGAAAGAATATGGCGTGCTCTTTACCATCACCCTCAAAGCATTTCCGAAATTTGGTTTCGATTTGAATTTCGATCCAGCAGGCGCGGGTCAAGGCGCAGGTCAAGGCCAATGAGCGGCATGGAGCGAAGAATACTGCGTTTTCCGGCGTCGTCCCGCTTCTTGCTCTGCTGCGATTAACTCGCTGCGTCGCTTCATTCGCATGGATCTTTCCATCATTGGTTCCGGTTACGTCGGTCTTGTCACCGGCGCTTGCTTCGCCGACGTGGGCCACAACGTTGTCTGCGTTGATAACGACCCGCGGAAAATCGAAGCGTTGCAAGCTGGTAAAGTGCCGATATACGAACCCGGTCTCGAGGAAGTGATCCATCGCAACGTCTCCGCGCATCGATTGCGGTTCACCGGCAGCATTCGGGAAGGGGTCGATAATTCACAGATCGTTTTCATCGCCGTCCCCACTCCGCAACAGCCGAACGGCGATGTCGATCTTAGCTTCATCGAGAAAGTCGCCCGGGAAATCGCGGGCGTATTGACCAGCTATCGCGTGATCGTCGATAAAAGCACCGTGCCTGTGAAAACAGGCGAAAGAGTCGCCGAGTCCATCAAACGCTACAATCGCCACGGCGCAAAGTTTGATGTTGTCAGCAACCCGGAGTTCTTGCGCGAAGGCTGCGCCGTCGGCGATTTGATGCATCCGGACCGCATTGTGATCGGGGCGCAAAGCGAACACGCCATCGACCTGATGAAGAAGGTCTATGAACCATTCATGGCGCCAATTCTTGTGACCGACATCAACAGCGCCGAGCTCATCAAACACGCCGCCAATTCATTTCTCGCGCTCAAAATTTCCTATATCAACGCGCTCTCGGCGATCTGTGAAGCCAGCGGCGCCAATATCGAAAAAGTCGCCGATGGAATTGGGATGGATCGGCGTATCGGTCGTGATTTTCTCAATGCGGGAATCGGTTATGGCGGTTCCTGTTTTCCCAAAGACATCGCCGCGTTCGTCACGATCTGCGAACAGCTCGGTGTCCCATTTAATTTGCTCAAGGAAGTGCAGCGAATAAACACGGCGCAAAAAGAGCGTTTCCTTAAGGCCATCCGCGAGACGCTCTGGGTGCTGCGCGAAAAGAAAATTGCCGTCTGGGGCCTCACATTCAAACCAGATACCGATGATATTCGCTCCTCTGTCGCGATCGACCTCGTGGCCGCTCTGTTGCGCGAAGATGCGCACGTCATCGCTTATGATCCAAAGGGAATGGAAAAGGCGCGCGACGTGAAAACGATTGCCGATGCTAAGTTCGCTTCGTCCGCGCTGGAAGCGACGGACGGCGCTGAAGCGCTGATTGTCGCGACGGAATGGAGCGAATTCGCCAATGTCGATCTTGCTGTCGTAAAGAGCAAAATGACCACGCCGATCGTCTTTGACGGGCGAAATTTGTTTGATCCCGAGACGATGGGCCAGCTCGGTTTCCGCTATCATTCTATTGGTCGCGCGAGCGTGAAGCCGCACTGAAACTTCTCACAGCGGACTGACCGCATGGCGCAATTGTCTGCTCGCCGAGCCGCGCTTGCCGCGATGCGAGCGTGGCGCACGGAAAAACGCTTCGCCCATTCGGTCATCTTCACGCTGTTGGCGAAAACGAGATTGAGCGCGTCGGACCGTGCTTTTGCTCTGGAGTTGTTTTACGGCGTCCTGCGCAATTCCAGACTGCTTGATTTCTGGATCGGTCGTCTGCGGACCGCTCCCGTGCATGTCAATCTTCGCGACGTTCTTCGACTCGGCCTTTATCAACTCTTCATCCTCGAAACTTCTGAGCACGCGGCCGTTTACGAAACTGTGGAGCTGGCGCAGAAGAAGCACCGTGCGTTGATTAACGGAGTCCTGCGCGCCGCCCTGCGACGTAAAGGTGAGTTGGCCGCGCAAGGAAACGCGCAGCCCCTCGACATTCGAACATCTCATCCGAAATTTTTGATCGCACGCTGGGAACAGAATTTCGGAGCCGAAGCCGCGGACGCACTGTGCACGTGGAACAACCAGCCACCGTCTTTATATGCCCGGATCAATCGATTGAAAATCGATCGCGAAAAGTTCCTGCTGACTTATCCGGAATCGCGCCCTTTGTTATACAATTCTGACTTCGTTGAGCTGGACGTATTTCCATCCGAAGCGCTCGAGCGGGGTCATTGCTACATTCAGGATCCGAGCACAACGATGGCTTGCCAGCTTCTCGATCCGCAACCGGGAGAAAAAGTCCTCGATGTGTGCGCCGCGCCGGGTGGCAAAACGAGTTACATCGCAGAGCTCATGCGAAATCGCGGCATGATTGTGGCCTGCGACCGCGCATCGGAACGCGTTCGCGTCCTCGAAGAAAATATGGCGCAACTCGGGGTCGACATTGACCATGTCTTCGCCCACGATTGGGGACGCAGTCGCGTCCCGAAAGAAATTGCTTCGATCGCTCCGTTCGATCGCGTTCTAATCGACGCACCATGCAGCAATACCGGGGTGATGCGACGGCGGGTCGATGTCCGATGGCGATTGAAGCCGGCGGACTTTGTTCGCATGCAAAAGCAACAGCTCGAAATTGTCCGCGCGGTCTTCGGTTTATTGAGACCGAGGGGAGTGCTTGTCTATAGCACTTGCAGTCTGGAGCCGGAGGAAAATGAAGAACTCGTGCGGCGCATCCTGGCTGACCTGTCGATGTTTCGATTGGAGCGGACCAAGCATTCAATTCCGTTTCGCGACTACTTTGATGGCGCTTTTGCAGCAAAACTTGTGAAGTCCCCTTCGTGAGTTGCATCCGCCACTGTCGATGGAATCATAAGCTTCTATGCACGATCTCCGCTTCGACAAACTCGCGAAACTTCTGGTGGAATATTCCACGCGGCTTAAGCACAACGAAACTGTTTTGGTCGAAGCGTTCGACGTGCCCGATGAAATGCCGATCGCGCTCATTCATGCGATACGAAAGGCCGGGGCGATTCCTTTTGTTCAAATTCACCGCGCTCGAATCAGTCGCGCACTCACACTCGGTGCGTCGGATCGACAATTGAAACTAATGGCGAGCCATGAGCTCGCGCGCATGAGGAAGATGGACGCATACATCGCTGTACGCGGCAGCAACAACATCACCGAGCTTTCTGATGTGCCGGCAAAGCAAATGCAGTTGATGGCGAAGAGAATGCGGCCGGTGCAAGATCAAAGGGTCAAAAAAACGAAATGGGTGGTGCTGCGCTGGCCGACGCCGTCGATGGCGCAGCTTGCCGGGATGAGTACCGAGGCCTTCGAAGATTTCTACTTTGAAGTCTGCACACTGGATTACCGCAAACTGCAACCGGGCATGAAAGCGCTTAAGGCGCTGATGGAGAGGACGGACCGTGTCGAGATTAACGGGGCGGGCACCGACGTCCGCTTTAGCATCAAGGGAATTCCAGCCGTGATTTGCGGAGGCGATCGTAATATCCCCGACGGTGAGGTTTTCAGCTGTCCCGTGAAAAATTCCGTTCAAGGTTGCGTCACGTTCAACGCACCGAGCATTTATCAGAGCACCGGTTTCGATGGCATCCGCCTGGAGTTTCGCGATGGCAAGATTGTCGATGCAACAAGCAACCACACGGAGAAGCTGAACAAAATTCTCGATTCGGACGCCGGGGCCCGTTATCTCGGCGAGTTTTCGCTCGGGTTTAATCCCCACGTTCTGCAACCAATGAGGGACATATTATTTGATGAGAAAATCGCCGGCTCTTTTCATCTCACGCCGGGACAGGCTTATGAAGAAGCCGATAATGGGAATCGAAGCCAGGTACACTGGGACATGGTAAACATCCAGCGACCGGACTACGGCGGAGGGGAGATTTATTTCGACGGAAAATTAATCCGGCGAGACGGAGAATTTCTGCCCAAGCAACTACGGTCGCTTAATCGCAACCATTTAGTCACGCGGCAGAAGATCGTAAGCTAGAAGTTGCGCGCCCCGACATCGGCGCGAAATCCACGATTCGCCGCAAATAACGTAGCCATCCAACTCGCTTCACGCCCGCCTCGGGCCATGACCCAGCAGATTGAGCTGCATCATTCCGATTTCGCCGGCGCTCGTGAGCTGCAAGTTTGCGATCTCGAACATCGGGATGCCCTCGCCTGGGACCAGGGCTGCACCGGGCAACTGCACGGCAACCTGCTTGGAATTCGAATTCAGGACAATGGCCGCAATCTCAAACGACGGTGAAAACTCGACCGTGCCAATCTGGAACGGAGCTGTTACCAGAACAGAGGCTTGCCCTTGCTGCGACGGAGTGAGTTGCAAAGGCGCAGTCTCGAAATTCGGGACGAGTTGCAACCCTCCGACCGTAAAGGAAGGCGAACCGGTGGCCGTCGGCCGCTGCTGTTGAGAGGGAGTCAATCGGACACTGCCAAGCGCTCCTCCCGCCGGCTGAATCTTTGCGACCTCGAAAGTGACCTGCAAATTCATTGCAGGCTGCGCCTGCTGGGTAGGAGCCAGACGCATACTGACGATCTTGGAGGTCGGCCGCACTTGCAAGGCACCCATTTTAAAGGTGGGCGTCAGTTGCATCGAGGCAATCTCGAAGGAGAAAGTGAGTTGCACAGCGGTGTGCATGGCACCAGCCGGCTGCGGTGCGCCAGCAGGCTGCGGTGCACCTACGGCGGCTGGAGTTCTGGTTACTTGAGCGGTTGGGATTTGGATCGGTTCAGGCATGGTTACAGGTGTGGTTGTTTGCGGGACTGACGGCTCGGTGGAAACGGCCTTCGGGACAAAAGAGGGCGTCTCGATGACTTCCGCTACGGACGGTTCCATCGCGGAGACAGACATTTGATACGGAATCGGTTGTCCTTGTCCGATCGGTTCGACCTCAGGCTCGGTCACAGCCTCTGCTGTCATCGTCCAGGATTCAAACTCACGGTCGATCGGTTCTACTTCAGGTTCAAACACAGGCTCTGCCACGGGTGCAGTGCCCATTACAATGACAGGAGCGGCCGCCATTTCCGAACCGGTAGGAGCGCCGTTCGTCCACTCGGTGAGCTCTTGCATTTCCGGCATCGGCGGATTGACCGGAGACAAAACCTCGGCACTTGGCGTGAAATCGACGCTTGGAATCTCAACTTGTTCGAGGACAGGACCAACCGAGGACTCAGAGGCAGGGTCGGCGAGGAGCACCGACTCAACTTCGGGCTCGGGATTGCGATAAACGACAGTTTCTACTGAGCCACTGGCTAGAGTTGCTCCTCCGCCGAAAGTGCGGTCGAGTCTTCCCAGCGGCAGAACGCTGCGTCGCAACGAAGGTTCCGACGCTCTCAACTGCAGCGAGATCCGGCGCGGACCACCAACGAAGTGATTGCTCACGGTCGCCAAGTGCTCTTGCGATGGAGCGAGACTGATTTCGTCGAAGCGTGGTCCCATAACGGGCGCTGCCTGGCGGTAAATCGTAATGTTGATGAGGCGGCGCCGAACCTCAGGAACAATCACCCAAGCTAACAAGAAGGTGGCGGCCACGAGCAATCCGCCGACAAGCAGGGTCTGGGGTGTCTCGCCCATGGCGGGCCGGGACCACTCCCGGACGCCAGTGGGAGCGAGCACCGTCGCTGGCGTGGCAGCCACGACAGCCGGAGCCCTGGCCGCAGGCGCGGCCGATGGTATTACCGAAGGCTCCGATTGAGCAACAGCAGGTTGTTCATCCTGGCTGACAGGAGCAGCCGATATCGTGATGGAAGCGGAAGGCGATGCAGCCGCAACCTGGGTTTCAACCGTAGGCGAAAACGCGGCGGCTGGAAAGCCCGGCGCCTCCTCCGGTGGCTTCGCGGGGGTTGTAGATTCGTTTGAGGCCATGACGGGCGGTTGCGTAACCGCAGCCGGAGATTCGGCCGCTCGCGAACTCGTCGCCTCCATTCCAGCAATCACCGGACTGGCGGCCGGCGAAAAAGAAGGCGAAGATTCCATCGTCGCTTCTTTGGCCGGATTATTTGCGGCTGCAACAGCGCTAGGAATCGGGCTGGGCTCGATTGCGGGGCTGGATTCGGTTGGCGCCGACATGGCAGCCGTCGGAGTGGAGGAAGCCACCATCGCTGGATTCTGCAGCCATCCGAGATCATAGAAGGCGTCCCCAAAAAGGTTGTTGAGGGCGGGCGAGTAGATCTTCTTGGCCGATGCGATCCAGTCGGTCGCTTTGTTTGGGTTGTTGTGCTGAAACTCCCAGGCTGCCTGCGCGTAGTACAGCGCCGGCGTGTCTCCCGTAAACTGGAACTGCTCCATCATCTTTTGCGCGCGGCTCTCTTTGCCTTCGAGCAAAAGCGTCATGTAGATCTTGAACTTAATGATCTGCGCCACCTGATTCTTATCGCCCCCTGGGGTCTGTTTAAAGAGCGCGTCGAAGCGCTCTCGCGCCCGTGCATAATCTTTTTTCTTAAACGGAATTTGCGCGAGATTATATTGCGCCTCGCGGAATTTCGGATCTACTTTGGACGCCTTCTTAAACGCGGCTTCCGCTTCGTCGAATTCCTTCTGCTCCATCAAAATCTCGCCGCGCAAATTGAGGACCGGCGCCTGATTCGGGTCGGCCGCGTCAGCCTCGTCGATAAATTTCCGGGCTGTCGCGAAGTCGTGCTGTTGGACGGCTTGTTGCGCTTGTTCGAAACTTGACAGCGCCAAGGCTTTGGTCTTTGCGGTGCGCTCGGCCGCAGTCGCTAGCGGCAGCGAAGGGCGCGTCTGGCCGGCTGCCTTTTCCAGCCAACCGACTTCATACAACGATTCTGCAAAAACCTTGTTCAGTTGTGACGAAAAGTTCTTCTCCGCCACAACGATCAAATCTCGTGCTTCCTTGTTCTTCTTGTGTTGGAGTGCGATGGCGGCGTTCGCGTAATGAACGGCCGGCGTGTCGGGTGAAAGCTCGAACTTGGCCAGAATGGAATCGACCATGTTCTCTTTTCCCTCAAGCAGATAGGTCAGCAGAATCTTATACTGAATAAGCTGCGTCGCTTCACCTTCCAGACCGGCCACGTTGCTCGAGAGAAGCTGTTGGAAACGAGTGCGAGCTTCCGCCCAATCTTTCTCGAGAAACGGAATCTCCGCTAGATTAAAGCGCGCATTCCAAAACTTCGGATCGATCCGCACCGCTTCGAGCAAGGCTGCTTCCGCCTTGTCGTAGATGCCTTCTCGCATCAGGATCACACCGCGCAGATTTTGCGATTCCGCCAGATCCGGTTGTCGAGCGTCTATCGCATCGAGCTCCTTCAATGCCTCGGGAAAATTATTCGCCTCGAACCCCCGGAAGGCTTTGTTATACATTTCCTCCAGTTCCGATTTCGACGGTGCAACGTTAGTGGCTGCGAGGGAACTGAACACCAAAACTGTGATCGCCGCGATTTTCCGAATGTTCATGCCTTTCGCATTACAACCTTTGCGCAACCGATGACAAGCATAAAATTTACAAGCCCGCCGGAGCCCTTTTCTGGCGCTATAATTAGCAGAATTGCGTCGGGAAGCTACCAGCCTTTTGGCGGGCGGCGATTACGAATTGAGATTCGCGACAATGCGCAACCCCTCCAAGGTCAGATGAGGATGGACCGCGTCGATCTCGCGCAACTTCGCCGCGATTAACTGTGCGTAGCCGCCCGTGGCTACGATGTGAACTTTCTCGCGTGGAAATCGCTCCGCTTTGATCCGGGTAATAATCTCGCGCACAAGTCCGCGATAACCAAAGACGGCGCCGGACCTCATCGCGGCAATTGTCGATTTCCCAATGGCTCGGCGCGGTTGTGTCAAAGAGAGTTTGGGCAACAAAGCCGTGCGCTGATAAAGAAAATTTGTCATCGCCTCCAGACCCGGCGCAATCACTCCGCCAATATAATTTCGGCGTTTTGAAATAATGTCGAAAGTCACGGCCGTGCCGAAATCTACCACGATCGAAGGACAACCGTAGAGCTTTGCCACCGCGGCGGCATTGGCCAATCGGTCTGCTCCGATCGAACGCGGCTGCGGATAATCGATTCCAACCCCAAGATTTAAACGCGAATTTAACCAAAGCACTTTTGTTTCGCCCGCAGCCGCGCGCACGACGCGATTTTTTTTTGGCACAACCGAACAGACAACCACCCTCTCGATCTTCCGGCGCTTTACGAATTGACGAAGATACGCGCTCATAAATTTGTCCGTCGCCACTCGTCTGGGCCGAACAATTCGCGTTTTCGAAGCGAACGCCAGTTTCGTGAACGAATTGCTGATATCAATCAACAAGTAACTGGCCGCTTGAGACATGGAAAGAAGGCGGGCGCGCCAAGCACGCGCTACATGGAACGCTTCCTCCCGTCAAGTCCCATGGCGAGCTTGCGACGCCTACGCCGAACACGTAGCCTCGGTCTGTGAGAAAATTGGTTCATCGGCCGCGCCGCTTGCGGCGTTCGCCGGCTTTACGCAATCTCGTGCGTGAAACAAAACTAAGCCCGCACGATTTCGTTTTGCCACTTTTCGTGAGCGAAAAAATCGACAACCGCCAGCTAATCGCGAGCATGCCAGGCGTTTTTCAATTGTCGATGCAAGGGATCGTCGATGAAGCGCAGCGCGCTTGGGACGTGGGGCTGCAAGCCATCCTGCTTTTCGGAATCCCGAAAAAAAAAGATGAACAAGCTAGTGGGGCTTACGCGGAAAACGGCGTCGTGCAAAAAGCACTGCGCGCGATCAAGAGAAAATGTCCGGAAATCGTCGCTATCACCGACGTTTGTTTGTGCGAATACATGAGTCACGGTCATTGCGGCGTCACGCGCATCGATGGTGATCACTTCCATATTCTGAACGACGAGACTGTCGATCTTCTAGTCAAAACCGCGCTCTCACATGCTCATGCCGGCGCCGATATGGTGGCACCAAGCGACATGATGGACGGTCGCATCCGGGCGATCCGCGAGGCGCTCGACGCAGACGGTTTTGATCAAACTGGAATCCTCAGTTACGCAGCAAAGTTTGCTTCCGTCTTTTACGGACCGTTTCGCGACGCCGCGGAAAGCCCGCCGCAATTTGGCGATCGCCGATCGTACCAGATGGATTGCGCAAATGCGGACGAAGCGCTGCGCGAAGTCGCGCTCGATATCGAGGAAGGCGCCGACATCGTGATGGTGAAACCGGCACTGCCCTACATCGACATCTTATGGCGGGTGCGCGAACGTTTTGGCAAGCCGACAGCGGCTTATCATGTCAGCGGCGAATACGCGATGATTAAAGCCGCGGCGGAAAAAGGCATCGTGGACGAGCGCGCGACCGTTCTTGAAATCATGACCTCGCTCAAGCGCGCCGGCGCCGACATCATCATCACTTACTGGGCGCGAGAATTGGCGGAATGGACGCGCAATTAAATACCGGTCGTGCGGAAACTTCGACCCATGTGCGTTTGAAGCGTCTCGCGTTGCTTTGGGCGCAGGCTCAAGGCTACTCTGCTTGCGCGGTCGAAGTGAGTTTGCCTCATTGCCGATATCGCGCCGATGTCGCCGCTTATCGACCAAAGCCGAGCGGACTAGGGTTGACCGCGATCTTCGAATGCAAACAGGCGCTGCCTGATTTGCGAAGAGATAATTGTTGCAGCGTTGCCGTCCGCGCACGGTTGGAAATTGTTTATCGCCGCCGCCAGATTCTCGAAAGAAATTTGCGCGTGCATTATCCCAATCTCCGAATCGCGGACTCCCTTTTTCCCGAATTTGATTCGCACGATTTCGCGGCGATCGAACATCGCGGTTATGCGCGCGTTTTGCGCGAATTGAATGCCCTGCAAAATCGCCTCTTCGATTGCACCAAGTTCGAGAAACTACTTCGTTATCGCTGCGCGAATTTGTTCTTTCTCGTTTTGCCTAAGGAATTGTTTGAGGAGATAGAAATTCCTGTTGGATGGGGCGCGCTGGTGGAATCCGATGGCGCTATTTCGTTAGCGCGCAAACCGGTCCGATACGAAAATGCTCCCGAAAATCGATTGCGCTTTCTCCAGCGAATCGCTACGGCCGGAACCCGCGTGCTGAATCGACAACTAGAAATCACGTTCGACGACGTCGTGACGGTACGATGTCGATCTTGCTAACTGTTCGGGCTCTTCTCGGAAGCCGGAACAAGCAAGTTACGCCCGGTCATTTCCACAGGCTGTTTCATTCCGAGCAAAAAAAGAATCGTCGGAGCGACATCGGCGAGAATTCCGTCTTCGCAGCGAAACTTGGCCGCATCGCGCGCGACGTAAATGCAATGCACGAGATTTGTCGTATGCGCCGTGTTCGGCGAACCGTCAGCGTTGCGCATTTGTTCGCAGTTCCCGTGATCGGCCGTCACGATGCACTTGCCGCTAAGATCGAGAAGCTTCGGAATGATTTTCCCAACGCATTCATCCACCGTTTCCACCGCTTTAATCCCCGCCTTCAGAACGCCGGTGTGGCCAACCATGTCCGGATTCGCAAAATTCAGCACGATGAAATCGTAATTCGCCATGCGTGCCAACACCTCGTCCGTGATTGGCCGCGCGCTCATTTCCGGCTGTAAGTCGTAGGTCGCAACTTTGGGCGAAGGCACGATTTTCCGGTCTTCTTTAGGGAATGCGCGCTCGATTCCGCCGTTAAAAAAATAAGTCACGTGCGGATACTTTTCGGTCTCGGCGATGCGCAACTGCGACTTGCCGGCCGCGCTTAGGACTTCGCCCAAAATGTGCACGAGCTTTTCCGGAGCAAAAATGAACGGCGACCGATATGTGGCATCGTATTGCGTGAGCGTGACGAAGTGGACTCGCGGCCACGATTCCCGATCGAAGCCATCGAAGTCTTTCAAAAGAAATGCTTGTGATAATTGCCGCGCTCGATCGGCACGGAAATTAAAAAACAGAACCGTATCGTCATTGCGAATGCGTTGCTCATTCGCGTCTGCAAAAATGAGCGGCGGCATAAACTCGTCGGTCTGTCCAAGTTCATACTGCCCATCCAAGGCATCGGCCGGCGATGATTTGCAAATTTCGCCGCGGCCGGAAACAACCGCGTCCCAGGCTTTTTTCGTCCGGTCCCAGCGCTGGTCGCGATCCATCGCGAAGTAACGACCGACGACCGTTATGATCTTCGCGCCGCTCTGCTTCAACTCATCCTCGCAAACTTGCAAATCGTGCGCGCCACCGGTCGGCGAAGCGTCGCGGCCGTCGGTAAAAGCGTGAACGAAGATTTTAGTAACGCCTGCTTCCTTGGCTGCGTTTGCCAGCGCAACCAGGTGCGAGTAATGGCTGTGGACACCGCCTCCGGAAACGAGGCCGAGCAGATGCAGTCGGTGACCACGCGCGCGGGCGAACGTTTCTTGCGCGACCCGGTTACGCTCCAGTTCGCCGTTTGCGATAGCCTTGTTAATTCGGGTTAGATCCTGATCAACAATCCTGCCCGCGCCCAAGTTAAGATGGCCAACTTCTGAGTTGCCCATTTGGCTGGCGGGCAAACCGACGTCGCGTCCGCTGGCGCTCAATTTCGAGCCGGGATAATCGCAATAGAGCTTGTCGTGAAACGGCGTGCGCGCGAGAAGTGTGGCGTCTCCATTCTCTTCGCTTTTGTCCCGACCGCCGGGATTGATGCCCCAGCCGTCGCGAATGATAAGCATGACCGGACTCGCCATACGGAGCGCACTTTGCCGACGATTGAGAAGATCGACAAGCGGTTCTTTCGTTGACAACTCGGAGTACGCGCATCTACATCGCCCTCGTGAAGTGGCGCAACCAATTGCTGGCACTTTTCTGCCTCTTCGCCTTCGCCGGCCTTGGCGTTCTTTATTTTCAACATTGGGTCGTGCAGAAGCCTTTCGGAATTATTCTGTTTATCGGAGAGGGACTCGCACCGGGCAGGCTGGCGGCGACACGCCTCTACCTGGGCGGGGCGGACGCGCGTCTCACCTTCGACTCAATGAATCATCTCGCCCTGCTGATCAACTATTCGAAAGATTTCGCCGTTCCAGACCGGGCTGCTGCCGCAACTGCGCTGGCCACCGGAGTGAGAGTGAACAATCGAGCAATCGCTGTCGATGGCGATGGAAAACCACTCACCAGTATCGTTGAATTGGCGCGCGAGCGTAGACGAGCTACGGGCTTGGTAACGAATGCGAAACTGACCGATCCAACGAGCGTGGCTTTTTACGCGCATCCGGCCAATCCAAACGACGTTGACAGTGTCGCACGCGAATTCGTTGAAGGCGGAAAGATCGATATCGCGATGGGCGGTGGCGTCGCATCGTTTCTTCCGGAGACAAAAGGCGGAGAGAGGCAGGATGGGCGCGATCTTTTGCTCGAGCTACGCCGCAACGGCTTCGACATCGTGCGCACACGGGCAGAACTGGAAGCGATTCCCGCATGGCGCCGTCCGAAACTCTTCGGTGCTTTTAGCAGTGCGGAACTCGCGTTTGCGAACCAACTCGAAGAGCGAAGCGAACAACCTAGCCTTGCGGACATGGTGCGTCGCGCGATTGAATTGCTGCAATACAATGCTGGCGGGTATCTGCTCCTGGTCGATGCGGGACTGATGCGCAAAGCGGCGCAGGATAACAACGGGGAAAGAACGCTTGGTGAAACGGCGGAATTAGACCGCGCGGTTGCAGTTGCCCGACGTTATGCCGGGCAAAAATCGACAATCATTGTTTGCGGGGACGTCGCGACCGGCGGCATGAACTTAAGTGGTTTCCCATTTCGCAAGGACAGCGGAATCGCGTTGCTGGGCCTCAATTCTGCGGGAGAGCCATGGATTACATGGGCGACTGGTCCAAATGGCGTCAAGTCTTACGGCGCAGCGAAAGTGCCAGGCACCGTCAACGCGCAGCCCGAAGCCGAGCCTCTGGAGCCGGCTGCGTTTTACGCGAAGTCGGCGCTCAATACCCTCGATGACGTCGTTGCGTTTGGAAGTGGCCCAGGAACGGAAGCGTTAATAGGCTCAGTAGAGAACACGACCATTTTCAAAATCGTTCGCGACGAGCTGTAGCAGCAGGAGGTAACTCTTGCTGCATGCACTGGCGATCAATTGCCACCGCAAAAACCACAAGCGAGAAACTGTTAGTCGGGACTGACAGGCACAATTTCGGGAACAAAAGTGAAAGGCGGCGGAGCAGGCAGATTCGGAGGAGGCCCTTCGGCTGGCGGTCCCTCTTCCGGCATCTCCTTGCCAGCTCCCAATTCTTTGAACCTCTCCTCAACAGCTTTCCCCTCAGACGCAATTCCTTCGCGACTTGGCCCCGCGATATTGGCGGCCAACAGGCTCGTAGGCTGGTTTTCGCCGAACGTAGCGACCTCTGCAACCGAAAAAGGCGTGTCCTGTTGTCCCTTCGGATTCCATTTCAACATGATATAACGACCAGTCGTTTCCGGAAAGTCGATCGCGGCGCGGCCAGTGCCGTCATCGATTACAGAACCGACCGGTTTCAAATCAGCCACTGCGCTGTCATCGAAATGAAGGGTCTTTGGCGCGTTTTCGGCGGTGCTCTCACGACGCGAGCCAGGCAATGATTGCAGAACAAAAAAATCGATGCTCCCTGGCCGCGAAGAGTAGAGTGCGGAAATCCGGCGCAGGGTCGTGTCTTTGCCGAGATCAATGATTGCCGTCGGCGCCACATCGGTTGGAGCGAAAGTGAAACTCGTGGCCGGTTGCCCGTCGATCATGTTATTCGCCTGTTTGAGATCGTCTCCTGAACTGACGTAGAGAGAGCGCGCCTTGGCGTGCAGGTCGGTCGAGCTGTAACTGATCAACCGGAAGCTGGCCGGCTTTTCTTGCACATTAACCTTGCGCGGACGCGCCATCGTGAAATCCGACACCGTCGCCGTGCAATAGACGCCGAATCCCGCGATGCGTCCCGGCTCTTTTAGGTCAAAAGTCAATCGGACATACTTTGCTTCACTTGGACCGATCTTCGCCTTCACCGCATCGGAGGTCAGTTCCTGTTGCGAAACGTCATGCCATTGCGGGCTGTCCTCAGGTAACTTCGCGCTCGAAATCGCGATCTTCACATCGCCTTTAGCGCCGCGGTTAAGAAAGAAGATGCTGTCGATGTTTTCAATTTTCACAAACGAAATAAGCAGAGTCGTTCCGCCACTTGGCAACGCGTATCCAACCGTGGGATCATCGCACAACAGAGCAGCCTCCGCGGTGTTGGTGTCTTCCGATTTGGAGCTAAGTTGCAAGTCCGCGATCGGCTGGCTTTGCGGCGCCGCCTCGACCTTTGCACCAAGATAATAACGAGCAAGATTCTGCGGGTAAGCCGGCGCTTGCTCAACCGTGAGCGGTGGAACTTTCTCCAGTACTAGTTCCGTGGCCAGTAATCCGGAGGCGGGACCGAGAAAAAGGCAGCAGGCAAGGGGCCAAATTTGGCCGGGTAAAGATGCAAACGCGCTCATATAAGTTCCATAGCCACCAAAAGCGATCATAGTCGCCCGCCCTCCCTCTGGCAATATAAATCTTGATTCAATCCCATTTTTTTATCGGCAGCCATACCACGTTTCGCTGAATGAAACGGCAACACAACACGCGCCGCAGTAGTCAATGTTAACGTGGCGCTCCAATTCCCAAGCAAATGGTTGGAAAGGACGCAATTAACCGGATGCGAATCCGAGAAATCAGTTTCTCGCGTAGAGCGCAGCGGCGGCCGCGCGATATTTTCGGTTCCCGGCGTACGCGTAAAACGGAATGTAAGCGGCGTTGCCAAGTTGATCCGCGCGGCAGGCGGCCCAATTGAAGGTGGGGTCGAGAACATAAGCCCTGCCATCAGCGTTCCACTCGAGCCAGGCGTGCGTCTTGCGACTGATAAGGGTACGCTTGCCGATAACCAAGTGAATATGCTCCGCGCCGTGCGATTGCATCCTCTGGTAAAGGGCGACCGCTTTACCTTTACAATCGGCCACAACACCTGACTCCACCTCTGCCGGCGTTTTCCACTCAGGAGTAAAACCATAGGGAATGGCTCGAATATCCTCAATCCAGTGGTTTACAAGAGCGAGGGAAAGATTTTGCTTACCGCCACTCTTGCAAAAAAGAATCGGACTGATTCTCGCCATTTGCTTATCGTAAGGCGTAGAGCTGACCGTGAAGTAAAGCGATTGAGCGAAACAAGAAATGGAAGAAAGGCAAATCAATCCGACGAGAACGAAAAAGATCTTTTTGACGGGATAAGGTCGGATGCTTACGAGAACCATAATGATTATGGACTCTATAAGCAGCGCCTGTGCCAATCCCGGGTCCGTCCGCGCGATTTATTGGCACCCCCTAGTTTTTTCGCCATGCCGTCGGATGTCGCAGTGAAATTCGCTTATTTGCGACCCGCCGCTTGTCGGTGCAATAAACCGTGCCATGACAGACAAAATCGAGAGCCATAACAGATTCCTGCGCATCGCGTGGTGGATTTTGGCGGCCATCATTCTTGGCCTAACGACCGCAATTCGAATTCGCCTCCTTGGAATTCCACTCGAGCGCGACGAGGGAGAATACGCTTACGCTGGTCAACTGATGTTGCAGGGCATCGCGCCGTACAAACTCGCCTATAACATGAAGTTCCCGGGAACTTATGCTGCTTATGCGGTGATCATGTCGATCTTCGGACAAACGATCACCGGGATTCATCTGGGCTTGCTTTTTGCGAACGCTGCCACTGTCGCGCTCGTTTTTCTCCTCGGGCGCAGACTGCTGAATTTGACCGCCGGAATTGCTGCTGCCGCAACTTATGCGGTGCTTTCAGTCAGCCCGTCGGTTTTAGGCTTCGCTGCTCATGCAACGCACTTCGTGCTACTGCCCGTGCTCGGCGGCGCGCTGCTCTTGCTTCGCCCGCCGGCTCGACAATCACCATCGACACTTTTTGCTAGCGGCGCGCTTTTTGGAATTGGCTTGCTGATGAAACAGCCGGCCGTGTTTTTTGTTCTGTTCGGCGTGGGCTATCTTTTCTATCGCGATTGTCGAGCCCGCGTCGGGTCAAAGGAAACTCTTGTGCAAACTGCGGCGTTCGGCTGCGGCGCGATCATGCCTTTCGGAATTGCCTGCTTTTTTCTGTGGCGGGCTGGCGTTTTCGCGAGATTTTGGTTCTGGACAATCGACTATGCGTGCCAATATGGCGGCTTGGTGCCTCTGACAGATGGGATGCACATCTTCGTTCAGGTTGTGACCAGTGTGATTGGAAGTGGTTGGGCGCTGTGGACATTGGCTGGAATCGGTCTGGTCGTATCTGCGTGGGATCCGATGATTCGCGCCAACGCAAGTTTCCTGATCGGTCTGCTGGTGTTTGCGGCGGCCGCGGTTTGTCCGGGATTTTACTTTCGCCCTCACTATTTTGTTTTGCTGCTTCCAGCAATTTCGCTACTGGCCGCTCTCGCCACCTTGAGGGTCTCGGACCTGTTGAAGAGTCACCTGAGCGCGGTCCGCCTCGTCCCCTTCCTCTTCTTTGGGGCGGCGCTAACTTTGCCTATTTTTCAAGAGAGAACCTTTCTCTTGAGCGCTCCTGTGGAGTCAGCTTCTCGTATGATTTATCCTGAAAGTCCTTTCTCGGAATCGCTCCGTGTTGCGCAATATATACGGGAACACTCCGCTCCCACCGACACGATCGCGGTCCTAGGATCCGAGCCTCAGATCTACTTTTATTCGCAACGCCACTCGGCGACGGGGTATCTTTACACTTACGCGTTGATGGAACCACAAAAGTACGCGCATCAGATGCAGCTGGAAATGATCCACGAGATCGAACTCGCGCATCCGAAATATCTGGTCTTCGTGAGAATGACCGACTCCTGGTTGAAGCGGCCCGGGTCCGAGGGGTCGATCTTCACTTGGGCACATGACTATATCCCGCAAAATTATTCGGTAACCGGCTTGATCGATCTCAGTGCATCGGATCGCACGCAATATTATTTTGAGGATGTGCCGCGTCCGCTGCCACAGTTGGAAAATTATGTTTTGATCTGCAAACGGAAATCTTAGGCCGTTTTTTCTCGCGAAATCTTGGCGCTGCGGGTGCACCTTATTAGCTCTCGATCAATAGCTCTGCCGAAAACGAATCGCCGCTGGCTAACGATCGGCGTCTGCATTTTTCTCGCGGCGATTACGTGGATGGTCTTTGGTCAGACCCTCGGTCATGACTTCATTAACTACGATGATCAGAACTACGTCTATGAAAATGCAAAAATAACAGGCGGGCTTGACCCGGCGGGCATTGCTTGGGCGTTTAGCCATGTTCATGCGCAGAACTGGCATCCGCTGACGACAATCTCCCACATGCTGGATTGCCAGCTATATGGGTTGAAGGCGGAAGGTCACCACTTCACCAATGTTTTATTGCATACCATGTCGGTGCTCTTGCTATTTGTAGTGTTGCGGGAAATGACGGGCGCACATTGGCGAAGCGCTTTCGTTGCGGCAGTGTTCGCGATTCATCCCTTGCATGTGGAATCAGTGGCATGGGTGGCCGAACGAAAAGACGTCCTCAGCGCAGTATTTTTCATGCTCACTCTGGGCGCCTATGTGCGCTATGCGCGCGCGCCGTCAATCGCGCGCTATCTGGCAGTGGCAACGCTATTCGCTCTCGGCCTGATGTCCAAGCCAATGCTCGTGACGATCCCTTTTGTCCTTCTGCTTCTAGATTACTGGCCACTCAAGCGATTTCCCCGGGCGACTTCGGTCAAGTCGAAAGGTAAGTGGCTTGCTTGGTGGGAACGACAATCACTCCCACGACGACTGATCCTGGAAAAAATCCCGCTGATCGCACTCTCGGCAATCTCAGGCACGGTTACATTTCTGTCCCAACGACAGGCCCTCGGTTGGACCGAAGATTTGCCGATCTCATTACGATTCAACAATGCCGTGGTGACCTATACCGCCTATATCTGGCAAATGCTGTGGCCGGCGAAGTTGGCGGTTTTCTACCCGCACCCTGAAAACCGCGTACCTCTGTGGGAAATCATCCTGGCACTCGCAGTTCTGATCGCCACCACCTTGACGGGGATCGTCCTCCGAAGAAAACGGCCTTACTTCATCACTGGATGGTTATGGTACCTGGGGATGCTCGTGCCGGTGATCGGCGTGATTCAAGTCGGATGGCAGGGCCGTGCCGATCGATACACTTATTTGCCGCAGATCGGTCTTTATGTCCTCGTTGCCTGGGCGATCGCGGATTTGTCAGCCTCATGGCGTCACCAACGGCAAATCGTAACCGTCGGAGCCGCGATTTTGCTCGGCGCTTTGACCTGGCGCGCGTGGAATCAAGCCTCCTTTTGGCGCAACAGCGAAACGCTCTGGACCCACACCCTTGCTGTGACCGCAGATAATGATGTCGCTGATAACAACCTGGGCATAATTTTCCTGGGACGCGGGCAGGTAGACGAGGCCATTTCTCGATTTCAAGCCGCTGTGGATCTCCGGCCCGAAAATGGGCCGGCCCATGATAATCTTGCCAAGGCTTTTCTCCAAAAGGGTCAAGTGGCTGACGCAATGTTGCACTATCGTAAATTGCTGGAAATCCAGCCGGACAACGTGGAGGGACGCAATATTCTAGGCACAGTTCTCATTCGGCAGGGGCGCGTAAGGGAAGCGATTGACCAATGGCAGGAAACCCTGGTGATGCAGCCGGAAAACGGGAACGCCAAGAGTAACCTTGCGTGGGTGTTTGCAACTTATCCGGAAGAATCGATCCGAAACGGAACAAAGGCAGTTCAACTGGCAGCGCAGGCGCTACAACTTTCCGGTGGTAAGAATGCAATCATTCTTCGAACATTGGCAGCTGCTTATGCCGAGAGTGGCCGCTTTGCCGAAGCAGTCCACACTGCGCAGCGCGGGTTGGAGCTAGCCATCGGCCAGGGGAACGCTGGTTTGGCAGCCGAGCTTCAGCGGAATATCGCGCTCTATCGGATGAACTCGCCGCTGCGCGATACGAGTCTCGTAGGTGTCCACCGTCCGCCCTAGCTAATAGCTCTTCTTTGCTGCACACGTTGCAGCATCCACGAACGAAAGCACCCGACTCTAGTTCGGTGCTTCGCGGTAAGGCAATCCCGCCTGATAAATCGCGATTTCTTTTTGAAGCTGTGCGGCCAGTGCGCTGTCGCCTTGCGCCTCCGCCAACCGCGAAGCGCCTTGCCCAATCTCAATCGCCTTCGCGAATTGTCCGATCTCCGCATACGCCGCGGCCAGTGTGCGGCGAACGATCAGATTCGCACCGCTCGAAAGCTGATCGGCCTGCTGAGCCAATTCGAGCGCTTTGTTGCCATTTCGCAATGATGCATTAGAACCGGTGGCCAGCAGCCAAGCCAGGTTGTTCTGAGCAGGGATGGACTTCGGAGAAATCGTTAAAGCCTTTTCATAGTTCACGATTGCGTCCGCGATTTGGCCTTTCTGATCCAGAGCAACGGCAAGATTAATGCGTGCTTCTGCGTGCTCAGGCTGGATCGACAAGGCAGCTCGGCAATGGGAGATTGCTGCGTCTGGTTCGCCTTTCTGGAGCAAGGCAGTGCTGAGACTATAGTGAGCAATGACATAATATGGCCGCAGCGCCATCGCTTTTTCATAATGAACGATGGCGTCGTCCACTAGTCCCTTTTGGAAAAGAGCGTTTCCGAGAGCAACCTGGGCGTCAGGATCAAATGGCTGGACCATTACTGCCTTCTGGCAGTGGAGGATCGCCTCGTCGATTTCACCTCTCTGCAGCAGAGCGTTGCCCAGATTGTAATTCGCGTCCGAAAAATCTGGCCGCATTCGCAAGGTTGTCCGGTAATGAGCGATCGCCTCGTCAATTTCGCCTTTCTGTGACAGTACGATGCCCAAATTATTGTGAGCCATCCAGCAGGAGGGGTTTCTTGCGAGCGTCGTCCGCCAGAGTGCTTCAATGTCAGCATACATCGCGCTTTGCCGCCAGGTCAGCATGGCCAGGGCAACGACACAAACCGCCGCGCCAAAGAGCAAGCGACGACGACCACGATCTCTAAAGGCATTAGCCAAACTGGCAACACTTGCGCAAGCCAGCGCAATTGGTCCGATACAAGCCAGGTATTGGTAATGATCCGCCACAAAGGTGTAGCGAAATGTGTAGAGCATTATGAAACCCAGAACTGGACTGAGTGTCGCGACGAAAAATAGCGCTGCGACTTCTACGCTGCGGCCGGCATAGCGCCTCGCGAAGTAGATTAAGGCGCATAATCCACCTGCCGCCAATAACCATGCGTAATCGAAAGGATTCGACGGCGAGATCGTCCATCGCGGATAAATGAACGTCAGAGTCGACGGCCAGAGTAGTTTCCCTAAATAGAACCAGATGGCGCGGCTGGCGATAAGGACGCGCTCA
>Ga0207146_10082_pt1 | contig 23397 bp, 16 predicted proteins | sample Alteio_BWMinHeat_36_FD_153539 | JGI IMG/M metagenome (GOLD analysis project Ga0207146, IMG submission 153539) | Enriched cells from forest soil in Barre Woods Harvard Forest LTER site, Petersham, Massachusetts, United States -... | ecosystem: Environmental > Terrestrial > Soil > Temperate forest >...
GGCGGTCGGTTCGCGAGACGCGCTGCGTTTTTCGAAAGAAAGCAACAAACAAGAGGAGCACGAGATAGGTATCGACCTGCGCTTGCAGCTCGAGATTGCGCACAAAATCTTCCGAGCCGATCTCGCGCGCGCCGCTTTTAAACTGAAGCGCAGCGTGGAGTGCGTGATTGATTTCTTCCACAAACATGATGAGCGAACGGATATTGTGATCGCCCAGCCCGGCGCGCGGATCGTGCCGCTCAAGTTGTTCGATCAACCAGCGCGAGTAATAAATGCCGACGTAAAGGCGATCGTCGGCGCGGCGGAGGAACGTGCGCGCCAGCTCGCTCAATTCACGGGCCGATTTTCCCGCCAGGATCGACAATTGTCCACAGCGCGCTGGATCAATCAGGCAATCTTCGAGGTTGATCCCGACTTGCGCGTAGGTCCGCTCAAACAAACGCTGGATTTGGCTGAAGAGCGTCTCGTTCACAAGCAGAGCGACGGCCGCATATCATCATCGAGATTGAGCAATTGATCGGAAAGCTGATTCAGCGCGAGCCGAACATCACGGAAACGGTCGGCCAATTCCTCGAATACGTCGTTTAGTTCGCAACGGCGTGCAGTGGCGTGTGAGGCGACGAGTTGATAATTAGTGCGACCGACTTGCTCGTAGAAATCGATGTCGGGCGCGCCGCGCAGACTGCGGCGTTGCGTGTTCTCATGAAAGATCCCGCTGATAAAGAGCGAATAATTGCCGACGTGCGCGCGGAGCAGGAACGCTTGCTCAGGAGTTGCGCGGGTGAGCGCGATGAGCATGTCGGAAATATATTCGCACCCGTGACTGTCGATCTTGTCCGGCGCCTGTAATCGGTTCGCGCGGGAAAAAGTTTCCAGAAGCGAACCGACATAATCGCAAAGTTTGCGATCGACAATTCCAGCTTGCTGCAAAACGTGCCGGGCGAGCACGTAAAAATAAAATTGCGACGAAATATGCAAGTGGCCGGCGTTACACAAAATCGCATCGACCAGCCGGGGATGATCGAGAATCGAATCGCGCGTTTCGACATCGCTCAAAAGATCGACCAGTGAAATGTGGTCAGTTTTCGAGCGTGCGAGCGTGCGCACAACGAAATCGAAATCCACGGCCGTAAACCGCGCCCGACAATTCGCCCGGATCATCGGGAACCCATCATGAGCAACGGACATGCCACTAGCAAGCCGGTTCCGAGAAGGTTGCAGCTGGCGGAAGGGGTGGGATTTGAACCCACGGTGGGTTTAACCCCACGCTCGATTTCGAGTCGAGTGCCTTAAACCGGACTCAGCCACCCTTCCGTTTGTCGCATGCGCGCGCTATCATCGTGCTAATCGGCGCGCCTCATTATCAAATGCGGCGTGAGGTTTGTAAACTCTGGCCGGGACCTCCCACGACGGACACGACGGGCGCAAAAGGAACGGATTTCAAACCTTTGTGGCCGTGGTGGGCTTTGTGCGAACGGTTTGACAATGGATGAAAAGGGATTCGAAAAATGTTACAATTTAAAGCTTGATTGGGGCGTTTCTCGTACTGCATATTGTGTGTTCCGTCGGATGGCTCCGCTATTACTTGTTGTTGACCGCAATTCACAGGTTGTTGGCTAAGGCTGTTGACGATTATTTACATTCATTCACAACCTCAAACCATCTCCACCGCCATGATTCAACTTAGACCCGGGATTGCGCCTGCGTCACTTCGTAAACCGCGTAAATCGGCCGAGCGCCGAAAAAACCAGGCTGCGAAAAAGAAAAATGCGGGTCTGCATTTTGAGCGCGTCTTTAGTGAGGCCGCGATTTCGCCATTTGATCAGATCGAATGGGAACGGCGCACGGCGGAGATCACCGATGACAGCGGCAAGGTTATTTTCAAGCAGGATAATGTCGAGGTCCCGAAGAGCTGGAGCGCGCTGGCGACCAAGATCGCGGTCTCGAAATATTTCTACGGCGATATCGGTAATGGGACCGACCCGCATCAAGGCGGACGCGAAACTTCAGTGCGCCAACTCATTCATCGCGTGACGCGAACGATTGCGGATTGGGGAATGGCGGACGGTTATTTTGCCGATGCCGAGGCGTCGGAAATTTTTTACGACGAACTGACCTGGCTTTGCCTGAATCAACACGGCGCGTTTAACTCGCCGGTCTGGTTCAACGTCGGCTTGTATCATCAGTACGGCATCGGCAAAGGCGCGGGTGCCGGCAATTATTTTTACAATCGCGCGACCGGCGAGGCCGAGCGCGCCGCCACGCAGTACGAATACCCACAGGGAAGCGCCTGTTTCATTCAATCGGTGGATGACACGATGGAAGACATCATGCAGCTGGCGATGAGCGAAGCGATGCTGTTCAAGTACGGCAGCGGCACCGGCACCGATCTTTCGTCGCTCAGATCGACCAGGGAAAAATTGAGCGGTGGCGGCAAACCGAGCGGGCCACTGTCATTTCTGAAAGTTTACGATCAGGTCGCCAACGTGGTGAAGAGCGGCGGCAAAACCCGGCGCGCGGCGAAGATGAACACGCTGAAAGATTGGCATCCGGACATCGAGGAGTTCATCGACGCGAAGCAGAAGGAAGAGAAAAAAGCATGGGCGCTCATCGAGCAAGGTTACGACGGCAGTTACAACGGCGACGCCTACGGCTCGGTCATGTATCAGAACGAAAATTTGAGCGTGCGCGTAAGCGACGAATTCATGGAGGCGGCCATCGAAGGCCGCGAGTGGTGGACGCGTCGAGTGCGCGACGGCAAACCGAGCGAGCGCAAAGAGGCGCGCGCGCTTTTGCGAAAAATCGCCGAGGGCACACACGTTTGCGGCGATCCCGGGATGCAATTCGATTCCACCATCCACAAATGGCACACGTGCAAAGGCACGGATCGGCAGAATTCAACGAACCCGTGCTCGGAGTATCTTTTCCTCGATAACACGGCGTGCAACCTCGCCTCGCTTAATTTGATGAAGTTCAAGACGGCGGATGACGCATTCGATGTCGAGCGGTTCAAAGCCGCGGTGCGCATTTTCATCACGGCCCAAGAAATCATTGTGGACAACGCGAGTTATCCGATCAAAGAGATCGCGGAGAACTCGCACATTTTCCGCACGCTCGGGCTCGGTTACACGAATCTCGGCTCGCTCATCATGAGTTACGGATACGGTTACGATAGCGCTGAGGGGCGCGCGCTCGGCGGCGCGATAACCGCCATCATGACCGGCGAAGCGTATGAGCAAAGCGCAAGGTTGGCGCGGGCCATCGGGCCGTTCCCCGGCTATCGCGATGCGCGCGCAAGCGGCGTGCCGAAACCGCTGGCCAAGAACAATGTGGCTTCGATGTTGGAAGTGATCGATCTGCATCGTCACGGGGTCAACGAGATCGCCGAGGTCGATGAATTCGCTCACTTAAAAAAGGAAGCCACCAAAACGTGGACGCGCGCCGCCGAACTTGGGAAACGTTACGGTTATCGCAACGCACAGGTGACCGTCATCGCACCGACGGGAACGATCAGTTTCCTGATGGATTGCGATACGACCGGGATCGAGCCTGACATCGCTCTGGTGAAATACAAGCTGCTCGCCGGTGGCGGCATGTTGAAGCTCGTCAATCAGACGGTCAAACCGGCGCTCGCGAAACTCGGTTACAATTCCGAGGAGATCGAGCGAATCATCGCCCATATCGACGCCTTTGACACGATCGAAAATGTACCAGATAGCAATGGATCGGCCATCACTTCCGGCTTAAAACCGGAACACTTGTCGATCTTTGATTGCGCGTTCAAGCCGTTCAAAGGCCAGCGCTCGCTTAATTACATGGCCCACCTGCGGATGATGGCCGCGGCGCAACCGTTTTTGAGTGGCGCCATTTCGAAAACGGTCAACATGCCGGAATCGGCCACGGTCGATGACATCATGAACACGTACGTGGAAGGTTGGCGGCTGGGATTGAAATCGATCGCCATCTATCGCGACGGCTCAAAGCGTTCCGCGCCGCTCAACACGCGCAAGACGCGCGACATGGGCGCGTCCGAAGATGTCGGTGTTGCATTGGATGTCACGGTGGAGGGCGATGAGTTTCAGAACCGCATTCTTGAGCTGGAGGAAGAGCTGGCGATGGTGCGCGGCAAACTCGACAAACCGATCCGCCATCGCATGCCCGACACGCGGATGTCGTTGACGCACCGGTTCGAGATCGCGGGACACGAAGGTTACATCACCGTTGGCTTGTACGAAGACGGCCAGCCGGGCGAACTCTTCATCACGATGTCGAAGGAAGGAAGCACGATCGGTGGTTTAATGGACACGGTCGGCACGTTGACCTCGATCGCGCTCCAGTACGGCGTGCCACTGGAAAGCCTGGTGAAAAAATTCGCTTATCAACGGTTCGAACCGAGCGGTTTCACAAAAAATCCCGACATTCGCAACGCGACCAGCATCACCGATTACGTTTTTCGCTGGCTCGCCTGCCAGTTCATCAAAGGCTACAAAGAAGCGACTTCGCCGGGGCGTGGGCAAGCGGAGTTGCCGCTAAAGGAAATTCTCGAGATGGAGAAGAAAGCGGTCAATCGTCCGGTCTCGGATTTGGCGCGCACGGGCGAAAAGGAATTGATTGATGTAATCACGAGCCATTCGGCTAACGATGGTTCGCCTCAAGTAACGACCAACGGCAGCAGCCACGCCGATCGCGTGCAAGAAGCGCTCGGCAACATGTTCATGGACATTGTCTGTTCGCATTGCGGCAGCGACAAAGTGATCCGGGCCGGCGCGTGCGGCGTTTGCACGGAATGCGGAACGAGCCAGGGATGCAGCTAGCATTCCGCTCGATTTCGCCTTTAGTGCAGCGATGAGCGAAGTCGAAACGCAGCGGCAGAAAGAAATTCAGCAGGCAGAGGAACTGCTTTTTGCCGGACCGCAAGCGCTCGGTTTTGCCAAAGGTCTTTTTCAGGGCCATTTCGTGGCCGATTGGGTGATGCCGTATCCGCGTGTCCCAGCGGCACAGCAAACGGAGCTGGACAAGACGCTCGCGGAAGTGCGGCAATTTCTCGATGAACATCTCGATCCTGTAGCGATCGATCGACAAGCGGAGATCCCGCGCGCCGTGATCGATGGGCTGGGGCGCGTCGGCGTGCTCGGCACGACCGCGCCGGTGGAATTCGGTGGCCGCGGTTTGATGCAGATGGCGAACTGTCAGGTCCTAGAGGAAATCGGAAGCCGCTGCGCGTCCACGTCGGTTTTCGTAAACGCGCATCATTCGATCGGCATTCGCGCGCTGCTGCTCTTTGGAACGCACGAACAAAAACAAAAGTGGCTCCCGAAGCTGGTTACTGGGGAACAACTCGGAGCTTTTGCGCTCACAGAGAAGGAAGCCGGTTCCGACGCCGCGAACGTGCAGATGCAAGCGCGCCCGAGCCAGGATGGCTCGCATTTTATTTTGAATGGTGAGAAACGCTACATCACAAACGCCGCCATCGCGCACGTCCTTACGGTAATGGCACGAACTCCTGTGCCCGGTTCCGATAAGACCGCGATCACGGCCTTTCTGGTCACCCCCGATATGCCGGGGTTCACCATCCTGGAGCCCCGCATGCCGAAAATGGGAATCCGCGGCACCGCCACTGGGCGTTTCGCGCTGCGCGATGTCAAAGTCCCGAAAGAAAACATTCTCGGGCCGATGGGCAAAGGCCTGAAGGTCGCGCTGACCGTGCTGGATTTTGGTCGGACAACTTTCGGCGCTTGTTGCACGGGCGCCGCCAAAACTTGTTTACGGCTCGCAGTCGAGCACGCGAATACGCGCAAGCAGTTCAACAAAACGCTGGGCGAATTTCATCTTGTAAAAAAGAAAATCGCGGGCATCGCGGCCGATGCCTACGCGATGGAAGCGATGACCACGATCACGGCATCGCTCATCGACCGCGGATTGGAAGATTACATGATTGAGACGGCCATGTTGAAAGTCTTCACCACCGAGCGGCTCTGGGAAGCCATTAACGAGACGTTTCAAATTTACGGCGGCTCAGCTTACTTCGTCGACCTCCCCCTGGAGCGAATGGTGCGCGATGCACGCATCAATCAGATCGGCGAAGGCAGCAATGAGGTACTCACCTCATTCATTGCCCTGGTGGGGATGCGTGGCCCAGGCATGGAGTTTAAGGAAATCTACGACACGATGTTGAAACCATCGCGCGGACTGGGGAAAGCGTGGACGGCCGGAATGAATCGACTCGGCGCGACTATTCGTGTGCCAAACGTGCCGGTGCAAAGTGAGGAGCTGCGCGGGCCTGCGCGCGATCTTGGCCGGCTGATCTGGCGCTTTAATTTCGCGGTCAATCGCGCGCTCATCACCTATCGCGAGCCAATCCTTGACCTGCAGCTCATCCAGGAACGGATCGCCGGCGCAGCCATGGACCTTTTTGCATCGACCTGCGTCCTGAGCCGTTGGGACGCCGAGCTTCAATTTGTGCGGCGAAACGGCGATTCCGCGCCGCAAACGAACCACGCCGCCGATATTTTCTTGCGCCAATCGTTTCGTAGAGTCCGCCGTTTTCTCAGCGATCTAAACGACAACGACGACAAGGCGATTTTGCGGACGGCCGACGCGGCACTCGGCAAGACAAGCTAGTCCAGGCACAACGGCAGATAACCGATTCACTTTTCTAATTGCTTTAGCACACCGCGCGGGGTCGGTCGATCCGACCAGGTCGAAGAGTATGTCACTCAGCCATGAGCGATGACTTGCAACGGGGATATGCAATGCGCTTCGGGCGCAAGGCAGAGTATCGCCGCGCGGTCTGGAAAATCCTAACGTCTGACTTCTTCTCCCGCTGGATTCCAGCCGATGCCGCGGTGCTAGATCTCGGCTGCGGCTGGGGAGAGTTCATCAACCAGATCAAAGCTGTGCAAAAATACGGCATGGATTTGAATCCAGACGCGCGGGCAAAGCTGGCACCGGAAGTCACGCTGCTCGCGCAAGATTGCTCAGTGCATTGGCAATTACCTGACGCACATCTCAGCATGGTCTTCACAAGCAACTTCTTCGAGCATCTGCCGACGAAAGAAAGTCTGCGTCGAACACTCGATGAAGCATTCCGCTGCCTGAGGCCGAACGGACGGATGATCTGCCTCGGACCGAACGTGAAATATTTACCCGGCCGTTATTGGGATTTCTGGGATCACTATCTTCCACTAACTGAGCTATCGCTAAAGGAGGGCATGGAGCTCGCTGGGTTTACCGTCGAGCACGTGACCGCCAAGTTTCTACCTTACAGCATGTCGCAAGGTTTCACGCCACCTCCCTTTCTGTTGCGGCTTTACCTGAAGCTACCCGTTCTGTGGCGAGTCTTCGGCCAACAGTTCCTGATTATTGCGTGTAAACCGTCCACCTCCGCATGAAAATCATCTTGACGGGGTCGTGTGGATTCGCGGGCAGCACTCTCGCGGCGGAGTTGCTCGCGCGGTCAGGCAATCTCGAGATCATCGGTGTGGATAATCTTAGTCGATCAGGAAGTGAGTTAAACCGAACGGCGCTTACAAACCTCGGTGTGCAACTACGTCATCTGGATATCCGAAGCGCGACCGATGTTGATAGCCTCCCTGCTGCGGATTTCGTCATCGATGCGGCGGCCAATCCAAGCGTACTTGCAGGGGTCGATGGCGCAATGAACAGCCGGCAAGTGATCGAGCACAATCTAATCGGAACCGTGAACTTGCTCGAATACTGCAAGCAGCATAAGGCAGGATTCATCTTGCTCAGCACCAGCCGCGTCTACTCCATTGCAGCGCTGACCGCCGTCCCAGTGGAACTGTTGGGCGATGCTTTTCGGCCGACTGATTTCAGCGCTTTAGGACTGACACAGCTGGGAGTTGGCGAGGATTTTTCAACCACGCCACCGCTCTCACTCTACGGGACCGCCAAGCTTGCGTCGGAGCAGCTCGCTCTGGAATATGGCGAGGCATTCGACTTTCCGGTTTGGATCAATCGCTGCGGTGTTCTCGCCGGGGCAGGACAATTCGGAAGAGCGGACCAGGGGATTTTCTCGTATTGGATCCACAGCTATCGCGCCAGAAAACGTCTGCAATACATTGGCTTCGACCGACAAGGGCACCAAGTGCGTGATTGCCTCCATCCTCGCGACCTTGCGACGTTGATCCTGAAGCAACTTGCCGGGGCGTCCGGCAATCGCGTTGCGAACTTCGGCGGCGGCCGGGCCAGCGCGATGTCTCTCCGGCAATTGAGCCAGTGGTGCGCCTCGCGTTTTGGCCCCCACGAGATCGAGAGCGGGAGTCAGCAGCGCCGATTCGATCTTCCGTGGCTTGTCCTGGATTGCACACGCGCAGAGCAGCAATGGAATTGGCGTCCCAAGACGCCGCGGGATCAGATTCTGGAAGAAATCGCCGCGCACGCCGAGTCGCACCCCGATTGGCTGAAGATTAGCCGGTGAACGGAAGGCGAGGGGTGGCACGGCGCACGCTGTTCAGAAAGAATGTTCAGGCGCCAGACAACAGCACTTTGCGCCGATTCTCGTGGGGTTGACCTCACACTAAAACAGTCAATACCTCTTCCGGCACTCAGGCTTTTGTCGGTGGTGATTCCGGCACGGAACGAGGAAAGCTGCATCGCTTCGACCGTCGAACATCTGCATCTGGAACTCCGTCTCCACGGTGTTCCTCACGAAATTGTCGTCGTGGACGACGCTAGCACCGATTCTACTTTTTCGATCCTGAAGAGGCTACGTCAAACCATCCCTGAGCTGACTCTTCTACAGAATCCCAACCAGCACGGCTTCGGTCGCGCAATTGTCTATGGCCTCGATTTCATGCGGGGCGATGCGGCCGTTATCATGATGGCGGACGAATCGGACGACTGCCGGGATGTCATCCGCTACTGGAAGCTTTTGAACGAAGGCTATGAGTGCGTCTTCGGCAGCCGTTTCATGGGGGGTGGCGGCGCGATCGATTATCCGCGTATGAAGCTTCTCATGAATCGAGCCGCGAACCTTTTCGTCCGCACGCTCTTCGGGTTCAAACTCAACGATACGACGAACGCGTTCAAAGCGTATCGCAAGACCGTGATCGACGGATGCCGCCCGCTAATTTCTCCACATTTTAATATCACAGTGGAGTTGCCGCTAAAAGCAATCGCCCGCGGTTATTCATGGATCAGCGTACCGGTCACATGGCGCAACCGGCGCAGCGGAGAATCGAAGTTGCGCATTAAAGAGATGGGCAGCCGCTATCTGTTTATCTGTCTCTACATCTTGCTGGAGAAGTGGCTGAGTCGCGGCGATTACCGCAAGAATGCCACGTTCACAGCCTGAGCGGTTGTAGCCGATCAAGCGGCATGACACGCGCTAAAAGAAGCGATATGTCTGCTTTGGTCTTATCTCCAGCGGCGCCAGACCCGATCGCCACAGTTGCGGACCCGCCGGAAACGCAAGTCCAATCAAATGCGCGGCGCAACAAAACCGTGGTCGCAGTTCTGGTGTTGCTTACGCTCTTGATCGGATTCTGGCCGTTGTTTGACCAAGCGGCCTTGCCCATGGATGAGGGGACGCTGCTCGTTTATCCAGAACTCGTCTCACATGGCCAACTTCCCTATCGCGATTTTGAGACGTTTTATGGACCTGCGAATCTCTGGGTTCTGTCGGCCGCTTTTTCAACTTTCGGCACGAATATCTTCGTCGAACGCGGCGTCGGTCTTCTCTACCGCGTTATCGTGCTCCTGGCGATCTTCGGAATCGCACAACGCTGGGGAACAATTTTGGCCGCTGGCGTAATGTTCATCGCCGGCATGCTCCTGCTGCCGCTCCAACTCCCTGCCTACGCCTGGATGGGCGCGCTCGCGTGTGGTCTGACCGCCCTTTTGGTGTTGACCTTTGGCGAAAGCAAGCTGCGTTGCTTTAGCGTCGGCCTCCTCGCCGGCTTCGCATTGTTGTTTCGACCCGATGTCGGACCAGCTATGTTATTAAGCGCTCTTCCATTTCTTTACACGGTGTCATTGAAACGCCGATTGAGTTATTTTGGCGGCATCGCTGCTGGCTTGCTCCCTCTTTGCGTACTCACGCTGCTCGCAGGCCCGGTGCAAGTGCTGAACAATTTGCTCCTATTCCCGGTGATACATTGCAATCCAGCACGCCGCTTGCCGCTATTCTCTGTAGGGTTATCACTCCTCGGACTGTTGCTCCTACACGTGGTCGCATGCGCGGCCAATTTTGCTGCGGGATTCGTGGCGCTGCGGCGAGACCACTCGAAGGTGAACGCTCGGCTTCTCCTTGGAGCGACACTCTTCGCGGCCGGCTTGACCTCTCAAGCAACGCAGCGCCTCGACATGCTTCATTTTTTTTTAGTCGGATTTCTCTCGATCAGTCTTCTACCCATCTCTCTCGCCCTGCTCGCCAGCGCGGGTCGTGCCTACCAGTCATCGAGGGCGGTCTCGTTCCTTGCAATCTTTTCGGTGATCGCGCTCGTGGGACCGATTGCGCACGAAGCCACCAGTGTTATGTGGGATGCATTCTCGACAGCGTTCGATACCTCGCGCGTTAGAGTCGAGTTTGTTAAGCAGCGGGACCGATCATTTCCGTTTCAGTCGCTACAGACTGCGCGAGCCGCGGGCAAGATGTTCGAGAACCTTGAGGTGCTCTCCAAATCTGGCGAGCGCCTGTTCGTTGGTCCTGCCGATCTTCGCCGCACGAACGGCTGCGACACGTTCATCTATCATCTCTTCCCAAAGCTGAGGCCTGCAACTTACTTCCTAGAGATGAACCCATTCTCTGCCAATCGCCCCGGCTCCCGCCTCGCTGCCGACGTGCGGAGCGCCGACTGGCTGGTTCTCAACCGGGAGCAGGACACGCGGCAAGAGCCAAACCGTTCCGTGGAGGCTGGTTCCGATGGCCCGAATACGGTCGTTCAGACGTGTTTCAGCCTCATTGGAGAATACCCTCCGTACCTTCTGTTCAGGCGTAAGCCATAATCGGTCTTCGGCGAACGTGATAACTTGTCCGTTTCTAGGCGAGGGCGGTAGGTAATCAGGCAAGATCGCTCCCGATTAGCTTGTCAGTCGCCAGCGGCGTCGGCTTGCAATCCACAGGGGCTGGACGGCCCGACTTTTGCTTCAAAAGAGGCATGCGTTGCAATGAGCTGGAACTTATTCCGCCTAACCATATCGATCTACGCGGCAAGCGCCTGCTCATTTTTATTGTCGCCTACAATGCCGAGGCGACTATCAAAAGGGTTCTGAGTCGCATCCCTGCGTCGCTACATTCTGGTGGCGTTGAGGTTCTAATCATCGATGATTCATCGAAAGACGACACGTTTCTCGAAGGCTTACGTTACCAACAGCGCAATTCCAATTTCAAAATCACCGTCCTGCGCACACCCGAAAATCAAGGTTACGGCGGGAACCAAAAGCTCGGTTATCGCTACGCGATCGATAACGGTTTCGACATAGTCGCCCTCGTGCACGGCGACGGTCAATACGCGCCGGAAAAGTTACCGGAGCTGCTCGAGCCGGTGTTGCGCGGCGAAGCCGACGCGGTCTTCGGCTCGCGCATGATCGACAAGCGCGCCGCGTTGCGCGGCGGCATGCCCTTTTACAAATGGATCGGCAATCAAATCCTGACCGCGTTTCAAAACCGGATGCTCGGCACCACGCTATCAGAATTCCATTCCGGATACCGCATTTACTCGACTCGCGCGCTTGTTCAGGTTCCGTTTGAGCGCAACACGAACGATTTCCATTTCGACACCGAGATCATCGTTCAATTCGTGCTGAAAAAGCTGCGGGTCCTCGAGCTACCGATCCCGACCTTTTACGGCAACGAAATCTGCTATGTGAATGGATTGAAATACGCGGCGAACATTTTTCGGACAATGCTCCGCGCGCGCTTTCATCAGGTGAACTTGCTTTTTGACCGGAAGTTCGACGTCAATGCGCCTGAAGAGACCTACGATTTGAAGCTCGGATACGAATCTTCACACACTGCTGCCATCGCCGCAGCGCACCCAGGAGGGCATATTCTCGATGTTGGTTGCGGCCAGGGCTACATCGCGGCCGAGCTGATCAAGCGAGGCTGCCGCGTCACCGGGATGGACCGGTATGTGCCCGATCCTGCCGATGGGCCGGAGCAGGTCAATTTTATCAGATGGGATCTGGATCGGAAAGAGTTCCCGGTGAACGCCTCGCAGTTCGATCAAATCCTCATGCTCGACATCATCGAACATTTGAAGGAACCAGCGCATTTCATGGATGAACTGCGTTTTGCGACCGGTTGCAAACGTCCGGAAATAATTCTGACGACTGCAAACATCGGATTTATCGCAACGCGGCTGATGTTGCTGCTGGGCCAGTTCAATTACGGAAGGAAAGGCATTCTCGACGTAACACACACGCGCCTGTTCACATTTCGATCGATGCGCGAGCTGCTAAAGGAATCAGGCTACAAAATTCTCGAAGAGCGCGGAATCCCGGCGCCGTTTCCCGCGGCTGTCGGCAATAAATTCTTCGCCCGCGCGATGCTTCGCCTGAATATGGCGTTGATTCGCGTGAGCAAAGGATTGTTTTCTTACCAGATTTTCATTCGAGCGGAAGCGAAACCAACGGTGAATAATTTGCTGCGCGAAACGATCTCAGGCAGTTCGGCATTGAAAGCGGAAGTGCTCACCCAAGCAGCGTAATCGCCGACAGCTTAGGGCGACTTCAAAATGTGCAGCGCGCGCAGGAGATCGTGCGTGACTAGCTCGTAAAGCGGATACTGCTCGGCAAGGATGCAGTATTGTCGAAGTTCGATAGCGCAAATTAACGCCACAGCCGCGCCGAGCAGGATGTTCCGGTGGCGCCGGATCGGTGCGACAATTCCGACGAGTGAGCTGAACGCCAGAAATCGCAGCGGCATGTCCCACATGTTGGCGTAACGCAGATTCATTCCATATTTCACGTTGCACATCACGAGATAACTCGCCGCAATAAAGATCGTGAGGTAGAGCTCGGGTCTCCTTGTCCGATCAAGTCGAAAACTCGAACCAAGCGCGAGAATCAAAATGATCGGACTAACGAGGAAAAGATCGACAAGGTAACGATACCACGGTCCGTCGCCAGTCTGGATCGCGTACGGCATCTGGGAGGCTTTGCTCACGAGCAAGCGGTAAGTGTCGATCAAGTTGTGCAAACCGCCGGCCAAAAAGACGAGGATAACGACGCCGAGCAGCGGACCGGCGATCGTGGCGAGCAGAAGCTCGCGTGTCACCGTGCCGAATTGTAGCCACCGGTTGGCCAGAAGGAGAATCAAAAGAGCAACTCCAACGAAAAAGGAATTCTCTTTCGTGATGACCAGGAGGGCGAGGGCGAGCCCATAGGCAACGAGCCAGCGCCAATCGCGCGGCGCGCGCAAGTTTTCCCAAAGAAGCCAGAGACAAAGCAGCGCCCAGAATGTGAAGACGCCATCGATGAGCGCATGCTGCGACATGTGGATTTGCGTCGGCGCGAAAGCCATGAGCGCGCCAATTCCAAGCGCCCATGTCGACCCGCGCAGTCGCCAAGCAAAGATGACGGCGACACCAAGCGTGAGCACGCTGAAGAAGGCGGCGACGGAACGCAGGGCTTCCAGCGATTCGCCACCGAAAAGCGAATGCCAGACATAACCTGAAAAAATGTAAAGAAACCGGACTGGCGGAAGAATCGCGTTTGGCAACTCGTTTTGCTCCGCGATGTAAGCCTCGACCAAGTCTGGGTACGATGTGATTCCGTTCTTGACGAGAGCGTTGACGTACTGGCGATAAAGGGCTTCATCGACGCCGATTTGCGTAAATGCCGGTTGTGGATGGAGTGCTGCGATCGAACGCAACGGGTTGCGGGGTGAAAACGCGTGCGGCGGTATGCGCAAGAAGATTGCGAGCGCGAGAATTATCGCGAGAGCGAAGATGTCGATCTTGCGACGGCTCGATTCTTGAGCGGGCATTGTGATTGAAGAGGTTGGGCGACTTCGGGCAACTTGATTAGACGGTCTGCATCTGGGAGCAACTTTCAAACCCCGGCTGACCGTTTGCGGTTCACGATTTTTTCAGGAAAAGGAAAGCGAAGCCGAGAACCTGCTTACTCACTGCAGAATGAACACACTCGCGAGCGTTGTCGCGAGCAGCTGGGAGCAGGCGGCTTAATGGCCGAGGGGCTCAGGGCAACGGTGATTTAAGAATGTGAAGCGCGCGCACGAGGTGGTCCGTAAATAGTTCGTAAAGCGGATACTGCACGGCGAGGATGTAATATTGCCGGAGTTCAATAGCGCAAATTGAGACCACGGCTACGCCGAGCAGGATCTGTCGGTGGCGCCGGACCGGCGCGACAAGCCCGACGAGTGAGCCGAAGGCGAGGAAGCGCAGCGGCATGTCCCACATGTTGGCGTAGCGCAGATTCATTCCGTACTTGACGTTGCACATCACGAGATAGCTCGCTGCGATAAAGATCGACATATAGAGCTCAGGCTTTTTCGTTCGATCGAGCCGAAAGATTGCTCCCAGGGCGAGAATTAAAATGACCGGACTGACGAGCAAGAGATCGACAAGGTAGCGGTACCATGGGCCGTCGCCAGTCAGGACCGCGGAACGGAGCTGAAAATTCTTGCCGACCGAAAGTTGGTAAGCGTGGAAAAGCGTGGTGACGCCGCCGGCCAGAAAGACAAGAACAACGACACCGAGCAACGGCCCGAGAACTGTGGCGATGGCAAGCTCGTGCGTAACGGTTCCAAATTGCAGCCAACGATTCGTGACAATTAGAACAACGAGCGCAATCCAGACAAAAAAGGAATTTTCTTTTGTCAAAACGAGCAGAGAGAGCGCTAGAATGTAAGCTACCAGCCAGCGCCAATCGCGCGGTGCGCGCAGATTTTCCCAGAGAAGCCAGAGGCAGAGCAGCGCCCAAAAGGTGAAGAAGCCGTCCACGAGCGCGTGCTGCGACATGTGAATCTGGGTCGGCGCGAAAGCCATGAGCGCGGCGATCGCAAGTGCCCATGTCGATGCATGCAATCGCCAAGCAAAGATTGTAACGAGCACAAGCGTTAGCATGCTAAAGAACGCGGCAACCTGATAGAGCGCTTCGAACGCTTCGGAACCGAAGAGGCAATGCCAAAGATAAGCAGTAAAGATGTAAAGGAAGCGAACCGGCGGCAGAATTGAGCCGGGCAATTTTTGTTGGGCATCGATGTAACGTTCAACGATGTTTGGATATGACGTGGTTCCCTCCTTGACGAGAGCGTTGACGTACTCCCAATACATGCCTTCATCGAAGCCCATTCGCATATACGCGGGGATTGGATGGAGCGCGGCGATCGAATGTAACGGCCCGCTGCTCGAGAATGTACGCGGCGGTAGACGTAAGAATATTCCGAGGGCGAGGATCAGCGCCAGAATAACGATGTCGATCTTGCGCGGATGCGATCCTTGGGCGGGCATTACCGATTTTATGGTTCGCGCAAAGTTTGCAAGCTAAAGAGACGAAGTGAAGGATCGGCCGCTGCTGCTTTCTTCCAAAGTAGAATCATTCCGAGAATCAAAGTCGCCCAGGGCCAGAGCGACCATGGCGTCCAAACGGTGTTGAGTTTGTCGGTTGAAACCGCGACATACCACGGAAACTCACCAGCGGTCACGTTGTAAAAGAAGAATAGAAATAGCGAGCTACTCGCCGCAAGCCAGCCATAGAATACAGGCGAGAGCACAAGCACAAAAGGCGCGAGCCAAACCACGTATTGTGCGCAAACACCGGGCGCGAATACAAAAAAAATGATCCACGCATAAGCCAGCGAGTCGAACAATCTCTTAGCGCTCAATTTTCGACGTCGCCATGCAATCATCAGAACAGCGGCAATGATAACTAACTTAAGGATCGTGATAACGATGCGTTCCAGCAGAGGGAGGTGAAAGAAGTTTACGACATTAAATTCCGGCAGCCCGGTTAACCGAAGCCAGTAGGTGATCCCCCAGATTCCCCAAAATCCGCTATAGGATAGAACGTTCTTGATGAAGAGCGCCGGGAATATCAAAAGGGCTTCGGACCAAGAGAGGAGCAAGCCAAGAACAAACGGCAGTAAAAATCGGGCGCTGATACCTCGGTCGTACCAATAGAAAAAGAAAATCGGAACGAAAAGCAGCGGTACAATTTTGATCTGACAGCTTAGGGCAAGGAACAATCCGGACAGAGCAGGTTTGCTTTTCAGGCACATAGATGCGGCCAGAACAAGGAACATAACCATTACCGGATCGGTGTTGCCGTGAAAACCGGAGACCATCAAGGAGACAGGACTGAGCGCGAAGAGCGCAATCGCCCAAGTCGGGATCCTTATCTCCGCGTGCTTCTCGGGAATTTCCAATAACACCAGCAACACAACAAAATCAGCAAGAATGCCTGGCAACCGAAGCAGCACAGGAAAGGTCAACCCGCTCGCATGGAAAGATGCTTGATGGTCTAAATAGAAGATCAGCTGTAAATAATGGGCGGTAAGCGGCGGATGGTTAAACAAGATGCTGTGCCGGTATGTGAATTCCAGCCCTTCTTTGCTCAGCGCTTTTGCGAAGGTATAGAAGACTACGGCGTCGGTTGAGCCGAAAGTGTTAAACGCGATCACGAGCTTCAGCATGAGGCCGATTAGCCCCAGCCCAACGATCCAGAGATTTCTGCATCTGCGAGACTCAGCGAGGAAGCCGATCTGTTCGTATGACGACTTCGCGATGGCGAAGTCGATGCCGCTCTGAACCGGATTCACCGCCCCCGTTCCAGCAGCTTCGGTACCCAACCGTCGGAGCTGCCAGCCTGGGGATTTTATTATTGTGATTCTCCGCTCTGCGCCGTTGAATTCGCGGCCAACCCTCTTCTCCAAAAAACGATCAATCCTATCAGCAGAGTCGCCCACGGCCAGAGCGACCACGGAGCCCAATCACCATGCCGCCCATCGGAAATAATGCTATACCACGGAAACTCGCCGGCGTTTACGTTATAGAAGAAGAACAGAAACAGCGAGCTGCTCGCCGCAAGCCAGCCATAGAAGACAGGAGAAAGCACAAGCACAAACGGCGCGAGCCAGACCATGTACTGCGCGCAAACGCCCGGCGCAAAAACGAAGAACGCAATCCACGCGTAAGCGAGTGAATCGACAAGCGCGCGTTCGCCTAAGTTGCGCCGCCGCCACGCAATCATCAAGACGGCAGCGATGATGATGAGCTTCAGCACGGTGACGACGAAGCTTTCCATCGGCGAGATATCATAAAAAACCGCTTCCATCCTGAACATCGCTAGATTGGTCAGCCGCAACCAGTAAGTGATGCCCCAAATTCCCCAGAAACTTCCGTAGGACAAAACATTTTTGAAAAAGAGCGCGGGAAATTTCAGCAACGGTTCGGCCCACAAAACAAGGGAGACCAAGACAAATGGCAGCGAGAACGAAACAGCGTGACGCCGCGACAGCCAGAAGAAAAAAAAGATCGGCAACAAGAGGAGCGGGATAATTTTGATCTGACAGCTCAAGGCCAGAAAAAGTCCACACCACACCGACTTCCCGCGCAAACAAGACAATGACGCGAGGATGAGAAACATCACCATGACCGGATCGGTGTTTCCGTGAAATCCAGAGACCATCAGCGAAACTGGGCTGAGCGCAAAAAGCGCCAACGCCCAGGTTGGAATCCGCAAATCGGTCTTTGTCATTCGCAACAAAACTAGGACGACTAAGAAATCGGCAATGATTCCGGGCAACCGAAGAAGAAATGGAAAATGGACGCCAACGTCGCGACACCACGGTTGCTCGGTCAAGGTGTAGATGCCGCGCAAGTAGTAAGCGATCAGCGGTGGATGATTGAAATACATGCTGTGGCGATAAGTCCATTCGAGCCCGTTTTCATTGAGCGCTTTGCCAAATTGATAAAAGCTGACGACGTCGTTCGTACCGACAGTGTTAAACGCGATCACGAGCTTCAACATGAGGGCGATTAGCGCCAACCCGACGATCCAGAGATTTCTGCATCGGCGAGTCCGGACGACAGATTCGAATTCCTCGTACGAAGATCTCGCGATTGCGAAGTCGATGCTCTGAACCGGATTCACCGCCCCCGTTCCAGCACCTTCGGTGCCCATCCGTCCGGGCTACCAGGCAGGGATGTTATCGCGGTGACTCGGTGGTCCGCGCGCGTTGGATCTTCTCGCTCAAGGCGTGGAATTGAGGCTCTGCCGGATTGAGCTCGATCGCACGAGCGATGGCGAGGCTGGCATTCTGAAAATCGTGCGCATTGAACTGCGCCTGCGCGATCAAGTAATAGGTCTTGGCGTCGCCCGGATCCTGTTGCACAGCGTTGGCAAAAAACTTGGCCGCGCGACTCCAGTGTTTTTCCTCCAGGGCCAGAATGCCAAGATTGTTGTAAGCGCCTTCGTGGTTTGAATCGAGACGAAGAGTCGCAAGATAATACGATTCTGCCGCCGACTTGTTCCCTTGATCGAGCTGCAGATTGCCGAGGGCAAAATTTACTTCCGCGTTCTCGGGCGCATAGGCATACGCCACGTTTAACTTCTTCTCAGCCAAAGGCAGATTGTTCGATTGCAAAGCCTGCCATCCGGAATTGTAAGCATCGAGCGCCCAAAGGCCCGGATCCTTTTGTGGAATTGAAACGAACAGGGTCGTGGCGAGAAGGAGAACCAGGTAAAGAACTGTGCGAGAATATTTCGCGCTGACGCAGCTTTGCCACAACTCCAATATTCCGAAGGATGCGCCTAACAACAGTCCAGGAACTGCCGCGACGCGGTATCGTTCGGTGACAAAAACCGTCAGAAGGGACGCCATGTGCAGTAAAACGGCCGCGGCCACCCAGCGCGAAAGCGGATACTTTGAGAAAGCGAGGAGGAACCCTGGAATCGCCAGCGCTGCGACCAAGCCGAACTTCAGACCGGGGAGAATTACGTTTTGCTCGCGCAGAATCGTGATGATGCTGAGATCGTCGTATTGGAACGCGTTCCAGAAGTTGCCAGCTTTGACGAGAAGCAATTTCAGCCAGGCCCCGAAATTGTTTTTGATGTAGGATCTCGCCTTTTCCGACCAGTAGGCGGACACTTCCGAGCGCTTCAGCGATCGACCAGCCGATTTTTCGGCGGTGGTGATCGAATCCTCCAACATCGCTTTTTGGCCCGCGTGCAGACCCGGCGGAAAGCGCGGATACCCGGTGGCGAGCGGATTGTTGCCGATCCAAAAATTGACGCCGCTGTGCGCGGAAAGGAAAACGGGGTCGCGCGCGATGAAGTAGTTATGGATCCAGCAAGGCGACGCGCCAATTCCGATGCCGATAAAGGCGAGGGCCGCAGCCGCACCTTTGGCAAGCCAAATACTGCGCGCGTCTCCTGTCCAGTTCCACTTGAAGAAGAGCGCGACGAAAAGAAGTGGCACGAGAAACAAAATCGTAGCGATCCCCATCGCAGTGAACCCGATCAGCACGCCTAACATTAACGTTGCTAGCGGAGTGGGCGCGTCGCGGCGATGCACGATTTGCCAAACAACGAACCAAAAAACGAAGACGAGGCCGGCTGCGGGCATGAGAATGGCGGAGTAAGCTTCTTCCGGAACAAAAAATCCCCAGCCCAAAGCGGCTAAAACCCCAATGCATTCCCCACGATATCGCCTGAAAAAGTTCCGCGTGCTATTTTCTGGTCCCGCAACCGCGGGATGGCCGGGCGGCACTGGGCCACTAAAAATCCTTATCGCTAGCTTATAAATCACCACGGCAGTCCCGCCGTCCAGAATCGCCTGGAGGAATCCAGGAATGAACGGGCTGTAGCCAAATAGCGCGTAAAGACAGGCCAGGAGATAAGGATAAAGTGGCAAGCCGTAAAAGGCGTGATGCTCGGTGACCTTCCCGTGGAGAATTCGTTGGGCCCATTCATTGTAAAAATGCATGTCCCCGGAATTGGGCAGGAGAAACGGCGAACTGGTCAAGCGCAGGAGCACGATTAGCCGGAGCAAGAAAACAGCGGCAAAGAGATAATGACTCGGCGAAAGTGCGTGCCGCTGCCCCGGTTTAAGACTCTTCACAGGAGGCAAACAAGCAAGAGGCATGCGCCATCGAGCGTTCCGCTTAGCAGGCTGTCAAAAACCCCATCCCGCTGGCGCAATCGACAGGCAGCGGGTGGGATCGTTCGCTCCCGCGCGCGATGGCAAAACGAATCGCCAAAGGTACACCGATAGACAAGCAGGGCGCTACCACAGACGCGCTTGCCGCTCCGCGGATCGGCGGGCATCGTGCGCGGAGCGCGCGATCCACCTTCCGTTTGCGCGACACTCCCGCACCATCTTGCGCACCCTGCCTCCGATTTTTCAATAGTCTCGTAGGTAGCCAGCTCCGTGTCCGGCTCTGGCCGTCTCGCAAAAGGCGTTTCGAGCATTCTAGAAATTCTAGAAAACGGGCTGGTTGGCATCAACGCTGCTCTAAAGGGGGATGTCCGCGATCGATATCGCGGATCGCAGTTAAACAAACAATAGATAAACGAAAGCAAACAGTATGTTAAACACCCTAAATAAAAAGCGCGGGGGCTTTACCCTCGTAGAAATCATGATCGTGGTAGCGATTATCGCGTTGCTCGCGGCGATTGCCGTGCCTGGATTCCTCCGGGCCCGCAAACGCTCGCAGGCCACCCGAATCCTGAACGATCTGCGCATGATCGACTCCGCGGTTGACCAATACGCGATCGAAACCAACCGGAAAACTGGCGATGCGGTTGCCGTTAAGGATTGGACCAGTTACCTGAAAAGTGGAACGGTCCTTTACAACACGGGCAACGATCTCCTGGGCGATGCCTACAATGCCCAGACCGTGGACTCGTTGCCGGCGGTTCCGTTGTCCAGTTTCAACGCGTTGTCGGACGTTGCACCGACATCGTTCTGGTCGCCCTACTCCGTCCCGTAAGAATCTGGCGACGATTCATTCTCCTGTCATTCCCGCAAACGGCGGGAGTGGCAGGGAATGAGTTGTGCGAACAAGACTCGAAACTCGCCCCATTTCACAGCGCGTCTCGCGCTGACCTCACCAACCCCGCTCGTTAGACCAAGAATTGGACACCCGGTCCCGCGCCCGCGCGTAATTGGCAAGCGAGCTTCAATTTCTCGCCTGTCGAAACTCGTGACTTATCCGCGCGGAGATTCAAAAAACGGGGACCAGCTGGCATCAACGCTGCTCTCTACTCTAAAGGCATGTCCGTGATGGAAATCACGGATCGCAGTTAAACAAATAAAAGATAAACAAAAAGCAAACAGTATGTTAAACGAACTAAATAAAAAGCGCGAGGGCTTTACCCTCGTGGAAATCATGATCGTGGTAGCGATTATCGCGCTGCTCGCGGCGATTGCCGTGCCTGGATTCCTCCGGGCCCGCAAACGCTCGCAGGCCACTCGGATCCTGAACGATCTGCGCATGATCGACTCCGCGGTTGACCAATACGCGATCGAAACCAACCGGCACACCAACGATCCGGTTGCCGTTGCCGATTGGACCAGCTACCTGAAAAGTGGAACGGTCCTTTACAACACGGCCAACGACCTCCTGGGCGACAACTTCGGTCCCCAGACCGTGGACACGCTGCCGGCGGTTCCGTTATCCAGTTTCAACGCGTTGTCGGACGTTGCACCGACATCGTTCTGGTCGCCCTACTCCGTCCCGTAGGAATCTGGCGACGATTCATTCTCCTGTCATTCCGCAAACGGCGGAAGTGGCAGGGAATGAGTTGTGCGAGCACGATTCCAAACTCGCCTCATTTCACAGCGCGCCTCGCGCTCGCCTCACCAACCCCGCTCGTTAGACCAAGGATAAGAGAACCACTTCCCTGAGGATGCTCGCTATCTTCATTTCGGCCGCCAAGCCGCGCGTTTTGAAGCTGGTCACTTATCTGCGCCGTGACTGGCTTCGTGCGCTTCTTCTCGCGGTCGCCGCGATTATCGTGCACGCGCCAGCATTACAAGGCGAGCGCATCTGGGACGATAGCTATTTGGCCCATGATAGCCCCTTTATCAAGAGCCCTCTGCTAATTCTGGAGGCCTTTCGGCACTATCTGTTTCTGGACTCGTTCTCGGTCTATTACCGGCCAGTCCAGAATGCTTCATTCATCGCCGATTACTTCTTCTGGAACACGGACGCGTATGGTTTTCATCTGACTAATGTACTGCTTCATGCTGCCAGCGGCGTTCTGTTGTATTTTTTGCTTCGGCAGCTATTCGCGTCACTGTTCTTGCGGCGCGTTTCCATCGTAGTCCGTGCCCGGGCACTACGGCGTCTTCCCTGGATCTCGGTAGCCGCATTTTTCGTCGCATTGATCTGGGCCGTGCACCCTGTTCAGAGCGCGGCGGTGGATTACATCTCGGGGCGAGCGGACAGTCTCGCATTTCTGTTTGCCAGCGGCGGATGGCTTCTCTTCCTGCGTGCAAAAAAAGCGACGTGGCCGATTTTTCGGCACTCGCTCTACTTTCTAGCTGCCGTTTTCGGCCTGCTCGCGCTGTGCTCGCGGGAGATCGCCCTCATCTGGATTGTCCTTTTCATGGCTCATCTGCTTTTCGTCGAGAAAAACACGCCTGTTCGCGCGCGTGTCTGGACGATCCTCTGCTGCGTGGCGCTGATGGCTGTTTACATCGGCCTGCGGCAATTGGCCGGACAGCACCCACGTCCTTCGCTCAATGACAACTGGAGCGCGCTCGTCCGCGTTACCCTGATGGCGCGCGCGCTCGGCGACTATGGCCGCTTAATGCTCGTTCCGTCGAACCTGCACATGGAACGTACGGTATTTGATCCGCTTGGCTATCGCAGCAACGCCGATTGGCGAAATCAAATTGGCGTCCAGTACTTGTCGATCTTCGGATTAATTGTTCTGGCCGTTCTTGTTTTCGGAAGCGCCAGGCGAGGACGCGGCCAGCTCATGCGCATCTTCGGCGCAAGCTGGTTTCTCGCCGGATACTTGCCGGTTTCTAATATCGTCCAGTTGAATGCGACTGTCGCCGAGCATTGGCTTTATTTGCCAAGTGTTGGCTTCCTTATCTTTGTAGCTGGGTGCGCGGTCGAACTTCCGCCACGGCATCGGAAGCTTGCCGTGGCTCTCGCCCTTCTCGCCGTAGCGGGCTTGAGCGTTCGCAGTTATATACGAAGCACAGATTGGGTGACGGCTGAAACTTTTTACCGCCGCACCATCGCAAGGGGCGGCACAAGCGCCCGAACCGGTGTCAATCTTGGCCTAATTTATGCCAGCCGCGGCGACTATGCTCAGGCCGAAAAGATATTTCGCAAGGTCCTCGAGATAGCACCGGATTACCCGATTGCTCAAAACGACCTCGCCAGCGCCCTGTCTCACCAGGGAAAGACCAAGGAGGCCGAAGCTCTGTTCGCACTTGTCGAAAAGAGCTCA
>Ga0207146_10091_pt1 | contig 23390 bp, 25 predicted proteins | sample Alteio_BWMinHeat_36_FD_153539 | JGI IMG/M metagenome (GOLD analysis project Ga0207146, IMG submission 153539) | Enriched cells from forest soil in Barre Woods Harvard Forest LTER site, Petersham, Massachusetts, United States -... | ecosystem: Environmental > Terrestrial > Soil > Temperate forest >...
GCTGGTGCAGCATCCGAAATACCGCCGCGTGGTGCGCATCTCCAAGAAGTTTTACGCGCATGATGAGAATCGCCAGGCCAAACCCGGCGACACCGTGCGCATCGTGGCTTCGCGGCCGCTTTCGAAGTTGAAACGCTGGCGGTTGAAAGAAGTGCTGACGCGGAACGCGTCGGCCGAGTAAGAGAGACAGGGGAGCAGACCAATGATCCAGATGCGAACCTGGCTGACGGTAGCCGACAATTCCGGCGCGCGCAAGCTGACCTGCATCATGCCGGTGGGCGGCGACGCAGGGCTCAAGGCCGGCCTCGGCGATGTCATCACCGCCGCGGTAAAAGAAGCGACACCGGAAAGCCAGGTCAAAAAAGGCACGGTGGTGAAAGCAGTTGTGGTGCGCATGCGCAAAGAGCGCCGGCGTAGGGATGGCACGTACATCCGGTTCGATGACAACGCCGCGGTGCTGATCAACGATGCCGGCGAACCCGTGGGGACGCGCGTGTTCGGCCCGGTGGCGCGCGAACTGCGCGAAAAGAAATTCACCAAAATCGTTTCGCTGGCTCCGGAGGTTTGGTAGGCCATGACACTGAGACATGAAAGAGCCGAGCGGCACACCATCGCCATTCGCAAGGGCGACAACGTGAAAGTGATGGCGGGCAAGGACGCAGGTAAGAGCGGCCGCGTACTTTCCATCAACGCCAAGAAAAACACCGTGGTGGTGGAACACGTGGGAATCATCAAGCGCCACACGCGGCCGAATCCGCAGAAGAACATCAAGGGCGGAATCGTGGAGAAGGAAGCGGGGATCGACGTTTCCAACGTGCTGGTCATTTGCGCAAGCTGCGGGAAGCACACGCGCATCGGTCACACAGTGCTGCCAGACGGCACCAAAGTGCGCAGTTGCCGGCACTGCAACACGACATTGGACAAGTAAGAGACAAGGGATAGCGATGAAGAGCCGACTACAGGAAAAATACCGCAGCGAAACGATGCCCGCGCTGATGAAGCGCTTTGGCTGGAAGAATCTGATGGCCGTGCCCAAGCTGCAGAAAATCACCGTGAACATCGGCCTCGGCGAAGCCAGCCAGAACGTGAAACTGCTGGACACCGCGGCGGTGGAGCTGGGCCAGATCACCGGGCAGAAAGCCATGATTACCCGCGCCAAGAAGTCCATCGCGAATTTCAAAATCCGCAAGGGCATGCCCATCGGCTGCGCGGTAACGCTGCGCGGCGACAAGATGTACGAATTCCTGGACCGCCTGTGCAACGTGGTGCTGCCGCGCGTCCGCGACTTCCGCGGCTTGCCCGCCAACGCCTTCGACGGCCGCGGCAATTACACTCTCGGCCTGAAAGACCAGCTGGTGTTTCCGGAAATCGATTACACGCGCGTGGATAAGATCAAGGGCATGAACATCACTCTGACCACCTCGGCAAAGAACGATGAACAAGGCCGCGAGCTGCTGAAGGGGCTCGGAGTACCGCTTCGCGAAAAAGGGGTCGCACAATAAATGGCACGCACAGCAAAAATCGCCAAGTCGCTCAAGAAACCGAAATTCAAAGTGCGGGTCCGCAACCGCTGCCGCGTCTGCGGCCGCGCGCGCGGATACATCCGCAAGTTCCAGATGTGCCGCATCTGTTTCCGGGGTATGGCGCTCAAGGGTGAAATCCCCGGCGTCGTGAAAGCCAGCTGGTAGGAGCCTTTAGGAGAACTATGCAGACGGATCCCATTGCCGATTTTCTGACGCGCCTCCGTAACGCGGCGGCCGCCAAGCACCAGCGCGTGGACGTTCCGGTCTCGAAACTCAAGACCGAGATCGCGCGTATCTTGAAGGAAGAGGGTTACATCTCGACCTACAAGCTGGTGGACGAGAACAAGACCCGCAAGATGCTGCGCGTGTTCCTGAAATACACGCCGGACCGCCGCAGCGTCATCACCGGGATGAAGCGCATTTCACGCCCAGGTTCGCGCGCCTATCTCGGCTCGACCGACATCCGTCCCGTTGTGGGCGGGCTGGGCATCAGCATTATGACCACGCCGAAGGGGTTGATGAGCGGCCGGTCGGCGCGCAAAGCCAAGCTCGGCGGCGAAATTCTTTGCGAAGTGTGGTAGTTGGCTTATTAACAAGAAGTTTTGATTTTCAAAGGACTTGAGGCTTAGCGAAAAATGTCACGTATCGGACGCAAACCAATTCCAGTGCCCTCGGGCGTGAAAATCGCGCTGCAGAGCGGCAAGATCGACGTGCAGGGGCCCAAGGGAAAACTCTCGGTGGCGCTTCCGCACGGGATCACTTTTGAACAGAAGGACGGCGTCTTGACCGCCCTCCGCGCGACGGAAGATCACCGCGCGCTCCACGGTCTGGCTCGCGCGCTGGTCGCCAACGCCGTTCATGGCGTGACCCAGGGTTTCAAGAAGGATCTCGACATCGTGGGCGTCGGCTACCGCGCGGAGCTCAAGGGCAAGATTGTGGCCTTCGCGCTCGGCAAGTCGCATCCCATCGAGTTTCCGATTCCGGAAGGCATTCAGGTGGTGGTGGAAAAGCAGACGCACCTCATCGTCAGCGGCGCAGACAAAGGCCAGGTCGGCCAGGTCGCCGCGGACATGCGCTCGCTGCGTCCGCCCGATCCGTACAAGCAGAAGGGCGTGCGCATCACCGGTGAACGCTTGAAGAAGAAGGCCGGCAAGGCTGGAGCGAAGGCCGGCGGCCCGGCGTAGAAATAAGGAGAAGAGACTGTGGCATCGGCAAGAGTTCGAAGACTATCGAAAGATTTGCACCGCCAGCGCGTCCACGCCCGCGTGCGCACCCGCGTCGAGGGCACGCCGGACCGCCCGCGGCTCTGCGTGTACCGCTCGCTGGGGCATATTTACGCGCAGGTCATCGACGACCGTTCGGGCAAGACGCTGGTTTCCGCCAGCTCCGTCGACGGCGAATCGAAAAAGAATTTGAAGGGCGGCGGCAACGTAGCAGCCGCGAAGGTAATCGGCAAGACCATCGCCCAGCGCGCCAAGGCTGCTGGAGTCAGCAAGGTAGTGTTCGACCGCGGCGGATACAAGTATCACGGCCGCGTCAAGGCGCTCGCAGATGCGGCGCGGGAAGCGGGGTTACAGTTCTAAGCCTATGTCGAAGCAAATTCTGCGAGACAGTCTAGCGGTACGGCGGCTTCTGGAAGTGAATCTTTCCGAATTGAAGGATGACGTCATTGCCATCAATCGCGTCACCAAGGTCGTCAAGGGCGGCAAGAATCTGAGCTTCTCCGCGCTGGTGGTTGTCGGAGACAGCCGTGGCCATGCTGGATTCGGCATGGGTAAGGCGCGCGAAGTGCCCATGGCCATCAAGAAGGGCATCGAGCAGGCCAAGAAAAACTTGATCAAGCTGAATATGAAGGGCACCACGATTCCGCATCAGGTACTTGGGCGGTACGGGTCGGCGCAAGTGCTGCTGAAGCCGGCTTCGGAGGGCACGGGAGTTATCGCGGGCGGTCCAGTCCGCAAGGTGATGCAGGTGGCGGGGATCACCAACGTGCTCACGAAGTCGCTCGGTACCTCAAACCCGCACAACGTGGTGAAGGCCACTTTCGCGGCGCTCTTGAGCTTGAAGGATGTCGCGCACGTAGCGGAAATGCGTTCCAAGACCGTGGACGAAATCAGCGGCAGGCCCCCGAAGGAAAAGGCCGTCGCGAGTGAGAGCAACTGATGGCCGTCAAAAAAGTGACACACGAAAAGGGTTCGGCGAAGAAGCCATATAACCGGACCTCGCACGACGGAAAGAAGTCCGGCGGCAAGGTGAAGGTCAAGTGGGTGGTCAGCTTTATCAGCTGCACCGATGATATGCGGCAAACCATCCGCGGCCTTGGCTTGCGCAGAATGCATCAAGTGGTGGAGCGCCAGGACACGCCGGAAACGCGCGGCATGATCCACAAGGTGCGGCATCTCGTGGAAGTGGTGGAGTAGAGCGATGGCGAAAAAAAGTTCCAGCGGCCCCCGCGGGGCCGGCAAGCGCGGCCAGCACAAGCCGGCAACTCCGGCGGCGAAGGCGCGCCGTTCGTTTACGCTTGCGAATTTGCATCCGCCCGTGGGCTCGCGCAAGAAAAAAGTGCGTGTGGGCCGCGGCATCGGTTCCAAGCTCGGCAAGACTTCCGGCTCCGGCGACAAGGGGCAGAAGTCCCGCCGCGGTTATTCGCGCCGCCGCGGTTTTGAAGGCGGGCAGATGCCGTTGCACCGGCGCATGCCCAAGCGCGGCTTTCACAATCCGTTTGGCGTGAGCTACTCAGTTGTGAACCTGGAAGAACTGAACGTTTTTCCGGCGGGCGAAACGGTGACACCGGAATTGCTCCGCGCTCACGGCTTCGTTCGCCGCGCCACCGACCCGATCAAGGTCCTTGGCGATGGCGAACTAACGAGCAAGTTGGCCATTCACGCGCATGCGTTCAGCGCGTCGGCCAAGGAAAAGATAACCAAGGCAGGGGGCACGTTCGAGGTTGTAGCCTAGCTGGATTTGGGACAAACGCATGAACCGATTTCTTGAAGCCGTCAAAAACATGTTCCGCATTCAGGACTTGCGGAACCGCGTCCTGTTCACGCTGGCGCTGCTGGCGGTCTATCGCATTGGTGCGTACATTCCCATCCCCGGTATCAATTCGGCGGTGCTGGATCAATTGTTCAACCAGGCCGCGGGTTCCGTGCTGGGCATCTTCAATCTTTTCAGCGGCGGCAACTTCCGCCGCATGACAATTTTTGCGCTCGGCATCATGCCGTACATCACCTCGTCCATCATCCTGCAGTTGATGACCGTGGTGTTTCCGTACCTCGAGCGTTTGCAGAAAGAAGGCGAGCTCGGCCGGCGCAAAATCACGCAGTACACGCGCTACCTGACGATCGTTCTGAGCGTCATTCAGTCCTTCACGATTGCCGGTGCGCTGCAGGCGCAGAGCCTGGGTGGACAATCGCTGGTCTATCATCCGGGGCCGTCGTTTATCCTGATGACTATCCTGACTTTGACCACCGGCTCGGCCTTTATCATGTGGCTGGGCGAGCAGATCAGCGAGCGCGGCATCGGCAATGGCATGTCGCTAATCATTTTTACCGGCATCGTGGTGGGCCTGCCCCGCGCGGTCGCGGATCTTTACGAAAAGGCCAGCACGCGGTGGATGGGGCCGTACACCCCAATTGTGCTGATCTTCCTGATCGTTTTGATGATCGCCGTCGTGGCTTTTATCGTGTACGTCGAAGGCGCGCAGCGCCGCATCCCCGTGCAGTACGCCAAGCGCGTCGTGGGACGCCGCGTCATGGGCGGACAATCTTCGTACCTGCCGCTGCGCGTCAACTCCGGGGGCGTGATTCCCCCGATTTTCGCGAGCTCGCTGCTGGCCTTTCCGCCGACGATTGCCCTGTTCTTCGCGCATAAGTATCTTTTCATCGATGACGCCGTAAGGGCCATCAGCTTTGGCGAGCCGCTCTACAACCTGATTTACGTCGTGATGATCATCTTGTTCGCGTTTTTCTACATCGGCATCGTTTTCAATCCGACGGAGCTCGCCGACAACATGCGCAAGAACGGAGGCTTTATCCCAGGCATCCGTCCGGGCCGCACCACCTCCGAGCACGTGAGCAAGATCTTGAAGCGCCTGACCTTCATCGGCGCCATTTATCTCGCCATGGTTTGCCTGCTTCCGGAATGGCTGATCACTGGCATTCACCTCGACCACATCGGCTGGGGCATCGGCGCATGGTTTGACCGCCACCTGCCCGCAATCATCTTGAAGGGCATGTCGGTGCAATTTTATTTCGGCGGAACGTCTTTGTTGATCGTCGTGGGCGTGGCCATGGACACGGTGCAGCAGCTGGAAGCTCAGCTGGTCATGCGCAATTACGAAGGGTTTGCTCGAAAGGGCCGGTTGCGCGGCCGGCGGTAAAGGGAGAGAAGCTGGGTGGCTCCGGACACACGGCATCCCGACAAGTTAGACCGCGCAGTGATTTTTCTCGGGCCTCCGGGCGCGGGAAAAGGCACGCAAGCGATGGAATTGGCCAGGAAGTACGGTGTGCCGCATCTTTCGACGGGCGATATGCTTCGCGAGCATGTCAGTAAAGGCACTCCGCTGGGGGCCCAGGCCAAGCCCATCATGGAGCGCGGCGAGCTGGTTCCGGATTCGCTGGTGCTGCAGATGGTCGCGGAGCGCATCGAGCGGCCGGATTGTTCGCACGGTTTTGTGTTCGACGGGTTTCCGCGGACGGTGGCCCAGGCGAAATACCTGGGCGAGTTGTTAAAGCATCATGGGTATAAGCGGCCGTTCGTGATTCACCTGGTGATCGATCCTTCGGTTTTGATGCGAAGGTTGACCGGCAGGCGGACCTGCAAAGTAGGCGGCGAGATTTACAATATTTACGAACGCCCGCCGAAGGCAGAAGGGATTTGCGATAGCGACGGCGGTGAGTTGGTGCAGCGGTCGGACGATCGGGAAGAAGTGGTTGGCCCGCGGCTGCAAGCGTACGAGAAGCAGACGGCTCCGCTGGCCGCGTATTACCGGCGGCTGGGTTTGTTGCACGATATCGACGCGGCAAAGAGCGTCGAAGACGTCGGCCGCCAGGTGCTGCAAAGCGTATCGAGCGTGCGCGGATCTCGATAAAGGCCGCGGAAGTGGGCCCGGTTAGGGCCCCGGAAAAAGATTGATGGCGATTTACCTGCGGAGCGCGGAAGAGCTGGAAAAAATGCACCGCGCTGGACTCGCCGTCCACGAAGTTTTGACGGCGCTGCGCGATGCCGTCAAGCCTGGAATCTCGACGATGGACCTCGAGAAACTTGCCGAGGGGAAAATCGCCGGCAGGCCGGGCAAGGCGGCTTTCAAGGGATATCGCGGTTATCCCTGCGTGCTGTGCACGTCGGTGAACAGCGAGATCGTTCACGGGATTCCGTCGCCCAAGCGTAAATTGCGCGAAGGCGACATCGTCTCGATCGATTTCGGGATGGAAGTGGACGGCTATTATGCGGATTCCGCCGTCACCGTCCCAGTGGGAAAGATTCAGCCGGAGCTGCAGAAGCTGCTGGATGTGACCCGCGAATCGCTGGACCGCGCGATTGACAAGATGCGCGCGGGCAACCGCCTCGGCGATGTTGGCCACGCGGTGCAAAGCTGGGTCGAGCAGCACGGATATTCGGTGGTGCGGGAGTTCGTCGGGCATGGCATCGGCACCAAGATGCACGACGAGCCCAACCTGCCGAACTACGGTGAGGAAGGCCACGGCGCTCGGTTGCAGGAGGGCATGGTCATCGCCGTCGAGCCGATGGTCAACGCGGGACGCCCGGAAGTTCGCATGCGCGACGAATGGGTGGCGGAAACCGCCGATGGCAGCCCCTCGGCGCACTTCGAACACACCGTTGCGATTACGGCCAACGGGCCGTGGATCCTGACCCGGCCGAAAGAGATGACCGGGCCGTCGTGGTAGGGGTTGTAGTGGCCGGTCTTTAGACCGGTCAGCAAGTGTAGACGCCGGGCTTTGGCCCGGCGAGTGGAATCAAGGAGACTATGGCGAGACCCATTCGCGAGGAAAAGAAGAAAGGCGACTCTGGAAATTCGAAAGAGGACGCCATTGAAGTCATGGCCACGGTCATCGAGCCGTTGCCCAACGCGATGTTCCGCGTTGAGCTGGAAAACAAGCACCAGGTTCTGGCGCACGTTTCCGGCAAAATGCGCAAGAATTTCATCCGGATTCTCGCGGGAGACAAAGTTGCTGTGGAGCTTTCGCCTTACGATTTGACGCGCGGCCGGATTGTTTACCGCTACAAGTAGCGTGAGCGGGGCAAGGACAGGAAGAAAATGAAAGTACGGGCATCGGTAAAAAAGATTTGTGACAAATGCAAGGTGATCCACCGGCGCGGCGTGGTCCGGGTAATTTGCACCAACCCGAAGCACAAGCAGCGCCAGGGCTAAGGCCCTCGTTAGGAGAATGGCATGGCACGTATCGCAGGTGTAGATCTTCCGCCGCAGAAGCAGCTTTGGGTCGGGTTGACCTCGATCTATGGCATCGGGCAGGAGCGCGCGAGGAAGCTCGCGGCCAAGGCCGGCGTCGATCATTTCAAGAAGATTCGCGACCTGACGGAAGACGAAATCAACCATCTTCGCCAGGAAATCGAAAAGGAAGGCCGCGTCGAAGGTGATCTCCGCAAGGAGATCCAGATGAACATCCGCCGGCTGATTGAAATCCAGGCGTACCGCGGGATTCGGCACCGCCGCAACCTGCCGGTCCGCGGCCAGCGTACGCACACCAACGCGCGCACCCGCAAAGGTCCGCGGCGCGGCGCAGTGGCGGCCAAGAAGAAGGTCGTCGGCAAGAAGGGCTAATTTTTTGGAGTGCGGGAGCGATGCTCCCGCCTTTCAGTCAGTCAAGAGTTTAAGCAGTCGAGGAAACGGAGCAAATCGTGGCAAAAGAACCAAAGGCCGCAGCAGGAACGCCGGAAACCGGAGCACCGGGAAAACCGGCAGCGGCAACGAAGCGCAAAAAAGAATTCAAGAAGAAGCGGGAGCGCCGCGTCATTCCGCACGGTGTGGTGTATCTCGCTGCCTCGTTCAATAACACGCAGATCTCCATTACGGATCCGGATGGCCGGGTGTTGTGCTGGTCTTCCGCGGGCGCCATCGGCTTCAAGGGCTCGCGCAAAGGCACGCCCTACGCCGCGCAGCAGGCTTCGCTGGCTGCCGCAGGCGTTGCGCGCGACCAGTACGGGATGAAGAGCGTGGAAGTTCGCGTCAAGGGCCCCGGCTCCGGCCGCGAATCCGCCGTGCGCGCGCTTGCTGCTGCCGGACTCCACATCGTGGTGATTCGCGACGTTACGCCGATTCCGCATAACGGCTGCCGGCCGCCCAAGCGCCGCCGCGTTTGATCTTTATGACATTTATGACCAACAGAAAAGATTCAGAGAGTTTTGGGAAGGGAGAATAGAAGTTGGCAAGACACCGAGATGCAGTCTGCCGCCTGTGCCGAAGGGAAGGGCAGAAACTATTTTTGAAAGGCCTGCGCTGTTTTACGGAGAAGTGCGCGATCGAGAAGCGCAACTTCGTTCCGGGACAGCACGGGCAGTCACGGCGCCCCAAGGTCGCGGGTTACGGCCTGCAGTTGCGCGAGAAGCAGAAAGTCAAGCGCACCTACGGGCTGCTGGAGCGCCAGTTCCGCAATTACTTTGAAAAGGCCGAGCGCGCCAAAGGGCCAACCGGCGAAAACCTGATCATCATGCTCGAACGCCGCCTCGATAACGTCGTGTGGCGCGCGGGCCTGGCGTCCTCACGGTCGCAGGCGAGGCAGCTTGTTCTTCACGGCCACGTCCGTATCAACGGGAAGAAGGTCAACATCCCCTCTTACCTCGTGAATGTCGGCGAGGAAGTGGCCATCAAGGAAAAGATGCACCAGAACGCCATGGTGCTCGAAGCGCGCAACGTCGCTCAGAGCCAGGGCGCTGTGCCGTGGCTCGAACAGGAACGCGAACAGTTCAAAGCCAAAGTTGTGGCTATGCCCAAGCGCGACGACGTGCAGACGCCGCCCATCAACGAGCAGCTCATCGTCGAGCTGTACTCGAAGTAATTCGCTCCGGCGCGGCCGGGGTTAACCGTTTTCAGTATGGGGGCCAGATCTCTTGGCCCAGAAGGAAGGAACACGATGTGGAAGGGCTTTCAGAAACCAAAGCGTCTTGCATCCGAGCTGGAATCGCTCACCGAAAAGTACGGGCGTTTCTCCGCGCAGCCGTTTGAGCGCGGCTGGGGCACGACAGTAGGAAACGGGCTGCGCCGCGCGCTGCTCAGCTCCATCGAAGGCGCGGCCATCACCGCCGTCAAGATCGAAGGCGTGCTGCACGAATTCTCTTCGATCCCCGGCGTGGTCGAGGATGCCACCGACATTATCCTCAACCTGAAGCAGGTGCCTATCAAGCTAAACACCGACCTGCCGAAGACCATTTACCTCAATATCGAGCAGCCCGGCCCGGTCACCTCGGCGCAAATCGAGGAAGACGCCGACTTCGCGGTGCTCGATAAGAGCGTGTACATCGCCACTGTCAGCGAAGGCGGCAAACTGCAAATCGAGATGCGCGTCAAGAACGGCCGCGGCTACGTCGCCGCCGACCGCAACTACGACGAAGACCTGCCCATCGGCTACATCCCGGTCGACAGCGTTCACTCGCCGGTACGCAAGGTGAACTATTCCGTCGAAGCCGCCCGTCTCGGCCAGATGACCGACTACGAAAAGCTGATGATCGAAGTGTGGACCAACGGCGCCATCACGCCGCAGGACTCTATCGGCCTCGCCGCCAAGCTCGTCAAAGACCACATGAGCATCTTTATCAACTTTGAAGAGCCGGTCGAAACCATCGAAGCCCCGACGGACACCGCGCACGATCCGCGCCTCGAGCACCTGGACCGCTCGGTCGAAGAGCTCGAGCTTTCCGTGCGCTCCTACAACTGCTTGAAGAACGCCAACATCCAGACCATCCGTGAGCTCGTGCAGAAGAGCGAAAACGAAATGCTGAAGACCAAGAACTTCGGCCGAAAGTCGCTCAACGAGATCAAAGATATACTGGTGAAGATGGGCCTCGCGCTGGGCATGAAATTTGACGAGCACGGCCGCATCATCTGGCCGCCGCTCCCGAGCCAGACCGCCGCACCGACACCGGAAGATACCGTCGGACTGTAAGACGACAAGGAACTCATAGACGATGCGACATCTCAACTCTGGATCGAAACTCGGGAAGCAGCCGGCTCATCGCCGCGCGGTGCTGCGCAGCCTGGTCACCAATCTGTTCGAACATGGCCGTATCTCCACAACGCTGACGCGCGCCAAGGCCGCCCGTCCGGTTGCCGAAAAAATGATCACCCTCGGCAAGCGCGACACGCTGCAATCGCGCCGCCAGGCCGCTTCCTACATCATGCTCCCCGCGGTCACGCAGAAGCTTTTCAACGAGATCGCTCCGAAATTCTCCGACCGCGCCGGCGGCTACACACGCATCATCCACGCCGGCAACCGCGTCGGGGACAACGCCAAGGTGGCCATCCTCGAGCTCGTTGGCTACGAATACAAAGCCAAGGAAAAGAAAGAAAAAACCAAAAAGGAAGAACCCGCCGAAGTTAAGAGCTGATTCTCACTGGAAAAAACTTACGCGCCCGCTCGGAACCTCCGAGCGGGCTTTTGATTTTCGGACTCATCAAGCATCAGGATTTGCTAGCGACGCTCTTGGGGGGTGGGATCGGAGAAGTCCGCCGGACCAACCGGACGCCGCCAGCGGAACCACAGCCGCAACGCTGCAAACGCCACGAACGCTCCGACGGAGTCCAGCAGGGAATCGTAAGGCGACGCCGTGCGGCTGGCGACAAACGCCTGGTGAATTTCGTCCAGGATGGAGTAGCCCGCGGCCACCGAGAGCGCCGCGATGCCCCAAGTCCAGCGCCACCCTTTGCGTCCCGCGCGTACGCCGCGATACAGCAGCAGGCAAAACACAAAGTACTCGCTGAAGTGCGCGCTCTTTCGAATGAAGTAGTGGATCGAGAGGAACTGATCTTCTGTCAAAGAAGGGATCAGCCACCGCAAAATTGGTTCGATCACCGAAGCCGTATGTTCCGCGGAAAACGAATCCGTGGACATCGAGAAAATCACGCACGCCCACACGACCGCCGGCCACCAGGCGCGCAGCCACCCCCACTCGCGAGGCGCGTGCAGGCGAGCCTGAATTTCAGACAATTGCGGAGCGGGGCGCGGATTGCGCCAAGGCTGGCTTTCCGGCACTAAAAATTCACGCTCTCTTCCTCTTTCCTTGAGCTACTTAGGTGCCCCTGTTCCACGTTCCTATTCCATCTGGTAGTTCGGCGCTTCCTTGGTGATGATCACGTCATGGACGTGGCTCTCGCGCAATCCCGCGGCAGTAATGCGTATAAAGCGGCTCTTCTCTGAGAGCTCCTTCAGCGTGCTCGCTCCCGCGTAACCCATGCCGCTCTTCAATCCGCCGACGAGCTGATCCGTCAGCGCGCCCAGCGAGCCTTTGTATGCCACACGTCCCTCGACGCCTTCCGGCACGGATTTGCCGCGTTCTCCACTATCTTGAACCGTGGCATAGCGGTCTGACCCCGCATCCATTGCGCCGGTTGAGCCCATGCCGCGATACGACTTAAACGTGCGGCCCTGATAGAGAATCGTCTCGCCCGGAGCTTCTTCCGTCCCCGCAAACAGGCTGCCAATCATCACGCAGGACGCGCCCGCCGCCATCGCCTTGGTGATGTCCCCGGAATACTTGATGCCGCCATCTGCAATCACCGGTACGCCCGTGCCTTCCGCGGCACGCGACGCTTCCAGAATCGCCGTCAATTGCGGTACGCCCGCGCCGGTAACCACACGCGTCGTACAAATGGACCCCGGCCCAATCCCTACTTTCAGTCCATCAATCCCCAGCGAAATCAAATCCTTCGCGCCTTCATAGGTCGCTACGTTCCCTGCGACAACCTGCATTTCCGGCAAGCGGTGGCGAATCGCCTTGATCGCCTCCATCACCCGCTCCGAATGCCCGTGCGCCGTATCGATCGCCAGCACGTCCGCCTTGGCCTTGGACATTTCCACCGCGCGCTCCAGAAAATCTCCGGTCGCGCCGACCGCTGCGCCGACGCGCAGGCGGCCTTGCTCGTCTTTCGCCGCGCGCGGATATTCGAGCTTTTTCTGAATGTCTTTGACGGTGATCAGCCCTTTGAGGTTGAAATCCTTGTCTACGACCAGAAGTTTTTCGATGCGATGTTTCTGCAGGATGCGCTCGGCTTCTTCGAGCGTCGTGCCCACCGGAACGGTCACTAGGTTTTCTTTCGTCATCACCGAGCTGACCAACTGCGTATGATTCTTCTCGAACCGCAAGTCGCGGTTGGTGAGAATACCTGTCAGCCGTGAGCCTCGGGTCACCGGCAACCCCGAGATTCGGTATTTGGTCATGATCTCCAGCGCCTGTCGCAACGTGATGTCCGGCGAAATAGTGACCGGATCCACGATCATCCCGCTTTCCGATCGTTTTACGCGATCCACCTCTTCACCCTGCCGGTCGATGGGCATATTACGGTGCACGATGCCGATCCCGCCCTGTCGCGAGATGGCGATCGCCAGACGCGATTCCGTCACCGTGTCCATAGCCGAGGAAGCCAGCGGAATGTTCAGCGGCAGCTTGCGCGTGAAGTGCGTGCGCGTGTCGACCTCAGTCGGCAGCACCGACGACCTGCCCGGCAGCAGCAACACGTCGTCAAAGGTCAGACCCTCGGAAATCGCACCTGCATTCATTCCAGCCTCACGTCAGAAGGATGGGCACCCCAAATGAGCGCCATAAAACAGCGCAGCCCGGCAGGTTCCCGCCGGGCTGGAAGAATAATTCATCAAATCGAAAAAATGCGTCACGGTGAATCTTCAATTGTAGGGGTACCGGCACCTCTGGTCAAGTTGGCCGGGGAAGTCTTCCAACAGGAGCCAAGACGTCCTGAGAAACGCGACCTTCAAGGCCGATACACAATGGTCTATTCAAAGAAAAACCGGGGCTAACTCATAGAGTCAGCCCCGGCGTTAGTTGTTTAGCGAGCGTGTCGGTCGCTCAGAACGTGAAGCGCACGCCGAGTTCACCCCACAGCGCGTGCGGAATGATCGTGCTGGCTGGGGCGATGAAGCCTTGCGGGTGGCCGAAGGTCGCAGCGCTGCCAATGGTGGCAGTAGCACTGGGGCCAAAGTTGTTGCCGTAGTTGGCACGATTCGTGAGGTTGAATGCTTGCGCAAGCAACTGCAGGTTCATGCGTTCCCCGAACTTGATGTTCTTCGCCAACCGCATGTCGAGTTCAAAGAAGGGATCGCCACGCAGCGGATCGAACTTGGCTATAGTGCATCCTTGCGCGACGCCGTTTATGCCATAGAAGCAGTTCTGGGCGTCCGTGTTGCGGCCTGCGAACGCGAGATAGTTGGTAGGATCGCTGGTTGGTACCACGACCGCAGTGGCTGTGCCGCCGCCGGTGTTCAGCGTGTTGGAGGAGTTGGTCAGGTTGTACGGCCGCGCCGAACCATACTGCAGGATTGGCGAGAGCTGAAAGCCCTTGGGCAAGTCGACAATGCCGCTCACGGTCACGTGGTGGCGTTCATCATTGACTGACGGGCCCCACTCGTAGCTGGCAAACGGATTCGTCGACAGCCTGGGGTAGTTGCGGTAGGAGCTGCCTCCGCCGTCGTAGGAATACGCCCACCCCAGTGTGTAGTTCGCGGCAAACTGGAAGCGGTGGCTCATGCGTTGCCGGAAGCTGAAATTCACTCCGTCGTAATGCTCGCGGTTAATGGACTCATCGACACGAACGCTCCCCAGTTGCGGCAGCGCCGGCTTCAACGCAAACGCCGCATCGAGCGGTCGAGTGCAGCACTGGAGGCCAATGGGCTGCGTCGTGTCCGGCACCTTCTGGTCAATGTTGATGGTCTTGTTCCCGTGCAAGCCGAGAACGTGTGTGTATTCCACCTCGAACGCCGTGTTTGCATTCAGCGCCATGCTATAGCCGCCATTGAATTCCTCGGTCACTGGGTTCCGATAGTTGGGGGCCATCAGGCGGCCTATGCTGCCCGGGTTGAGCTGCGAGGACGGAGCCGCAATCGTGGGCATGGGGTCCACGCCATAGCGCCATTGGCCCAGGGGTATGTTGGTTCCCGGTACGGTGTCGGCGGAGAAGATGTCGAATAAAGTCTGAAAGACAGTCGCGTTGGCCTGCTGCTCCATGAACAACGGGATGTTTTGGAACACATTTCCGAAGTAGAGACCATAGCCTCCACGAATCACGTGCTTGCTCTGGCCCGTCAAATCGTAGGCGAAGCCGACGCGCGGGCTGAAGTCTTTGTTATCGTCGTGGGCGATCTTGCTGACCAAGGGATTGGAGATCGGACTGTTGAGCGCCACCAGCTCCTGGTAGGTCCGGCTGTTCTTGATATCTGCCCCACCGATCATGTTGAAATCCTTGTCCCAACGAAGCCCAAGGTTTAGCGTCAGGCGGTTGTTGACTTTCCAATTGTCCTGTCCGTAGAAACCGAGCTGCTTGGTAGCCACAAGGAAGTACGGATTGCCGTTGGCGATCGACATTTCCGTAACCAAGCCTGGAGTAGCGAATCCATTCGGGTAACACGGCTGGTTCTTCTGCGGTCCGCAGGTTGCCGGATTGGCGAGAACCACGCTGGGGTTGGCTCCAAAGCGAACTAGAAGGGTGGGATTGAACTCAAAAAAGCCGCCCTCGACGGGGTTGTAGATGAAGTCCACGCCTGCTTGGAAAGTGTGGCGGCCAACGGTTTTTGAAATGTCATCCTTGAACTGCCATTTCTTCTGGAAGGACTGTTGAGGAACGTTGGTATTGGTGCCGAACGACGCGCTTGGGAATATGATGTTTGGTGCACGGACGCTGCTGTCAATGAGGTTGTTCCAATACTGATAGCCCAGCGTGAATTGGTTAACGGTGGTATTGGATAGATTCGAGTTCAAGGTAAAGTTGCTCACGATGAGATGGTTTCTCGTGAAGTTGCCTTCGGTGAGGTCCATGGTGGAGTCAGACTGATCATTGAGGCTGTCGTTGACCTGCGAGGTATAGCTGAAGTAAGCGTTGTTCCTGTTGTTGATCACCCAATCGGCCCGCCCGTTGTAGCGCCATTCGAAAAAAGGACGCGCAATCGTCGCCGAGGGTTGGTCCGCGAAACCGTTCGCCTTTGCCAGCGTAAGTTCAGTGAAAGAGGCCGCGTCTACGGACTGTGCCTGGTGTTCGCGCTCTCGTTCGATGGCAAAGAAGCCAAAGAGTTTGTCCTTCATGAAGGGCCCGCCGACGGATCCCCCGAACTGCTGGCGTGTGTAGCTCGGGTGAGAGGGAATCGTGCCGTCTGGGTGAGCTGCTGTTGGCCCGACGTCAGTGGGACGCTTCTCGTCCGTGTTCAGATTGGTGTCGCGGAAGTACCCGAAGACCGAACCGTGGTAGAGGTTCGTGCCCGACTTGGTAATCATGTTGATGGCCGCGCCTTCCGAGCGTCCATTAACTGCCGAAAATCGCTGTGTGCTGATCACAAACTCTTGGACGGCTTCCAAAGGAAGCTGCATTACCGGACCGCCCACAGTATTGTCCTTGTTGTCCACTCCGTTGACGGTGACGTTGACGTTCCGGCCGCCGTCCCCATTGACAGAAAGAATGGCATAGCGGTTTTTTGTGGGGTCGTAGGAGTCAGTGGCTTTTACGCCTGGAGCCAGATAGGCGAGGTTGGCTACGTCACGTCCGACCATCGGCAACTCTTGGACTTCCTTGGGCGTAATGTTCTGGCTCACATCCGTTTTCGCCAGATCGAGAACCGGCGCCTCGCTAGTCACTTCGATGACCTCGCTCGCCGCCCCCGGCTTTAGTTCTGCGTTTGCCGTGGTAGTCTGCCCAACCAGGATTTCAATCGTCTGCGTCACGGTGGCAAACCCAGCTCTAGTGACGGTCACAGTGTAGATTCCAGCCGGCAGCAATTCGAATCGGTAGTAACCAGTGTCGTTGGTCTCTGCCGTCCGGGAGGTATCCGTACCCTTGCTCTTGGCAACCACCTCGGCGCCGGAAACGATTGCTCCCGACTTGTCCGTAACGGTACCCTGAATGGTGCCGCTCGCGGTTGCCTGTCCAAATACGCTGGTGCTCCCCAAACTGAGGACTACCACTGCCACTATCAACAAATACATGAGCTTTTTCATTTCTGTCTCTCTCCCCATGCCGCGATGCTGCTACGGCTCTCTCGTGCAACTTCTGGATGGTTTGGTGCTTCTGGTTCCTTCCAAACGCCCCACTTGCAAGGTGCTGGTGATCGTACGAATACCCCAAACCAATGAGCCATCGGCCTTGGGTATCAAGGGTCCAAATATTGATTGCGCAGTCGTTGTGCTTTCCGAAGTGACCTAGCGCAAATCTCAAGAATCAGGCCCCAATTCCCTGGAATTGGATCCGATTGCTTATGGTTTCTTTAGTATTGGCAATTCTCCTGCCAATATTGAATTGATGTAAAGCATTGAAAACACTATGTTTTATTTAGGATTTAGATATAAATTCGATGAAATTCAGGAGCCGATTAAATGGATAATGCAGAAAACCATATCTTCAATCACTATGATTTAGCTCCTTGCGGAAATCGGGGTCCCAATGGCAGCAGTTTCCCTCGTTCTGGCCGGCTGATTTCCCATGAATTTGTAGGCGCGACCGTCCCTAAGGGGTTGCACAACCGATCGCCCTGCAGTCTCCCAGTTGGACTTGTCTCCTCCTGCCATCGTGCAATACAGTCGTGCTGTGAAATCGGATCTCCCTCCCTTCGACCCGCATCCCCTTCTGAGAAACCGCCACGCCATGACCATCGCCAGTGCCTTCGTCCCCCGGAAGTTTGCTCTTCCGCCTGCGGAAGCGCGCCTCTTCCAGGTCGAATCCGACACGCGTCTGTTGGGCCATTGCCACTGGCAGCACGGAAAGTCAAAGGCGGCGCCGATGGTAGTCATTGTCCACGGGCTAGAGGGCTCCAGCGATTCGAACTATGTCCTCGGAATCGCGGACAAAGCATTTCAGCGTGGCTTCCACGCCGTCCGCTTGAATCAGCGAAATTGCGGTGGCACGGAAGCCCTGTCGCCAACCCTTTACAACTCCGGGATGAGCGGAGACTACCGCGCGGTTTTCGAGGAGCTTTCGAATGATGACGGCTTCGAACAGATTTTCTTTGCCGGCTATTCCATGGGAGGAAATCTCGTTACAAAAATGGCCGGCGAATTTGGCTCGGCCGTCCCCCGCGCTTTGCGCGGCGTGGGTGTGGTCTGCCCGGCGATCGACCTTGGCGCCTCCGCCGATGCCCTCAACCGCACCGAAAACTATCTTTACCAGTGGCGTTTTGTTTCCGGCCTGATGTCCCGCTACGCCAGAAAACAGCAGCTATTTCCAGATCGCTATCCGCAAAATGGTTCGCGGCCCATTCGAACCGTCCGCGAGTTCGACGATTTCATTACCGCGCCGCAATTCGGCTACCGCGACGCCCAAGACTATTACGACCACGTTGGTGCAAAGCGCGTCGCCGCCAACGTGCGCCTGCCACTCCTCATGATCACCGCGCAGGACGACCCGTTCGTAACCTACGCTTCTTTCCTGGCGGCCAAAATCAGCGACAATCCCGCTATCCAGTTTGTCGCCACCAGCCACGGTGGCCATTGCGCATTCATCTCGAAACATAGCGGGCCCGAACGCTTCTGGGCCGAGAAGCGCCTCGTCGAATTCTTCGAAGCCCACCGAGCCGATCTCTGATTCCTAATCTCAGAACACTTCGGTCATCCCAGCGGCTTTTCCAGCGAGACAGCGAATCCAGGAGTCAGAAGCTGCGCCGCCCCATCCGCGGCAATCACCATGTCGTCTTCGCACCGCAGTCCAAACTCACCGGGAACGTAAATCCCCGGCTCATTCGAAAACGTCATTCCCGGCTCCAAAACCGTCTTGCTTCCCCGCACCAGATACGGATGCTCGTGCCCGTCGAGTCCGATACCGTGGCCCAGCCGGTGCGTGAAGAATTTGTAATCCGGCCCATAACCCGCGTCAGTGATGACCTTCCGCGCCGCATCATCCACCGTGCCCGAAAGTTTCCCGACGCGCGCCGCATCCAGTGCCGCATCCTGCGCTTTGCGCACAATTTCATAAACGCGCGCCAGCTTCCCCGATGGCTTTCCGAAAACACCCGTGCGCGTCACATCCGATTCGTATCCCTCCACCGTGCACCCGCCATCAATCAGCACGACATCTCCTTCCTTCAACTTTTGCGGCTGAATCGTTCCGTGCGGCAGCGCCGCCGACCCACCCAGCAGTACCAGCGCGCCGCCTCGCAGCCCCATCTTCGAAAAACCTCCTTCCACCAGCCTGCCGATGTCCTCCTGCGACATCCCTTCCTTCACCGAAGCATGCACGGCTCGGAATACGTCGCAAGTCGCCTCGCAAGCTAGCCGCATTAATTCCAGTTCGTGCGCTGACTTTTTCCCCCGGCAGCCGATAGTCACCCCATCCGCGGAAACGCATTCGAATCCCGGCCCCGCTGCCCGCAAATGATCGAAAAACGTGAACGCCGCAGTTTCCTCCACGCCCACTCGCCCCGTTCGAATCCCCCGTTCCCCCAATGCCGCCACCGCAATCTTCGTGGGGCTCTGGTCCTCCTGCCACACGCGCACGTCCGCCGGGAAATGTAATTTCTCCCGCAGCCTGCCCTCTTCGAACGCAGGAACGACCACGATGGGATCGCCTGTGCGAGGCACCACCAATCCAAGCAGCCGTTCGCTCACTCCCCAGCGAATCCCGTGAAGTAATAGAGCGAAGTCCCCGGAGCAAAGAAAAGCGCATCGTATTTCGGAGCGAGATCCGACATCAGCTTCTGCGCATGCATCAACCGCTCGCGAAACTCATTCGTCTGAATCGGGCGAACGCGCGCCCCCAGCGGCTTGAGCCCCGCGAACGCCGGCGGAAGCTCATCCGCGGCATTTTCGTGGACGCCGTCGGCCCGCGGCGCAAAAGCCAGCGCCGATGCCGCCGCCGCGCTCTTCATAAAATCTCGCCGCGACGGTTGAAAAACTGGATCCAAGGTTGGTTTGTCCATGGCAGGGAAGAGGTTTATCTAGGCGGGCCGCACTTTGTCAAGTGACACAAACATTCCTGCGAATAAGAAACGGGGGAGCTCGAAAGCTCCCCCGCCTGTTCAAGCCGGATTGCGGGTTGAACTAGAACGTCAGTCGCAAGGCGAATTGCCCAAACCGGCGCTCGTCACTCGGATTGCCGGTTACGATGGAGGACCCTGCCAGGCTCCCCAATCCACCCTTCTTGCCGACGACTGTAAACGAGCTCGTGAACCCGGTTGCATCGTTCACGTAGCCGTTCACGTACATATTGTGGTGGTTGAAGATGTTGAACATTTCCGCGCGGAACTCCAGCGATATGCGTTCCGTCACCGGAAACGTCTTGCCCAGCGCAAAGTCCGCGTTCCACGCGCCTGGTCCACGGAAGGCGTTCCTGGCCGTCATGTTTGCTGGGAACGGGCCGAAGGTCTCGACACATCCGCCAGTTAGGGTGTCTTGCACCATCCACCCTGGATTGCACGTCGAGTCAGCTCCGGGAAGCTTCAGCAGGTTGAACTCGTTCGGATTCCCAGAAGGAGTCGAGCCACTGGCGCTCATGCTTGTGATCGTGCCATTCGGTGTGTAACGCGGGATTCCCGATGGCACGCTGCCGTTGGCCCCCAGCGTATTCGTGCTGTCCACGATGGAGAAAGGTAGCCCCGTTCGGGCACTGAACACCGGTATAAGGCTCCAGCCGCCGAGCACTTGTCGCTCCCAGCCGCGTCCGCTCTTAAAGAACGGTTCCTGCCAGATGGCGCTGAACACCAAGCGATGGCGGATGTCGAAGTCTGAATTCCCGTAGTCCAGCCTCGGATTTCGAGGATCCAGATAGCCCAGGTTTCCGACGCCATTCGAGGCCGCAGAACTCTCGGAGAATGTGGAGCTCAGGTCGTCCAACGAGTGCGCGTACGTGTAGTTGGCCACCAACATGAGCCCGGTGTGTTTGAAGTTCTGGCTCAAGAGCCTCACGTTCATGGAGTTGTAGTGCGACGTGCCATTGCTGCCGCGCGTGTTGATGGAGCTCCACTGCTGATTGACTCGGGTGAAGCAGCCGAAATTACTGTCGGTAGCCCCCGGATTAGGATTCGCGCAAGTATATGCGAGAGAATCGCCAAGGTATGTTTGACCGCCCCCCAGCATGTTGTAGTTTGCGATGTCATAGAGGTGCACGCCATGCGCCCCGTTGTAGTCCACGGAGAGTATGGTGTTCCTTGTCAATTCGCGTTCCGCTGAAAGGCTCCACATCTGTGTTTGCGCCGTCTTGATGTTCTGATCGACGTGCCGGGGGCTGCTTGGCGGCAGGGGCACTTGTAGCCCCGCTGCTCCAACGAAGGGGCCGAGGTTGTCCACCGTGACCTTGCCCGCGTTCGCTCCCGTCAACTGCACGCTGGCGTAGTTCGGCGGATTCTGGATCATGTTGAACGTGACGTTGCCGAAATTGCGTTCGTAGCTGATCCCGTATCCGCCGCGAATACTCGTCTTGCCATCCCCTGTCAGCGCATACGCAAACCCCACGCGCGGACCGACATCTCCGTACCGCGGGTTCCACAGTTCGCCGATCGGGCTGTTTGGTGCAAGCAGCATCTGCGCAGAGCGGAGTCTGTCGAACAGGCTTGCCCCGCTGCCGTAGTAGAGGTTGGAATCGAGTTTCGGGTCGCCGTTGTGCTGCACGCCGTAGTACTCATACCGCACACCGTAGTTCAGACTGAGCCTCGGTGTGATCTTCCAGCTGTCTTGCGCGTAGATCGCAAAATCCCGGTACCGGTAGTTGCGCGCAAACGATGGCGAATTGACTGGCAGTGTCAGGGTACAGGCCGGAGTCTGAACGATTGCTCCTGACGCGTCACGTGAACACGGGAAGTGGCCCTGCGGATTGATGGCTGCCTGGAACAGAACCAGATTGCCGTTGATGAAATTATCCAACCCGTCCGCGGATGCGTTGCCCATTTTTTCTAACGCTTGGGCGAAGGCCCCATAACCGCGGTTCATTTGCTGGTAGTTCATCTGCCCGCCGAAGCGCATCGTATGCCGGCCCCGAACCCAGCTCAGATCCTCATTGCCCTGAATTGCGTTCTCCGGGCCGCCATAGGGAAGGCCGCCGGTGCCGGTCTGGTTGTCATAGAAACCAGGTAATTGCACTGCATGGCTGGCGAGCGTTGCGCTGCTGTAAAGGAATAGCGTCGGCGTGTTCTGCAGAGCGGTGTTGAAGGAGTTGCTGTTCTCCACTCGGTTGAAGCTCAGCTTGGTGCTGCTGAGTACCGTCGGCGTGAACGTGCGTGAAATGTTCAGCAGAAATGCCTTTCCATACTCTTCGGAACCTACGTTGTATCGTGCATATGGACTACCAAACTGCGAGCCGGCAAAATCGACCTCGTCCGTCCAATTCACGCGAAAATACATCTGCGTCTTATCGTTAAGGAGGTAGTCAAGCCGCCCAAAGATATTGTGCGTGTTTTGTGGCGAACCGCCGCCTGCATCTTGCGGAACGTTGAAGTTCACCAGCCCGAAAATTGGCGTGTTCGCTCCAACCGCCGTGTCGAAGGGTCCGCCCACATTGAACTTCCCCGCGATATTCGCCTTCGTAATCGTCGAAACAAACGGAGCCGTAGTTCCGCCGTACTTGCTGAAATACGCTTGGACGTTCGGTGCTGTTAGGGCAAGTAGTTCCGGGGTCGGCACGAGAGAGAGGCTGCTCGCACTGCTGCGCACCCGCGTAAACTCCGTGCTCTGGAAGAAAAACAGTTTGTCCTTCAGGATGGGCCCCCCTAGTCCGTAACCGAATTGATTGCGGACATAGGTGCCTTTGGGGACGCTGTTCGAATCGTTGTCAAAGGTGTTCGCGGTATAGGCCGAAGTTCGGTTGAATTCCCACGCGGATCCGTGGAAGACGGACGTTCCGCTCTTCGTGAGCACGTTAACCACTCCACCGGAAGCGCGCCCATATTGCGCTTCGAAGTTGTTCGTAACGATTCGGTATTCCTGAACCACGTCGGGCGATATGGCCTGTCCCACCGTTGCCGTAAATAGGTCAACGTTCTCCGCGCCGTCCAGCAGAATCTCCGAACCCGAGCTGCGTTGCCCGTTGATCACGTACCCCACGCCGCGCGTGCCCGTATTCTGATCGCTCGCGCTGCCCATGCGGTCCCCGGAGCTCACGTTGCCCGCGGTCCCCACGAAGTCGTAGACGTTGCGGTTCAAACTCGGCAGTTGTGCGATCTGCGCCGGGGAAATGACCTCGGAGATTTCCTGTGTGTCGGTGTTAACAGTTGCTGCTTCTCCCGCGACCACCTCTACCGTTGTCGCCTGCCCGGAGACCGCTAGTTGCGCGTCGACAGTTGTGTGCCCGCCCACACTGATTTCCGCACGCGCCTTGAAAGTTGCAAATCCCGAACTGCTTACGGTCACCTCATACATCCCGGGATTCAATCCCGCGAGGTTGTACTGGCCGCTGTCACCGCTCTGAACCGTACGCTCGGCTCCAGTTGCCAGATTCTTCGCTGTAACTGTGGCCCCGGCCACCACTGCTCCGGTCGAATCTTTCACCGTACCAGAAACGGTTCCCGCTTCCACTTGGCCATAGGCAGGCTTGCTTTCGAAAGCTAACATCACCATGGCAAGCAACATCCCGCCAAAAAACGACCCTGCTTTTGCTAACCAGCTTCGACACCCGTAACTGCTCATTTCTCTCTCTCGATTCATTTCTCCCCCTAAAGTTGAACTGCCTATTGATTTGTCCCATTTGCCCGTCTCCCG
>Ga0207146_10079_pt2 | contig 23065 bp, 15 predicted proteins | sample Alteio_BWMinHeat_36_FD_153539 | JGI IMG/M metagenome (GOLD analysis project Ga0207146, IMG submission 153539) | Enriched cells from forest soil in Barre Woods Harvard Forest LTER site, Petersham, Massachusetts, United States -... | ecosystem: Environmental > Terrestrial > Soil > Temperate forest >...
CGGCTTGGGCAAAGCTGTGTTCTATTTTTCGGTAGGCGGCGCCTTGGGGAAAAAACTTCCTATGTCGTAGTAATCGGTGAAGCGTTTGATGCGGCCGTTCTCGATGATGGCGATTGACGCGCCGCGCCCCGAGATGGGTTTGCGCACGACGGGTCCACTCGGGCTGTCGCCGGTAAAGGTGGCTGTCCATGTCCACTCAGCGGCGACCAAGGGGCTGGCGTCGACGATTGTGGTCAGGTGCCAATTGAGATCTGGCTGCCCCACGATCATACCGCGCATGAAATCCTTGATTTGGGCGGGGCCTTGGCCACGGAATCCCTGCGCGATGTCTTCGTGAATCGCGTCTGGAGCCAGCAGCGTGTCGAATGCCGCGAAATCGTGACGGTTCCACGCCGACACGTAGGCCTCAAGCACGGACCTTGCGGATTGTGTTTTGGTCTGGCCGGCGGGAGGCGTCGTCTGCTTCCCCGGTTGCGCCGAAGCGCTGGCGAGCATGAGTACGCTTGCAGCGATCAGTAGGGTTGGTCTCATACGGTTCTCCTCGACGAAAGGACAGGGAAACAGTAGGGGACGACGCTGGCAAAGTCAATGAAACCGAAGAGAGTTCAACCGCAAGCATCGGATAGATTTTTAAAGGGGGCCTTCTCTAGTGTGGCCTCATGCGGAAGACATACCAGTCGCTGGTGCAAGATCTGCGCTACGGGGCGCGTGCGCTGGTCAAGAACCCGGGGTTCACCGTGATTGTCCTGGCGACGCTGGCGCTGGGCATCGGCGCAAATACTACAATCTTCTCGGTTGCCAATGGGGTAATTTTCAAGCCTCTGCCCTTCGCGGAACCGGACAGGCTTTACATGGTTTACGAGAAGACTCCGGCGTCACAACAGTACTCGGTGTCTTATCCGAATTTTCTGGACTGGCAACGCAGCAATGAAACTTTTTCCCGGTTGGCTGCCTTTCGAAAAGACAACATGGTTTTGGCGGGGGCAAGCCGGCCCGAGCGCCTGCATGCCGCGATGATTTCCGCGGGACTGCTTTCGACACTGGGCATCCATCCGGTGATTGGCCGCGAGTTTCGAGCGGAAGAGGATCAACTTGGAGCGGGCGGGGCCGTGCTGATCAGCGAGTGGCTTTGGCGAAAGAAATTTGGAGCCAGTCCGGGTGTCCTGGGGCAGACGCTTGCACTGAGCGGGGCGGCTTACAGCATCGTCGGCGTTGTGCCGGACGGGCTTCAGACGCTCAAGTTCAGGCTTGGACCTGCGGAGGTTTATGTTCCCGCGGGGCAGTGGCGAGATCCCAGTTTTCGCGACCGGAAAGTTACGACCGGGTTGTATGTGGTCGGACGCCTGAAGCCCGGAATCACGGAAGCTTCGGCTGGCGCCGAACTCACGCGGCTGTCTGCGAATCTCGCAGTGGCTTATCCTGACGCGAACCGTGATGTCGGCATCAACATTGTCCCCCTGAAGAAAGTGGTTGCCGCCGGTCTGGAAACGATGTTGTTTGTGCTGCTGTCCGCGGTCGGCTTCGTGTGGCTGATTGGGTGTGCGAACGTGGCCAACCTTTTGCTGGCTCGCTCCGCCGGGCGCATTCGGGAGTTTGCGACGCGGCTCGCATTGGGAGCGAGCCAGACCCGCGTCATGGTTCAACTGCTCAGCGAGAGCATGCTGGTGGCGCTGATCGGCGGTGGGGTTGGGCTGTTGCTGGCGGTGGTTGGGACGCGCTTCGCGCTGACCCTGGCCCCGTCTGAAATTCCCCGCGCAGACTCGATTGGCATTGATGGGCAGGTGCTGGCTTTTACCTTTGCCATCTCGGTGATTGCCGGAATTCTGTTTGGCCTGGCGCCGGTGATGAGCATTCGGAGGCTCAACCTGAGCACGAGTCTCAAAGAGGGCGGGCGCAGTGCGAGTGGCGTGCGTCATCGGGCACAGGGTGCATTCGTCATTGCCGAGGTGGCGCTTGCCCTGGTGCTTCTTGTCGGGGCGGGTTTGATGATTCGCAGCCTGGTCAGATTGTGGGGCGTTCATCCTGGATTCGATCCGCATAATGTGCTGGCGTTTGACATCACACCTTCGCCGGCAACCGCGGCCGATGCGCACAAGATTCGGGTAGCTTTTCGTCAGTTGACTGATCGGCTAGAAACGTTACCCGGTGTCGAAGCCGCGTCCATGGTCCTGGATCCCCTGCCTCTGACTGGCATTGCGGACGCAGTGCCTTTTGATATCGAAGGGCGGCCGGTTCAGGCGGATGCCAATCACAAGACTTCCGCGATCTGGTACTTTGTCAGCCCCAACTATTTCCGGACGATGGGCATCGAGCTTAAACGGGGACGAGTGTTTCGGATCACGGACGACGAGAATGCGCCGCAGGTTGCCCTGATCGACGAGGCTTTCGCGCGCAGTATGTTTCCGGGTGAGGATCCGATTGGAAAACGCATTACCATTGGGTTCACGGGATCATCGGAGATAATCGGCGTGGTCGCTCACGTCAACCACTGGAGTCTGGGTGGCGATCCGGTTGCCGCGGTCAACCGGCAAATGTATTTTCCCTATGCGCAGTTGGCCGACAAGTGGTTGCCGCTGGGGATCAATGGCGGCGCGACGGTCGTGGTGCACACCCGTTCCGAACCGCTTGGCTTCCTTGGCGCCGTGCAAGAGCAAGCGGCGCAACTCGACGGTGGAGAGGCGATGTTCGACGTGCGCACGATGGATCAGATCATCGCGACCTGGCTCGCGACTCGCCGCTTTGCCATGATTCTTTTGGGAGTGTTTGCCGCTCTGGCGCTGGTGCCCTCTGCGATTGGTATCTATGGAGTGATCTCCTACATCGTGGGGCAGCGAAAACATGAAATGTGCATTCGCATGATGCTGGGGGCGCAGCCAAGGGATATCTTGCGGCTGGTTCTGGTGCAGAGTGGCAAGCTGGCCTTGACCGGCATCGGGTTGGGCGCCGTGGCTGCACTCTTGCTTACCCGGCTTATGGCTGGCTTGCTGTATGGGGTCAGCGCGCTCGATCCGGCAACGTTTGCCAGCGTGGCCACGCTGCTCATGGTGGTCGGCCTGGTCGCTTGTTATGTTCCCGCTCGACGGGCCATGGGTGTTGATCCCGCGGCGGCTCTCCGGTCCGAGTGAGGTAAACAATTGCTCCTCGCTCCGCCTCGACAGGAAAACTTCAGCCTCCAAATCTCTTGCTTCGCGGGCCATCCTGTGCCAAAATCGGCAGCCTTGATCCTGCCAGTCCCCTGCGGCGCTCCCGGAGTTTAAGTCTCCGGGCGTTTTGCGGGGCGCACTTGACAACGACTCCTCAGGAGGCTTCCCTATGCGACGCATGACGTCCATCCTGATCGTGATTTCCCTGGCTTCATCCCTGTGTTTCGCGGCTTCCGCCGAGCGCGGCGCTGGGCCGAATCCGTGGGCGCAGTTAGCCGAACTGACGCCTACGAACCGATTCAGCCAGGACTGGTTTGGTGTGTCGACGGCTATCAGTGGCAATACAGTGGTGGTGGGAGCCTTTGACGGAAACATTGAAAAGACCGGTGCGGCCTATGTGTACGTCAAGCCGTCCGGCGGCTGGGGGAACATGACTCAGACGGCCACGCTGACGCCATCGGACGGCGGCGAGGGATTTGGGACCTCCGTCGCCATCAGCGGCGACACGATTGTTGTCGGTGCGGCCAATGCCTCAAACCTGTTTCCTCAAACCCAGGGGCCGGGAGCTGCCTATGTATTCGTCAAGCCGGCATCTGGGTGGAGCGACATGACCGAAACCGCCAAGCTTACCGCGAGCGATGGGGCAAGCGGCGATGCCTTTGGCTACGGCGTCTCCATTAGCGGGAACACCGTGGCGATTGGGGCACTGTTCGCGCATAGCGGAGCGGGCGCGGCTTATGTCTTTGTGAAACCGGCGAGTGGCTGGTCCAAGATGACGCAGACGGCTGAGCTCACCGCGTCCGACTCGACTACCTTTGACAACATGGGTTCGGTCGCGATCAGCGGCAACACAGTGGTCACGGGGGCTTACGGTCACAACAACTTCATGGGCGCGGCTTACGTTTTTGTCAAGCCGTCCGCGGGCTGGAAAAACATGACCCAGCGCGCGGAACTCAAGAGCACGAGGGCTAACGAGATCTTCGGATTCTCAGTGGCCACAGATGGAAAAACTGCCATCGTCGGAGCTGGAGGAGCGCATCAGGGGATTGGCGCGGCGTACATTTACGTGAAACCACAGTCCGGATGGAAGAACACCTCGAAGTTCACGGCGAAACTTACGGCCTCGAGTTCATCCGGGGTGAGCGGGCTGTCCCAGGGGATTTCGATTCACGGCACGACGATCGTGCTGGGAGCGCCGGGAACCACGGTAGGAGCGAATTCTGGCCAGGGCGCCGTGCTGGTTTACCGCGAGCCAACGACCGGCTGGAAGACGACTTCAAGGTTCAACGCCGAATTGACCGCTTCCGATGGAGCAGCGAACGACAATTTGGGTGTGTCGGCGGCGGTGAGCAGCAGCACTGTCGTTGGCGGTGCGACCAAGAGCGGGCCGCCCGGGGAAGCCTACGTTTTCGGGAAGTAGTGAAGGACCGCCGCTTTCCCGCATCTGCCGCTAACTGCACGGGCGAGGGCGCCCGCGCCACACTAGCGCTTGTCGATTGGCACCCAGTGTTGCGGGTAGGGAGGGCCGATGTAGTCGGCGCGGGGGCGGATCAGGCGGTTGTCGTCGAGTTGTTCGATTACGTGGGCGGTCCACCCGCTGACTCGGGATACGGCGAATACCGGAGTGAACAGGTCTACGTCGATTCCGAGTATGCGATAGGTCGAAGCGGAATAAAAATCCACGTTGGCGTTGAGTTTCTTTTCCGCCTTCACGAACTGCTCGATGGCACGCGACATTTCGAACCACTTGCTCTGGCCGTTGGAATTTCCCAGGTCCTGCGACATCTTGCGCAGGTGCGTGGCTCGCGGATCTTCGGTGTGGTAAACGCGATGGCCGAATCCCGGGATCTTCTTTTTTTCCGCCAGCATTTTCTTGACGTATTCCACCGGGTCGGAACCTGAGTTGTTGATGGCTTCGAGGATGTGGAAGACGGCTTCATTGGCTCCGCCGTGCAATGGGCCCTTCAGGCAACCGATGGCCGAGACGATGGCGGAGTGCATATCCGAAAGAGTTGCCGCGGTGACACGGGCGGCGAAGGTGGAAGCGTTGAGCTCATGGTCGGCGTGCAGGATCAGGGCGATGTCCAGGGCGCGTTCGGCGGTCTGCGTGGGCTTGGCGCCATTGAGCATTAGAAGAAAATTCGCGGCGTGGGACAGAGAGCGGTCGGGCTCTACGATTGGCTTGCCCTTGCGGATGCGATCGTAGGCAGCGACGATCATGGCAATCTGTGAAGTCAGACGAATGGCTTTATGTATGTTGGATTCGTGGTCGTTATTCTTCTCCTCCGCGTCGTAGAACGACAGCGCCGATACCGCGGTGCGCAACACATCCATGGCCACAACGTGTTTGGGCGCCGACCGCAGCAGGTTAATGATCGCCGGGTCGAGCTTGCGTTCCTCCGCCAGGCGATCGCGGATTTCTTTGAGCTCAGTACGCGAAGGCAGCCGGCCGGACCACAGGAGAAAACAGGTTTCTTCGAACGTGGAATGGTCTGCGAGTTCGTGGATATCGATGCCGCGGTAGGCCAGAACGCCCTGCTCTCCATCGATGTAACAGATGCCGGAGGTGGTGGCGACTACTCCCTCCAAACCTTTTGGGGCGTGCGCGGTAGTGACACTGGACATGCGTCCTCGCTCGATCTCTGGGCTGCGTTGTGGACGCACGGAGGGGGATAAAATGCGTGCGTCTCTACTGACTTTTATACGCCAAATTGATGAACTTTCCAACCGGGAAAGCAGCAGTTAGCACTTAGCATTTGGCATTTGGCATTTGGCATTTGGCAATTAGCATTTGGCACTTCGTCCCTGCAGGTTGTCGGCTGGCCCAACAAAGATCGGTGGCTAAGTGCTAAGTGCCAAATGCTAATGGCTGCATTTTCTCGCAAGCTCCACCGATTCCGCCGTTCCAAAGAGTTCACCCGAAGGTACAGGACCCTGCCGGATATGGTTCGGGGCTGGATGTTCCCGGTTACAATCGGAGCATGCGCATGAGTTGGGGATGGTCCGCTATGGCCGTTGCGGCGTTCGCGGTGGTGGCTGTGGCCGCCGACCAGCCACAAACTCTCGCGGTGCTGCCCTGTGCTCAAGTAGCGGCCAGCGACTCGGCGTGCGCTCCCTCGAAGGCGGATCTGAAGAAGTCCAAAACGGCTTTTTCCCGGGCGCTGAAGCTACAGAAGGCCGAACGCTTCGATGAAGCCTTCGAAGAATTTGACACCGCGGCCCGGCTGGTTCCGAGGAACCTGGATTACCTGACCGCGCTGGCCATGGTTCGGCAGCAATTGGTATTCGATCATCTGCAGCGTGGGAACCAGAATCTCACCGAGGGAAAACTGGTGGAAGCGCAAGCGGAGTTTCGTAGTGCTTCCAATCTTGATCCTCAAAACGAATTCGCCCAGGAGCGTCTTCGGGATTCGCTGAGCGAATGGTCGCCGAAGGCAACTGGGACGGCCAGGGTGGTGGCTGAGTCGACCGGATTGAGGGTTGTTCCCAATCCCATTTCCCACGAATTCCATTTTCGCGGGGACTCGCATGCTTTGCTGATGCAGGTGGCGGCAGCTTTCGGGGTAAGCGCCGAGGTTGATGAATCGGTGCCTTCGCGGCGCGTCCATTTTGACATGGAGAGCGTCGACTTCTATACGGCCATGAGAGCGGCGGGTGGCGTGACCGGGACATTCTGGGCGCCATTGTCGGAAAAACAGATCGTTGTGGCGCGCGACTCCAGCGAAAATCATCGTCAGCTCGACCGCATGGCAATGCGCTCCTACTACCTGCCGGGAGCGACCACGCCGCAAGAGCTGAATGAAATGATAGCGCTGCTGCGGACCATTTTCGACATCCGGTTCATTACTCAGCAACCACAAACCGGGATACTGGTGGTGCGTGCGCCGGCCGGCGTGCTGGATGCGGTTACGGAATTGCTGGGGAGCCTGGGGCGGTCGCGGCCGCAGGTCATGCTGGACGTGCAGATATTTCAGATTGACCACCAGTTGACGCGGGCCATGGGAGTCCATATTCCTAATCAGTTCTCGCTGTTTAACATTCCCGCGGGCGCACTGGCTGCGCTGACCGGGCTGGGTGGACAAAACATTCAGGACTTAATCAACCAATTGATCTCAGGGGGTGGCATCAACCAGGCCAATTCGCAGGGGATTGCCGGGTTGATCGCGCAACTGGGCGGGCAGCAGAATTCGATTTTCAGCCAGCCGCTGGCCACCTTTGGCGGCGGTCTAACTTTCATGGGATTGAGTCTGGGAACCTTGAGCGCCGAGCTCTCGCTCAACGAAAGCTGGGTGAAAACGCTGGAGCACGCGACCCTGCGCGCGTCCCAGGGGAGTGACGCGACGTTTCGGCTGGGCTCGCGCTATCCCATTCTGAACGCGAGTTTCGCACCCGTCTTCAACACGGCGGCCATTTCGAGGGTGCTGCAGAACGGCAGCTTCCAGGCTCCTTTTCCTTCGTTCAGCTATGAGGATCTGGGTTTGACCTTGAAAGCGAAGCCGGTGATCTACACGAACTCGGATGTAGGCCTTACGTTCGAAATGGACTTCCGCACTTTGGCTGGGCAAAGTTTGAACGGCGTGCCCGTGATCGCGAATCGCGAATACAAAGGCAGCATCACGCTGGTCGACGGAGAACCCGCAGTAGTAGCTGGCGCGCTCAGCCAGAGCGAGCAACTCAGCCTGAACGGGATTCCCGGCCTCGGAGCCATTCCGGGGATCAACAAAATAATGACTTCCAACAGCAAAATGGATGAGACGGATGAACTGCTGCTGGTGATCACGCCGCACGTGGTCGATCTCGGCCCGAGCCAGAGCACGGAAGTGTGGCTGCCCAGGACAGGTCAACAGTAGGTTGATCGCTGAACGGCGCTTAGAAAAGCCCGGGCGGCGAAGCGAAAACTCGCCGGGCATCGTCGCACTGCTACGGCGCTATGCGCCGCTGGGCGGACAAGGCGTCCGCCCCTACCAGTCGTATGCCGGGCGCCGACTGCACGTCCTCACTTTCCGGCTGGGGCGCCTTCCTTGGCGGCGAAGTCCACTAGTTTCTGGAGCACCTCGTACGGGAGCGCGGGAGTCTTGCGACCGTTGATGAACAGGGTCGGTGTGCTATCGACGTCCAAGGCCTTTCCCAAGGCCATGGATTTTTCGACTCGAGACGTGGTTTCGGGTTTAGCGGCGCAGGTTGCGATATCAGCGCCCTTTACGCCAGCGCTATCGGCGAGTCCGGTTAGTTTTTCATCCGCATTGGCTGCCGTGAGATCGGTTTGCGCCGCGTAGATACTTTGGATGAACTTCCAGAAAGCATCATTGGAACTGCGGCTGACACAGTCGGCGTATGCGGCTGCCTTGGCCGCCCAGTCGTGCATGGGAAGCGGAAAGCTTTCGAATACGACGCGGACATTCTTGTCTTCCGCCATGAGTTTTTCGATGGTGGGGTGGGCTTCCTTGCAGTGCGGACACTGCAGGTCGCTGAACTCGACCACGGTAACCGGGGCATCGGCGGGGCCGTGCGCGGGACCGTTGGCGTCTCGACTGAGTTGCTTGCGCGCGGCTTCGAAAGGATGATTCCCAAACGGAATAATTTCTCCGGAGATTGCGTGCCGCCCGTCGGCGGTGACGTAGAACTTATCGATCTGCTTCCCCTGCTCGCCGCTAATCACCACGTTCACCTCGGTCAGTCCTTCGGTTGGCGACGGCTTGATGCGGAGAACTTTCCAACTCAAGGTGGAGTCGTAGCCGAACATTTGCTTCAGGAATCCGTTGACGGTGTCTTCGGAAGGAAGATTCGTGCTGGCTGCGGCTTTGGCGGCGGCGTGAGGTGCGTCGGGCTCTTGTTGCGCTCCAGCCAGGGTCACCAGCAGGAGCAGGACAGGCAGATACTTCAATAGACGATGCATGCATTCCTTTCAGTTGACGGCAAAATTAGTTTTTACCACGAAGACGGAGCTGGCTCCGTCTCGGGCTACAGCAAAATCGTCAGACATCCGACTTCGCCGCAATGGGAAAGCGCCGGCCGTAGCCAAAGGCCTTGGCGGAAATCTTGAGTCCGGGAGCCGCCTGTTGCCGCTTGTACTCGCTGCGTTCCACCATGCGGATGACGCGCCGAACCAGAGTAACATCGAAGCCGCGTTCCGCCGCAATCTGGTCTGCGGTGTGCGACTCCTCGACGTAGTCCTCGAGGATCGCATCCAGCACTTCGTAGGGCGGCAGACTGTCGCTATCTTTTTGATCGGGGCGCAATTCTGCCGATGGCGGCTTTTCCAGGCTGGCCTGCGGAATTACGGAACGGCGCGAATTCACGTAACGGCTGAGACGATAGACCATGGTCTTGGGCACATCTGAAATTACCGCCAGCCCCCCGACCATGTCCCCATAGAGAGTGCAATAGCCCACACCCAGTTCGCTCTTGTTGCCGGTGCTGAGCACGATGGCTCCGAACTTATTGGAAAGCGCCATGAGCAGCGTGCCCCGGGCTCGCGATTGAATATTTTCCTCGGTCTCGTCCTCTTTGCGACCGGCAAAGACTTTGGCCAGAGTCTTCCTGTTACTCTCGAAAATATCGCTGATGCACAGTAATTCCAAACGCATGCCGAGATTTTCCGCGAGCGACCGGGCGTCCTCAATCGAGCCCTGCGATGAGTATGGTCCCGGCATGCCGACCCCAATGACATTTTCCGGCCCAAGAGCGTCGGCCGCGATAACCGCGGTGAGCGCCGAATCGATGCCTCCGCTCAAACCGACAATCACCTGGCGAAAGCCGCACTTGCGGACGTAATCGCGCGTCCCCAGCACCAGCGCGGAATAGACGCTTCCCTCTTCTCCCGCGATCTGAGGATGAACCTCGCCGGTGAGACGGTCAGAGTCGAAGTAGACAAGGTCTTCTTCAAAAGACTTTCCTTGCGCAATGACTTCTCCCGCGGGATTCAGAACTACGCTGGAGCCGTCGAAGACCAGGCTGTCGTTACCGCCAACCTGGTTGACCATTGCCACCGGCACTTTGTAGCTGCGCGCGATGGTGGCCAGCATGTCCCGGCGCAACTCGCGCTTTCCCAGCCAGAATGGTGACGCGGAGATGTTCAGCACGAAGTTGCCGCCGGCGCGAACCAGGGCCTCGACCGGATCGAACGTGTAGAGACGTTTGTTCCAGAAGTGCTTGTCGTTCCAGGCATCCTCGCAGATGGTGAGTGCCATCTGCTTTCCACAGAACGGAAACAGCGACTGACTGTTTCCCGGCGCGAAGTTGCGCATCTCGTCAAAAACGTCATAGGTGGGCAACAGCATCTTGGATTGCAGGAAAGCCACTTTGCCATCTTTCAGCAGCGCGGCGGAGTTCATGACTGACTTGCCGCTTTCCGCGTGGGCCGGGGTGGCCAGCCCGCAGATGACGGCGATGCCGCGGGTTTCGGCCGCGATGCGATCCAAACTTTCGCGGTTGTGCTGAACAAAAGAGGGGCGTTCCACGAGGTCGCGAGGCGGATAGCCGCAGACGGAGAGTTCGGGAAAGAGGATTAATCCGGCGCCCTCGGCCTGGGCGCGACGGGAAAATTCGATAATTTTCGCGGCGTTCCCCGCGAAATCTCCTACCGTAGGGTTGATCTGCCCCAGCGCGACCTTCACAGTTCCAGTATAAGGCAGCGGGATGACGGCCAGGTCAAAGCGCCTCGGCCCCGGTTGTTATCTCGAGCGCAGCGAGGGATCTCTTCGTGCGGCCGGCGAATACCAAGATTCCCCGTCGCTTCGCTCCTCGGAATGACAGGAGAATAGGGTGGCACGGCGCGCGGGCGTCGACGCGCCCGCCTACGTTGGCGAGTTACGTTCCCTAGATGGAAAAGTTCGGTTTGCCAGAGGCGTCGGGCGGTACATTAACAGGTGTGATTGGGGCGCTGGGTTTCGGCGGCTGGGCCGCCGTCTCCCCGGGACGCCGCAGGCTGGGAGCATTCGCCGGCTTTGCTTCGCTTGAGGCTTTGGCCACACTGGGCTGTGGTTCGAGATCGACTTCCTTTTCGGTGCGAAGGGCCTTGCTGCCGTCCACCTTCATAGTTTCGACGCGTACCACTTCATCGCCGACCATGCGCACGAATTCTACGTCCTGCGGCGGTTCGCCGTAGATCCACTCTTCGTATTCGGTCTCGCCGTCCTTCTCGCGAATCTTTTTGGGTGGACGGCCTTTGGCGTAGATCAGCATCTCGCGGTTCATTCCGACCAGGACCTGATGGTTCTGAATGGCTTCCTTGACCTTGGGCGGGACAGTGTCGAGATATGCTTCCATAACCGACTTGGCGTCGAAGTCAAGTACCGGACGCAGCAGGTCCTTGAACTTCTCCGGCGTCAGGTCGGGGACGTAGTGATCGAATACCAGGTCCACGTAGGTGCCGCGCGGATTCGCATTCTGGTCACTGGGCGCGACCTGGGCCGTGCCGCTGCCCATACCCACTTGGAGGTGCTCATACCACTTCTTCTTCTTGATCGGGCCGCCGTTGATTTCGAAGTGGATGCGGTCATCCTTGATCACGACGGCGGTGATCCGTACTTCGTCGCCTGGCTTTACCGCAGGTCCCCAAAGGGCCATCAAGCGTTGCAGGTCTTCTCCGTTGGGGGAGACGACACCGTTCTTTAGGGTCAGCCCTTTCTGCCCCATGGGGAACGGCGTGCGGATGTATACCAGTTCTGACTCGAATCCGCGGATCAGATCCACGCGCGTTTGTTTGGAAAGGTGCGGAAGCGGAGAAGAGGGTTGCTGGCCGGAAGACTTCTGGTCAGAAGCGCCCGCCGCAGTCACGCCGGTGTAAAGCAGCAAGAAGAGGGCCGAAACAAAACCTGGCTTCACGGGACACCCACAGTGCTAACAGCATAATTATAACGCTGTCCTTGCGGCCGGGGGAGACTTTGCAAACAAGTCTCTACCAGGCCAGGTTTCGCTCGCCACCCCTAAGGTGTCGCCGATAATCGCACACCATCCCTCGCCACTTGCAGCGGCAGGACGTGTCCGCCGTTGTCTCCAATCGCGGTTGCGACGCGGCTGGCAGCGCCTTTTTCTACCAGAAAGATCGCGCAGCCCCCACCCCCCGCGCCGCAGACTTTGGCAGCTTTGCCTCCGTGCTTGGCGGCTACGGCGATCAATTTATCTATCAACGGCGTGGTGATCCCGGGTGCGTTGGTGCGGCGCAGCTTCCATTCTTCGCGCAAAAGCCGAGTTACCGCCTCCCAGTCGCCGCGGACCAGGGCCGGGTGCATGGCGCGGGCGATTTCCGCAATGCGTTCGAAGTTGCGGAACACGCGACGATCCCCGTTGATATGCGCTTTGAACACTTCCCAGTTATTGATGCCCGACTGCCGGGGTGCGCCGGTGTAGGCCAGCACGAAACGCGATTCAATCTCTTCCGGCATAACCGAAACGGCTTCCCGGTGAATGCCGTCGGCATCGAGGTGAATCGCGCTCACACCACCGTAAAGAGCTGGGTAGTAGTCCTGGCAACCCGTGGGTACGGCGATGATCTGCGCCTCGACGTTCTGTGCGATGACTCGCATTTGTTCAAGAGTCAGATTGCGATCGGTGAAACGCGCCAGCGCCGAGGTTGCGGCGATCATCAGGGCGGAAGATCCGGAGATGCCTGCGCCCGCGGGAGACTCGGAATCGGTCTCGATCAGCAACCCTGCCCTGGGGGCAAAGAATTGGAGCAGGCGCGCGGCCAACGGAAGCCGGAAGCGGCGGGCTGCGCGGAGTACATCGAAACTGCCGAAAGACTCCTCCTTCTTGCTGTCGAGTGATCGCACATGAATGAGCTTTCCCCTGAGCGGCGTGATTCGGCAGGTGGTCTGGATGTTAAGAGCAAAATTCAAGGTCAACGCGCCGGGATGGAACAGATAAAGCGGCCACAGATCCAGGGTGCCGCCAGCCAGGTCGGCGCGGCAAGGCGCCTGAGCGACAATCGTTGGGCCGTCCGCGGTGTAGGCAGTTTTTGGCATGGACTGTTTGTACCACGACTGAGTCGTGTAGCGCCGCCATCGTCCGAAGCAATGCAGGCGCAGCCTCCCGACGGAACCTCTCTACGACGACGACTATAGAGCCCTTGCCGCCGCCAGAACCTCGGGAATCACGCTATCCACATCGTCCGCAGTGGTGCGGTGATTGACGATGCATGCCCGCAGACAAAACTTCCCGCGCAAGGTTGCGTTCGACAGATAAACTCGGCCCCGCTGGACAACGCGCTTAAGGATGGCGGCATTGCGCCGATCAAGTTCGTTCTCCGCCACCGACCCCGGCCCGGTGACACGAAAGCACACCGCACTCAACTCCCCACGCGCCATCAATTCGAGCTCAGATTGCTGCGAAATAGCGATTGCCAGGCGCTGGGCCATATCCAAGTCCTTCTGGATCGCCGCCCGGAACGCCTCCAGACCATGATAGCGAAGCGAGAGCCAAAGTCTCAGCGCGCGGAAGCGTCGCGAAAGTTCCAGCGACTCTTCGAAGAACGCAAACCCCTCGACTGGATCATCGGTCAGCGCCTTGGCATAGTCGCCGGTGTGGGAGAACGCGGCATGCGCGGCCTTTACGTCGCGATACAGTAGGCAGCCGCAGTCCAGGGGCTGATAGAGCCATTTATGCGAGTCGAGGGACAACGAATCGGCCAGATCCATTCCCGTGAACTTGCCGGGTGCGGCGATCGCGGCCAGGGCACCATAGGCGCCGTCGACGTGCATCCAAAGGCCGTGACGGCGGGCGATGGCAGCGATTTCCGGCAGGGGATCGATCGCGCCGGTGCTGGTCGTGCCGGCGGACGCAACCACTGCGATGGGAGTTTTCCTTTCCGCTTTGTCACGCTGGACGGCCTGTTCCAGTTCCGAGGGGACCAGCCGAAAATTGCCGTCGGTTGAAATGAGCCGCAGATTGTTCCGGCCGATTCCCAGCAGCGCGATGCTTTTGGGGATCGACATGTGAACTTCTTCCGAGGCATAAATAATGCCTTGCGGCCCGCCCCGCGCACCAGTTTCGTTCACCGGAATTCTGGCTTCGCGTGCCATAGCCAAAGCCATCAAGTTGGCCGGGGAACCGCCGCCGGTCAAGCTGCCGCGAAACCCGGCGCATCCGATTGCCTGGGCAAGCCAACCGACCACCGTGTGTTCTAACGTAACTGCGGCAGGACCCGAGCGCCAGGCGGTCGTGTTCTGATTGAGGACGCTCGCCATCAAGTCGGCGACTGCACCTACGGGTTCGCCTGAACCCAGTACGTAGCCGAAGAAACGGCCGTTCTGCGCGCGAGAATGTTCGATCACATCCTGAAGCCCGGCCAGGGCCTCCGCGCCCACACCCGTTTCGCTTAGAGGGGTACGAAACAAGCGCTCCACCTCCTCACCGGTGGTTGACGGAGAGATGGGGCGCGAATCGAGTTCGCGAAGGTAGTCGGCCGTGAGCTGTGTAACCTTCTCCGCCAGACGTCGGAACTCATCCGGAGAAATCTCCAGTGATCTCATGATGGAGGATTGTATTTGATGTAGGCGCGGGCGTCATCGCCCTGCGGCGCGCATTCACAACGGCATTCTTAAAGTTGGCCTTGCCCACGCTGCCGTTGACTTGCCAGCACTTTGGCTCCTAACATGATCGCTCCGGGGACAGACCTGTCTGCATGATCGGCCAAATCATCTCGCACTACCGCATCATCGAGAAGCTGGGGGGCGGCGGGATGGGCGTGGTGTACAAAGCCGAGGACACAGAACTCGGCCGCTTTGTTGCCCTGAAATTTCTGCCCCCGGACGTAGCTCAGGATCCACAGGCCTTGGAACGATTTCGCCGCGAGGCGCGCGCCGCTTCTGCCCTGAACCACCCCAACATCTGCACCATCTACGAAATCAGCAAACACGATGGTCACTCGTTCATCGCCATGGAGTTTCTGGAGGGGCTGACCCTGAAGCATCGCATCGCGGGGAGTCCGCTGGAAACCGAACTGATCCTGTCGCTGGCCATTGAAATTGCCGATGCGCTTAATGCAGCTCATGCCAAGGGCGTCGTCCACCGCGACATCAAGCCCGCGAACATTTTTGTTACCGAGCACGGGCGCGCCAAGATTCTGGATTTCGGAGTGGCCAAGGTCACAATCAAGCCCGAGAGCGCAGGCTTGAGCGCCCCGACCATCGAGTCGGAGCAACATCTGACCAGCCCCGGCAGTGCGCTGGGGACCGTGGCCTATATGTCGCCGGAGCAGGCACGAGCGAAAGGCTTGGACGCCCGCACGGATCTGTTCTCGTTTGGCGTCGTCCTCTACGAGATGGCTACTGGGCAGTTGCCCTTCCGTGGCGAGAGTACCGCAGTTATGTTTAAGGCCATTCTGGACGCCGCTCCCACGTCTGCGGTGCGGCTGAATCCTGACGTGCCCGCCGAACTGGAACGGATCATCAGCAAAGCATTGGAGAAGGACCGCAACCTGCGCTATCAGGGCGCGACGGAGATGCGGGCCGACCTGCAACGTCTGAAGCGCGACACCGATTCCAGCCGCCAGGTCCCAACCGTGAGTGCGCAACTAGCAACCTCGGCGCCGGCGGTGGCCCAGCCCGCGCACATCTCCAGCAGTTCCGCAGTGGTGGCCGCTGCGCGGCAGCACAAATTCGGCATTGGTTTAACTGGCGTGATCGTCGTTTTGCTGGTGGCGGCTGCCGGTTATGGCGTCTATGCTTTTCTTTCCCGCGCCCGGCCAGTTCCGTTTCAAAACTTCTCTGTCAACAAAATTACCGAGACCGGCAACGCCACGCTGGTCGCCATCTCTCCCGATGGCAAGTACATCCTGAATGTGGTGAATGACAAAGGGCAGCAGAGCCTGTGGCTGCGCAACGTTCCGACCAATAGCAACACTCAGGTCATGCCCCCCGAACCGCTGCAATATCTGGGTCTGCGGTTCTCGCCCGATGGAAACTACCTTTACTTTGTCCGCGGTGAGCAGGGACAAGGGCTGGAATATCTTTATCGGGCACCGGTCCTTGGTGGCACTCCGCAAAAGCTCATCACCGATGTGGACAGTAACATCACGTTTTCTCCCGACGGTCGCCGTCTGGCATATTTCGTGGACAACAACCCGGAAAAAGGCAAGTTCCGGCTGGTAATTTATTCCCTCGAAACAGGCGAAGCGAGGACGCTGGTTCTGGGTACTGAAGATCACCTTTTCTTCCGTCCTGCCTGGTCGCCTGACGGCAAGACCATCGCGTGCGTTGTCTATCAGGGAAATGCCCTCTCCAGCCTGGTAGCAGTTGACGCCATCACCGGTAAACAAACCGCTATCTTTGAGTCCAAGGACGCGTACCTGGACAAAACGGCATGGTTGCCGGATGGCAGCGGCCTGCTGGCTCTAAACTATGGAAACGGCGCCAACTTCCGGCAAATTTCAGAAATCTCCTATCGAGATCACACGGCACGCGCAATCACCCACGACATCAACGATTATTCCGACCTGAGCATCTCTGCCGATGGGCATATCGTGGCGACGGTCATGAACCAGCATCACTTTGACCTTTTCGCTGCGCCCGTATCGGACCTCAGCAGTGGCCGGGCTGAGCAACTCACCTCCGGGACTAGCATTGAGAGGTTCGCCTGGGCACCGGACGGTCAGGTGATTCTCGGACAGCAGCAGGGCACCTTGAGCCTGTTTCACCCTGACACCGGAAGCAAGACGCCGCTGACCTCGCCACAACAGGATGGAGTGGCATTCCAGCCTGTTGTGTGCGCGAATGGCCGGTTTGTGATGGCTTCGATTTTGTTCCGCGGCGGCGCGAAGACAATCACCGTGTGGCGGATGGACGCCGGCGGCGGGAACTTCAAACAGATCACTGACGGCGCCGACGATGAACATGCAGTCTGCTCACCCGATGGGCAATGGGTTTATTACCTCGATCGAGTGAACGCACGGCTAACGAGGGTCCCGTTCGACGGAGGGAAACCGGAGAGACTCTCGGAGCTTCCTGAATATGGCCTATTCGATATTTCTCCCGACGGCAAGCTGGCGGCGTTTGCCGCCTCCGCCGTTGGCCCCAAGAAGCGGCTGGCACTGGTGCCGGTTGATTCACCCCAGAATGCGAAACTTGTAGAATTTCAGCACCCGGCACAGTCGTTTGGGGCGGTCCGCTTCACCCCTGATGGCAAAGCTGTGGTCTACGCGTTGGCTGACCAGGACTCGGAAAACCTCTGGCTGCAGCCGCTCGACGGCTCACCGGGAAAGCAGATCACCAACTTCAAGTCGGAAGAGATCAGCGACTTTCACTGGTCGTTCGACGGCAGCAAGTTGGGCTTGGTCCGCGGCCACACCGATTCCGATGTGGTGCTCCTGCAAGAGTCCAAACCTTGAGACGTGTTAAGGCTTCCTCACTGTGTTTCCTCGGGAAACCTATGAGATATTCAGCGCGCGCTTGATCGTCCCACGCTCTTTCTGAATCTTTTCCTGCAGCAGAGTGATGGCGTAAATCAACTGCTCCGGCCGCGGCGGGCAGCCGGGAACGTACACGTCAACGGGAATCACCTGGTTCACACTTTGCACCAGAGCGTAATTGTTGAATACTCCGCCCGAAGTCGCGCAGGCTCCCATCGAGATCACCCACTTGGGCTCGGGCATCTGTTCCCAGAGTTGGCGAATGACGGGCGCCATTTTGTGGGCGACGCGGCCGGCAATGATGATGAGGTCAGATTGCCGCGGCGATGGCCGGAATACTTCTGCGCCAAATCGTGCAATGTCGAAGCGGGATGCGCCCATCGACATCATCTCAATCGCGCAGCAAGCCAAGCCGAATGTCATCGGCCAAATGGAGTTCTTACGCATCCAGTTGACCGCATTGTCCATGGTGGTGAGGACAACGCCCTCGGGGGTGGGATTCCCGTAAGTCAGGTCCTTGACGACTCGCCTGCCGTTTTCAGTCGTGACGTAGGGTCCGAAGCTGAGATCTGCACTCATTGACTTCCCTATTCTACTTGCCAGAGCATCTTCCGTCCAAGCCCAAGAATTGCGGCCCGTCTCGAACTTGGAGCTACCTCAAAGCGATCCCCGCGCACTCTGCGGCTGTTCTCAGCGGTCTCTGCGATTTAAGATTTTGTCTTTCGGGAGATCAAAGCAAAATCTTAAACCGCAGAGGGCGCTGAGAACGGCCGCAGAGGACGCGGAGAAAATCGGCATGTAGCAAACTGACACCTAAGCCGGCAAGCTGCCGGCGCTAAATCCCTGAAACGCCGGTCCGGCAGTGATCACTATCCGTCAGGGAGGGGACCAACGCTAAACCAAACTTTCCAAGGAGGCGCAAAATGCCAGTACAAAGAATGATGGGTCCCATGGGACAGTTCTACGCTGATCCCAAGCCCAGCCCCGACGAAATCTCTTTTCGCCAGGATAACAACAGCGCGGCTTACTATAATTCGCCGTACTACCTCCTGCACAAGAGCCAAGTGCAGCCCATCCCGCAGGTGCGGCAGAACGCGGCGCCGAACATCGATCTGGCGGATTACATTCCCAAAGGTGTGGCCGCCGCGATCGCTCAGGCTGGCAAGATCAGCTTCCATACGGTCGGTGACACGGGCGCGGCCAAGGTAAACCGGTCGCAGACTGCGGCCACTGCCATTCAGCACGAAGCTGGCGTCGCCGACGCGATGGCGGCCGAGGTGACGTCGCAGGGTGTGAACGGCCCCGCTTTCTTCTTCAACCTCGGCGACGTGATCTACAACTTCGGCGAAGGGCAATATTATTACGATCAATTCTATGAGCCCTTTCGCGAATATGACCGGCCGATCTTTTCAATCCCGGGAAATCACGACGGCATGGTCTTCGGATCATCCTCAAGCGCTCCCCAGGTTCCGACGCTGGCGGCTTTTCTGACAAATTTCTGCGCCCCTGAGCCTGGACCTTCACCGGATGCAGGCGGGCTGGTGCGCAGTGTGATGACCCAGCCCGGGGTTTACTTCACGCTCGATGCTCCGTTTGTTTCGATCATCGGGCTGTACAGTAATGTGCTGGATAGCGGAGCTGGGGTCATTTCCTCGCAGAAAGGGCATTTCCCGCTGGTGGACGATCAACTCACGTTTCTGCAAAACGAACTGAAGCGGCTGAAACCGGACCGCGAAGCCGGCAAGCGGGCTGTCCTGCTTGCGGTCCGCCATCCGCCGCTGTCGGCTGACGCCAGACATGGCGGATCGAGCGGCGAACTGGCCGACATCGATGCCTGCTGCAAGGCGGCAGGTCTATGGCCCGACGTCGTTCTTTCCGGCCATGCCCACCTCTATCAGCGATTCACGCGCGTGATCCAGGGAAAGGAGACCCCGTATGTGGTCGCGGGATCGGGTGGTTTCTCGGCGACTTCTCCATTCGGCGGACTGCCCAACGCGCCGGTTAAAGCGGGAGACCACACCCTGGTCGTCAACCCCATCGTCGAATTTGGCTATTTGACGGTCACCACCGACGCGAAAACTCTGACCATCGCATTCAAGACCGCGACCAAGCAGCAAGTGATGCAGCGGGATTCAGTCACGGTGGATCTGAAGAGCGGTAAGATCACTTCCGATCCCGGCGGAGTAGCACCCACAACGCTTACCGGACCAAAAAGGGGACCAAAGAAAGGCAAAGGCGGCGCCCCAGCGGCTCCGAAGGTGCGTACTCCGAAGCGAGGCAAGAAGAGATAAAACCGTTCGGAGCTGTGACTCTTTGCGACACTGTGGCCGCGTAGGGGGCAGGTCTTTCACTTGCCCCACAGCGCGGCCCAGAGGGTTACGGCGGACGCCGACCGCATCGGACCATGCGTGAATCAGACATAAAAGTTACTGGAAAGATCCTTGTGAGACTCCAACCATGGCGGGCGTTCGGTTAGAAGAAGACTAAAGCTATCCTCTAACACTGGCTGCACGCCGCACGGCTTTCTCCACCGCTTGAGGAAGCTCGACTGGGCCGAAATATTCCGCGGGATAAAGATAGTCTTCGCCGGACTCGTCAATGACGCGAATCTGGTGGAGCTTGGCGGCAGTTTCATCCGCGACGACCTGATAGAGTTTCCGTAACTCAAGCGAGGCGGTATAGCCTTTGTTCTTGACGCAGACGACGAACTGCAGTTCACTTCGTTTCATTGGATTTCCAGAATTCGCTTGATCTTGAGCTCTCTTCTGCCGACGCCGTGCGCCTCGTACCAGTGCACTTCGGCATGACACATCGTACCATCGGCGAGCTTGACCGTCGCCGTTCCTTTCAGCTTCCTCCAGCGGTGACCGCCATAGAGTTTTCTTAATCGACGCCTCTCACGGATGCCTTTGCCCGAGGCGATCGTCTCAATATCTAGAATTCGGCCGAGGACCTTGAAAAAAATGCGCTAATTGTAACCTCCTCTACGACCCCAAGCGTGCTCGGCGGTAAAGCTTTTACGGATTCATCACAATCTTCCCAAACATCTGACTCTTCTCCAAGTACTCGTGGGCCGCGCGGGCATCCTTCAAAGGAAACACGCGGTCCACGACCGGTTTCAATCGCCCAGCAAAGACTTGCTGCAACACCTCGTGCAGTTCACCCATGGTGCCCATATACGAACCGAGAAACGATAACTGGCGCGAATAGACAAAACGCAGGTCAAACGCCGCGTTCGGCCCGGTGGTCGCGCCGCAGGTGACGATCGTTCCTCCCGGCTTGAGCGATTTCATGCTTTCATCCCAGGTCGCGGCGCCGACGTGCTCGACCACAATGTCAACGCCCTCCTTGTCGGTAATCTTCCGGACTTCCTGCGAGATCTTCTGTTGGTAGTGATTGATGCCGTAATCCGCACCCAGCGCTCGCGCCTTCTCCAGCTTCTTTTCGTCTCCTGCAGTCGTGATTACGCGGGCATGGAACAGCCGGGCAATCTGAATGGCAGCGATGCCAACGCCCGAACCGGCGCCAAGAACCAGCACCGTCTGACCCTGACGAATGCCGGCGCGGCCGACGAGCATGTGCCATGCAGTCAGAAACACCAAAGGAACACTGGCGGCCTGTTTGAAATCCAAACTGTCGGGGATGGGAATCACGTTCACTGCGGGGACGGCGATCAATTCGCAGTCACCGCCGTCGACGCCGTTGCCCAGCACGGTGAACTCCCGGCACTGATTCTGCAATCCAGCGACGCACTTGGCGCAACGATTGCAGAAATGCATGGGCGCCAAAAGCACACGCTGCCCTGCCTTGAACCCGGTGATGTACTCGCCAACTTCAACAATCTCGCCCGCGATGTCGCTGCCCAGAATGTGCGGCAAGTTCACGCCGGGTAATCCCTTGCGCACCCAGATGTCGAGATGGTTCATGGCGCAGGCTTTGACCCGGATCAACACCTGGTCCTTGCGCGGCCGTGGGTCGGGCACATCTTCGTAGCGAAGAACTTCAGGACCACCGAATTCGTGAAGGCGAACGGCTTTCAAGGAACATCTCCTGTGAAAGTTAGAAACTACCAGGCCCTGATTTTTGTCAAGCCGGAATCCTGCCGGCGGTCGCGAGGGCATGCTGCCATCGCCACGGGAGCGAGACGCTCCCACGACAGCCTCCGGGACGGCGGCGCTACAATGATGCTAATTGCTCACTTTTGCCCGAGCGAGCAGTCCTTGTTCACGTTTTGGATATAGATGCCGTTGTTGCCGATGCGGTCATCCTCGAACGCCAGTGCCGCGAGACCAGTGGCGACGACGATGCCGGCATCCGGCCTCGACTTACTCGCAAGCCGCGAGGAAACCTTAAACTTTGGACACACAACTTTGCCTTTCCGGTCGAGACGAGTTGCCCGAATCCTCCCTTTTCCCGTAAGCTGCTGGTCGATCCAGAAGGCAAGCGCACCATCACCGACCTGCACATTGCGAGAAGAAATCTGCGAATCCGCTCCCAGCGCAACCACCTGCAAGCCCGTCTGGCCCCATCGGCGTCCACCCTTGCCGTCGAACTTCTGTGCGTAGATCCCGTTCATCACCTGGTTAGAGTCTTCCTCCGTCCAGAAAAGGAACACCTCATCCGTCGCCTTGCGGTAGGAGGCTGAGGGATCGACGCGAACGTTCGTGGTATTTGTCGAGGCCACCGACCCGTTGTGCGGGAAGGCCTCACTGCCATCGGCGCGGATATGCTGGGCAAAGCACTGCAACGTCGGACCGTTGCTATACCAGGCGAAAATCGCGCCACCGTTTCTGTCCGTGTCAAAGCTCGGAAGCTCGCCGGGCTCAAGCGAGCCGCCGTCGAAAACCTTCACGTGGTTCTTTCCCCATAGAAGCCGTCCTGTGGGAGATACCTTGTTGGCGCGAAGCTGGTTGTCGCTAAAACTCTTGCTCCGCACCCACGAAACAATGACTGATCCGTTCTCCGCCCCATGCAGATCGGCGAGCGAGGAGTTGACGCCGGCCTCGCTGATTACTACTCTCTTGCGCCACAGAGGCTTTCCGTCGGCGTCCAGTTTCTGGAGAATGGTGTTACTGTCGCTAATCCACGCCACAACTACTGCCCCATCACTGGTGGCGGCGATTTTGGGGGATCCATGAAAGTGGGAGTCGGCAGTCAGCGCCACTCCGCTCTTGCCCCAGAGAGGCTTCCCCGACGGGCTCATCTTAACGGCGGTGACCTGCGGGTTGTTGGCGTCTTTGCGGTCATCCAGAAAAACGAGCAAGGCATTGCTTTTCCTGTCGATGTCAAGGCCGTAGTCCTCGGTCGAGCTGAGACCGAGGTGGGCCACCTCGACCCCGTGATGCTGGAACTGCTCCACTCCGCCGGGGCTGAGTCGCTGGAGATACACGCTATAGCCAACCGGGGGTGGGCTGTTCGGATCGGAATCGAACCAGCTCACATACCACCCATGATTCGGCAGCGGCTTTACCTTTGGCTGGACCTGGTCGGAGCCAACTTTGTCCGCCAGCGCCAGATTCTTCAACGGATCGGACGACCACTGGGCCCACGCGCTGGTAACAAGCGCAAGTGCGAG
>Ga0207146_10043_pt2 | contig 23011 bp, 21 predicted proteins | sample Alteio_BWMinHeat_36_FD_153539 | JGI IMG/M metagenome (GOLD analysis project Ga0207146, IMG submission 153539) | Enriched cells from forest soil in Barre Woods Harvard Forest LTER site, Petersham, Massachusetts, United States -... | ecosystem: Environmental > Terrestrial > Soil > Temperate forest >...
CTGCCATACCCGAATTGTCCGTGAAAATCCTCGAGTATGCACGCGAACACGGACGCGTCACAATCGGCGATATAGTTACACTGACCGGCACGAGTCGGAACACGCTCAAGCAGCACTTCCGCCAGCTTTTGGAAAAAGGCCACCTAGTAATGCACGGCAGAGGTCGCGGCGCCTGGTATGGGTTGGCATAGTGTCCAGAACTTCGGTGCTCATACACTCAACCATCGCAACGACAACTGACGCTTACATGCAGGAGATTCCGGAAAGCGTTCAGAGGACAGTCGACGCCATCAACGCCGAGCTGCGACTGCTTCCTAACTTGGAAGAGGTCACGCGCGGGACGAGCGTTTTGCTACCAGATGCTACTCAAGTTGGAAAAGGGGAACTCCGTAAGTATTTGAAAATATGGTGGACCTGGTCGGGATCGAACCGACGACCTCTTCCATGCCATGGAAGCGCGCTCCCAGCTGCGCCACAGGCCCACTTGGTGCGAAGGGCAATTGTTATCTTTCAATTCTCGCTTAGCTTCGTCGCCGCGTCAAACTCGACTCGCGTGGTCGATGTCAAATAGGATATGGTTGGCAAAACACAAAGGACACAATCGGAGCCCCATGTCGACCTCGCAGAATATTCTCGTTCGGTCACTGTTCTGTTTCATCTTCATCGCTGGGTTTGCGATTGTGCTTGCGCCGGCCCTAGCGGGGAGGCAAGACGCAGCCGGCTCGCAGACGCCGGTCGCGTATGCATCGGTGAGCGAACTGAACAGCATCGTGGAGCAATTGAAGCTGACGGCACAAAGCATGCAATCCGATCTGGCAAAGACCCGCATCGAGAAATGGAAAACGGACGGTGCGACCAAGCGACAAACGCTGGCGAACGTGGAGTCCATCCAGCGCAACTTGCAGGCGGCGCTGCCGGAAACGATCACGCAACTGAACAACGCGCCGGAAGACCTAGGTGCGAGTTTCAAACTCTACCGCAACCTCGATGCGCTGTATGACGTGTTCGGTTCAGTGGTGGAAGCGGCGGGAGCGTTTGGATCGAAAGATGAGTTTCAGAGTCTGGGCAACGACATGACCGGACTCGAGAGCGCGCGTCGCACGCTGGGAGAGCGTGTGCAGAAATTGGCCGCCAGTAAAGAAGATGAGTTGACGCGTTTGCGCGCGCAGGTGAAAAAGCTTTCTGCAGCACCACCTCCGCCCCCGCAGAAGGTTGTGGTGGATGACACCCAACCTCCGAAGAAGCCGGCGAAAAAGAAGGTGGCGAAACCGAAGCCGCCGGTGACAACTCCGGCGACAACTGTAGACACGCCGCCGAATACTTCTCAGCCGAACTGATCAGACGGCATTTGACGCTGGGCTCAGAAGGCGGCGAAATAGTGGATTCCCAATCCCCAGCCCCTTCCTGGGTTAGCGATAGGAGGGGCATCCATCCTGCCGAGCTTCGCACGGCTTGGGCAGCCGAGGGCGGCTGTCCCTACGCGAATCGCTGCAAACGCTGGACTTACCACGGGAACTCTATGGCCCGCTCCGGAGTCTAAGTAACTAGGTGGGTCGGGTCGTCCGGCGCAGCTTCGGCACAAGAATTAAGATTCCCGCCTAGGGCTCGAGTGACTTTATAATTGGGGGCAACGCCACCATGGCGGGAGCTACGACATTGGGCGATCTTGCCAGCGCTATCGGGGCCCGAGCTGAGGAATCCGCCGTCATCGCTGAACTGAAGGCGGGTTCGGAAGAGGCCTATTCCTGGCTCATCGGCGAGTTTCACCAGCCAATTTATGGACTCATCTATCGCATCGTGAACGATCCGTCGGATGCGGCGGACACTACGCAAGATGTGTTTCTCAAAGTGTTCCGCGGGATGAAACATTTCCACGGCGAATCCAGCCTTAAGACCTGGATTTACCGCATCGCGCTGCACGAGGCGGCCAATCGAAGGCGCTGGTGGTTCCGGCACAAGGCACAGGAAACGCCGATTGATCCCATTGCGGCGGGCGAGTTTGAATATTCCGGAGAAGAGCGGCTGGTCGATCCGGGCGAGTCTCCGTTTGAAAAGTTCGCGCACACCGAGGTGCGCGCGGCCGTGGAGCAGGCGCTGCAACAGGTGCCCGAGCCATATCGGACGGCGTTGATCCTGCGCGATCTGGAAGAGATGTCGTACGAGGAAATTGCGGAAGTTTTGGTGATTTCGCTGGGAACGGTGAAGTCCCGCATCACGCGGGGGCGCGACGCGCTGCGCAGGAAATTGACGGGATATGTCCGGGAAGTGGGTCCGGAGTTGGGGCTTGTCGCTCCGGTTGACGAGCGGCAGAACGGCGCGACCCAGAGTTCGAGGGAAAGTTTCCGAGAAAATTCACGGGAAGGTTCGCGTGGTGGCAGAGAGGTTGAGGTGACGCCATGAACTGCGCTGAGACGAAAAGGTTGTTCTCGCCGTATCTCGATGGCCGGGTGAGCGGGTCGGAGATGCGCGCACTCACGCGCCACGTGGCACAGTGCACTGGTTGCGAGCGGGAATATGCCGCGATGCAGCGCACGCAACAGCTGCTTGCCAGTCTGGGTCCGAAAAAGGCCCCGGCCGATTTGGCGTTGAAGTTGCGTCTTGCGATTTCTCGCGAGGCCGCGCAGACGCGCCGTCCGCGGTTTGAAGGTGCGCTGGTGAGGCTGGAAAATGCGCTCAACGCCTTCATGGTTCCGGCCACGGCGGGACTGCTCAGCGCGGTATTGACTTTCGGACTGCTGCTTGGCTTCTTTGCCTTGCCGGCAGAATTGCAAGCCAGCAGCGGAGACGTTCCGCTCATGCTGTACACCGGGCCTCAACTCGAACAGTCGGCCTTCGGCACGTCGCTCGGCAATATGGGCGACGACGCGGTGGTGATTGAAGCCTACGTGAATGCCAATGGCCGCGTGGAGGATTACCGCATCCTGTCGCAGCCGGACGACGCCAAGGCGGTGCTGCCGCAGTTGAAGAACCTGCTGATTTTTACTACGTTCCATCCCGCGCTCTCCATGGGACGGCCGACGGCGGGGACGGCGGTGCTGTCGTTTTCTAAGATTAGCGTGAAGGGGTAGCGACCACCACGAAAATCTGAAGGGACATCCGATTTCCCGGTAGAGACGGGGCCAGAGCCGTCTCTACCGGCGAAAGAACCTTTGGCATCCGAAACCCCAGCGAGATTCACGCACCAGCCCGTCTTCCAATGATGGTCTCAGCACTTGTCGGTTTGACCGCGAATTGACCAGTTCGTACACTATTTTCTAGCCATCCATCTATGCCTGAGATCAGAAGTGGTTTCCTGCGACAACAACGGGTTCGACTGGCGTCCTCTCTAAGCTTGGCGGTCGTGCTGTTCGTGTCGACTGGCTTTGCGCAGAACCGTCCGCAGGTGTCACTGGAAACCAGCGAGACGCTGTTTACGGTGCTCGCCGCCATCAACACGTGCGGGTATGACCAGGAGCTGAATGCTTCCGATCCGCTGCGGACGCAGATCCGGTCGGAAGTTGCCAAGGCAGTTGCGAATACCGCCGGAGCTCAGGACGTGATCGCTCCGATGTGCGGGTTCTACCGCCAGCACCAGGCGACGGAGGACGCGCGCGACTTGTCCCAGTATGTATCGCTGGCGCTCTATCTGGAGGAGCCGCCGACTTTCACGCCGAAGGTGAAGCAGACGGACTTGCCGCCCGACGCCGCAGTCTTGGCGGACATCGTGCCGATGATGCAGGCCTTCTACCAGAAAATCGGTCTGCACGCGATCTGGCAGCGACACAACGCGCGCTACACTGAATTGACCGAGATCTATCACGATCCGCTGGCGAAGATGACGTTCGACACCGAGATCTATCTGAAGCTGCCATCGTCGGGCTACCTGGGACGGCAGTTCACCGTCTATCTGGATGCGATGGGCGCGCCCAGCCAGACCAACGCACGCAATTACGGATCGGATTACTACGTCGTGATTTCACCGACCTCGAGCACGACGATCAAAATGCAGCAGATTCGGCATACCTATCTGCATTATCTTCTGGATCCGCTGGCCATGAAAAATGGGAGTTTGTTCAAACGCCTCGAGCCGTTGCTCCTTGATGTGAAAATGGCTCCGATGGATGAAGCTTTCAAGAGCAACATCTCGTTGCTGGTAACGGAATGCCTGGTGCGGGCGATTGAAGAGCGATTGACCAAGATTCCGGAAGCGGAGCGGGCCCAGGGCATCGACGAAGCTGACAAGGAAGGGTACGTTCTGACGCGGTATTTCTACGATGCGCTGGTCAAGTTCGAAAAAGATCCGGCGGGCATGCGCGATGCCTATGCGAGCCTGGTGGGCTCGATTGACGTCGGAAGAGAAATGAAGCGGGCATCGCAGGTTCAGTTCTCGGGCGAAGCGGCGCCGGAACTGCTGCACCTGGCTGGCCGCCGGAACGAACATCTCCTGGTGAACGCGGAGCGGCGACTGGCGGCTGGCGATCCGGAAACCGCGCAGAAACTGGCGCAACAGGCGCTCGATGAGCAGGAAGAAGATTCGGGACATGCGCTGTTCATCCTGGCGGAAGTCGCAACGGCGAATCGGGACATGGATGGAGCGCGTAAATACTTTGAACAGGCGCTGCAGACGGCACATGAACCCAAGGTGATTGCATGGTCGCATATTTATCTGGGGCGCATTTTTGATTTGAAGGAAGATCGGTTCGCCGCCCTGGACCAGTATCGGGCGGCACTGGATGCGGCTGGAGCGGTTCCGGAAGCGAAGGTAGCGGCGCGGCGGGGATTGGAACAGCCGTATGAGCCTCCGGTGGCGAAGCAGCCGGAGTAAAACGGGTTTCAAGGTTCGGAGTTCAAGGTTGCGGAACAGTTCGACGTTCGATGCCCAGCCCCTGAAGGGGCGGTCAAGTTTCGTAGGACTTGAGGTATCGCTAAAGCGATACCCTGATACGAATCCTGCATCGCTGACGCGATTCGTTGATACGCAGCCAGGGAGAACGGACAGCCGAGGGTGGCTGTCCCTACGCGAGAAAATCTTGGATTTGAAATTTTGCACTATGGGAGACAGCATGAAGCGAGCAGCAGTCATTCTAGGCGCACTGAGTCTAGGGATAATGAGTCCAGGCACACTGAGTGTTGCGGTTTGGGCTGAGGCCCGGAGCAGCGCGCAAGCGACACAGCAGAACCCGCCGGCAGCGGGTCAGGCGGCCCCAGCGCAGGGTGCCACGGCGGCGCCAGCGCAAGGTGCAACTGCAAGTGCCACGGCGGCGCCTGCGGGAAAGCGTCCACCGCAACTCAAGACCAAGCCGGAGCAGGATGCCTACAACACGGCGGCAGCAAATACCGATGTTGCTGCGCTCGAGAAAGCGTCGGACGATTTTGCTTCCAAGTTTCCTGACAGTGAAGTTCGCGTGCTGCTTTATCAGACCGCGATGCGTCTCTACCAGAACGCTAACAACGCCGAGAAATCCGAGGCGATGGGCCGCAAAGTAATCAGCCTCGACGCAGACAATCCCGAGGCTCTGGCAATCGTCGCCGAGGTGATCGCCGAGAGAACGCGCGACTCGGATCTCGACAAAGATCAGCGCTTCGCCGAAGCGACCTCGATGGCGCAGAAGGCCACGCAGACGGTGGACACCGACATCAGCGTTCCAGCGGGCACGCCGCAGGAGAAAATCGACGCCTACAAGTCATTTCTCCGCTCGAACGCGTATTCGAGTCTCGGTACCATTGAGTTCAAGAAAGAGAACTACCCGGCGGCGCAGGAGAATTTTCAGAAGTCCATCGACGCGTTCCCTAGTAGCCCCGATCCGGCCGTAGTTCTCCGTCTGGCGTTGGCGCTCGACAAGCAGGGGAAATATCCGGAGGCGCTCAAGGTGGCAACCCGCGCCGTGGAATTGACGCAAGACAATACCGCGATTGGAACCCCGGCGCGCCACGAACGCGATCGCTTGCAACAGCTCACCGGAGGCCCGGCCCCGGCCCCACCGCAGAGCCCGCCAAAGAACTGATGAATCATTGAGGCGTTGAGGTATTGAGGCGTTGTCTTGGTGATTCAATGCCTCAATGATTCAATGTCTCAATCGCCCTTTTGTGATGAAGTCACGCGAAGTCATGGCGCTCGAAGAATGCCTGGGTCACCACTTCCAGCGCAGGGAATTGCTCGAGCAGGCGCTTACCCACAGCTCGCAAGCGCGCGAGGTGGAGGCGCTGGGCGCTGGGAGCGGCTCGTCTAGCCTCGGTTCGTTTAACGGCGACAACGAAATGCTCGAGTTCCTGGGAGACGCGGTACTGGGGCTGGCGGCCAGCGAGGCGTTGTTCCACCGCTTCCCCGAATTCCAGGAAGGGCACCTTTCCAAGCTGCGCGCGCATCTGGTAGGACAACGGCATTTGCTGCGGGTGGCGGAACAGCTTCAGATTGGTCATTACATGCGGCTCGGTCGCGGCGAAGAAAAAAGCGGCGGCCGTAACAAGGCCAGCCTGCAGGTGGACGCGCTCGAAGCGATCCTGGCGGCGCTCTATCTCGACGGGGGGTGGCCGGTGGCACGAGACTTTATCGTGCGCGTGATCGTGGAACCGGAACTGGCCCAAATGAAACTTGAGACGAGCGCCATTCCGGTGATGGATTTTAAGTCCGCGCTGCAGGAAGCGTTGCAGGCCAGAGGAGGATCGCAACCGGTTTATGCGCTCGTCAAAGAGGAAGGGCCCGAACACAAGAAGACTTTTACGGTCGAGGTGAGGCTGCCGGAGCCAGACATGGGGCGATTCGTGGGGCGCGCACAGGGCGCGACCAAGAAACGGGCAGAACAGGAAGCGGCGCGGCAGGCTTTGGAACACCTGGCTCGATTGCCCCGGGCATCGAATTTCCCGTAGAAACACGGCTTGCTGCGGCTCGGACCGAACGCAACATTTGGTGCCCGACACGCAGCAGACGGGCAAGCCCCGTCTCTACTGAAGAGTTATGTCGTTGAGTCAGAAAATTTCGGCTGGGGATTGGCCCGCGACCATTCAGTCGGTCGCGGGAACGGTCGTGATTGCCGTTTTTGTGGTTACGTTCCTCGCGCAGGCGTTCACGATCCCTTCGGAATCCATGGAGCAAACGCTGCTGATCGGCGACTACCTGCTGGTGGATAAGTTTTGCTATGGCGGCAGCACGGGATGGAACCGCTTAATGCCCTATCGCAACGTCCGGCGCGGAGATGTTATCGTCTTCCATTATCCGGTGAATCCCGCACAGGACTTCGTGAAGCGAGTGGTGGCGCTGCCGGGAGATCGCCTGCGGCTGATCAACAAACGCGTTTATATCAACGGCGCTCCGCTTCACGAGCCCTACGTGCAATACATCACCGCGCTCCGCAATTTTTATCGCGACGACTTCCCGCGCACGGATTCTCCCGACTACGGAGTGGATGCAAAATGGTGGAAAGAGATGCCGAAACTGGTGGAAGACCACCAGCTGATTATTCCCGAGGGCCACTATTTTGTTCTGGGTGACAATCGCGATGACAGCCAGGACAGCCGATACTGGGGATTCGTGCCGCGCGAAAATATCATTGGGCGCCCACTTTTGATTTACTGGTCGTCGGGCAATTTGAACAACGACCTTCCCGGATCGCCCACCGTGGGTGATAGACTTTATCACCTCGCCTACGTGGTAACTCATTTATTGCAGATAACGCGCTGGGAACGCACCTTCAGGCTGGTACGCTGAGATTATGGATGCGCTGATGAAGTTGCGCCGAGAACAAATCCTCTGAAACGGGTACCGAACGTGCCGAAGAAAGAAAAAGAAGAAGTCCGAGGTAACGAAAAGCCGGTAGACGAAAAGCCGCGCGAGACGACGGTGGAATTCCTCGCCTCCCTCGCGGGAGTGCTGGTCACCGGCCTGTTCATCATCACGTTTGTGCTGCAGGCGTTTGAGATTCCCTCCAGTTCGATGGAGGACACTTTGCTCATCGGCGACCACGTATTCGTGAACCGGGAACAGTTCGCGCCGCCAACGCGTTGGATGGGGCCGCTGATGCCTTATCGCAATGTCCGCCGCGACGAAATTGCAGTGTTCATGTCGCCCGAACAACCGGGTCTGTTCCTGGTGAAACGGATCATCGGCACTCCCGGTGACCGCATCCACCTGCGCGATGACGTCGTCTACCGCAACGGTGAGAAACTCGTGGAGCCCTTCGTCCGCCACAAACGGGAGGAGCACAACCTCTACACAGATAACTTTCCCGCTGTGCTGCCATCCGAAGCGTACGGAGTAAGAAACGAAAAATGGGCGCGGGAACTCGCTTCGCATATTCAGGGAGAGGACATTGTCGTGCCACCCGATAGCTACTTTGCCATGGGCGACAACCGTGACGTGAGCTATGACAGCCGCTTCTGGGGCTTTGTTCCGCGAGCGAACATAATCGGCCGCCCGATGTTTATCTACTGGTCGTTTGAAACCCCGGACAACCAATACGAGATGCGCAGCATGGGCGACCGGCTGGGATTCCTGGCGCACATCATCATTCACTTCTTTGATGAGACACGCTGGTCGCGCACCTTCAGGATCGTGCGGTGAAGTTTCTAAGTTCCAAGCGCGGGGTAGCGGCCATCGTGGCTCTCCTGCTGATCCTGTTTCTGTTCCGGCCCGGCGTGTACAGGTTGCGAAACCGGATTGCCACGTCCATAGGAAGCGCTCTCGGACGCAGGGTCGCGCTCGACAAAGTACGTTTTCATCTTCTGCCGCGGCCGGGCTTTGATCTTGAGGGACTCGTCATCTACGACGATCCCGCATTTAGCGCGGAGCCGATGATCCGCGCGCAGGACGTTTCCGCCGCGATCCGGTTCCGTTCCCTGCTCCGCGGGCGGCTCGAGATCGCGAACCTGAGCGCAACCGAGCCCAGCATCAATCTGGTGCGCAACATCCAAGGCCGCTGGAATTTAGCGAGCCTGCTCGAGCGTAACGCGCAGATTCCCGCGGCTCCGACCGCGAAGGGCGTTTACGAGCGGCGGCCGGCATTCCCCTATCTCGAAGCCGGCCATGCTCGCATCAATTTCAAGCTGGGACAGACGAAGAAGTCGTACGCCCTGATGGATGCCGACGTGGCCCTTTGGCAGGATTCGGAAAATTCCTGGAGCGCTCGTATCAAGGCAGAGCCTGTGCGCACGGATTTTAATCTCACCGATACGGGGTTGCTGCAGATCAACGCCACGTGGCAGCGCTCGTCCAGCTTGCGGTTGACCCCGGTGCAGTTCACCGTGCAATGGCAGAACGGGCAACTCGGACAGATCACCAAGTTGCTGAGCGGAAAAGACGGAGGATGGCGCGGCGGCGTAAATCTCACGGCGAACGTTTCCGGCACTCCGGAAGCGCTGCGGATCGAAAGCCAGACCGCAATCGATGGTTTCCATCGCTATGACATTGTCGGCAGCGAGAACGTGCGCCTGGCAACCGCTTGCTCGGGACGGTACAACGCGGTCATCGGCACCGTTGCCGACCTGCTGTGCGAATCGCCGGTCGGCGGCGGGACGGTTCGCCTGCGCGGAGCGTTGTCCCTGGTTGTCCAAGGGCCCAATTATGATCTAACGCTGGAGGCGGAGAGGGTGCCGCTGACCTCCGTGGTTCGATTGCTGCGTCAGGCGAAAAAACAGATTCCCGGCGATCTCACCGCGAGTGGGCTGCTGAATGCGGAGTTCCGCACAACGCGTAATGTTGCCGATGCGGTTCACAACGACATACTGCAGCATTGGAGCGGTAACGGCTCGGCGAGCAATGTGCGCGTCGCATCGCGCCTCTCCTCGAACCCGGGAAAAGATGAGGTTGCTTTCGGGACCATTCCACTAACCCTGGTGGCCGCCGATTGGCAGGGAACTTCGCCGCAAATCCGGCCCCGTCGTCCGGCAACCAAAAAGCAAGAACAAGAAAAGAATCAGGAGCCCGCGGAAACTCACCTGCGGATTGGGCCGGTTCAACTGACGATGAACGCCTCCGGGCCCGTGAACGCCGCGGGGTGGATGTCCGTCAACGGTTACCGTTTTTCTCTTCGTGGCGACATGGAACTGAAAGACGTGTTTCGGCTGGAGGACGTGTTGGGATTGCCGGCAACCCGCCCAGCGGCAGAAGGTTTGGCCCAGTTGGACGTGACTACTTCCGGTTCCTGGCAGGGCTTTGCCGCTCCGATTGCGGTTGGGACGGCTCAACTGCGAAATGTGCGGGCCGAAATGCGCGGCCTGAATACACCAATTCAGATTATTTCAGCGACCATGTCTCTCGATCCGGACGCAGTGATGATGGAGAAGATTTCTGCCCGGACCGGAAGCACTCATTGGAGCGGCGAAATTACAGCGCCCCGGCATTGCGCGGCTCCGGGCGCCGCACCAGCCGCCGCTCCGGCCGTCGTCGCGGGTATCGTTCCAACTTGTGTGTTTCAGTTCGATCTCACGGCCGACCAGCTTTCGACCGGAGATCTCGGCGAATGGTTCACGCCGCATCCGGCCAAGCGTCCGTGGTACCGCATCTTGAATTCCAATTCTAATTCCGGTTCCAATGATCCCCTGGGCCCTTCGCCGCTGCTTGCGATCCAGGCGCATGGCAACTTGCATGTCGGCCGGTTCGGGTTGAAGAAGATGTCGGCTAGCCAGGTTGCGACGCAGGTGGAAGTTGATCGAGGCAAGATCACGCTGACGGCGCTGCGCGGACAACTGCTGCAGGGCACGCATCAGGGGAACTGGATCGTTGATGTATCCAATCATGATGTATCGAATCATGATGCGTCGACTCAGACCGTTCGCTACCACGGCACCGGCACGCTGCAAGACATTTCGCTGGCGCAGGTGGGCACTCTGATGAACGATGACTGGATTTCCGGGACAGCCACCGGGAATTTCGAACTGGATGGATCCGGAGACAGCTTCCGTCCGGTGCTGGAGCACGCCGATGGTAAGTTACAGTTCGTGATGCGGAACGGCAGCCTGCCGCATATTGAAATTCCGGGATCGTCCGTGCCGCTGCCAGTGCATCGGTTCGCCGGAGAGCTGCATCTGAAAAAAGGTGCTTGGGAACTCTCCGCCGGCAGACTGGAATCGCGCGACGGCACTTACCAGGTAAGAGGAACGGCTTCCCCGGGCAGCGGTTTCGACTTCGTGTTGACGCGTGGTGACGAGCAATCGTGGACGCTCACCGGGACGCTCGCCAAACCGCACGTCGCGCCAGTCGGTCATCGGGAAGCGAATCGAACCGAAGCCAAGCGAGTGGAAGAAGGCGCGGAGACCGTCAAACCGTAAACCCGGCTGTCTGATCCCCCCGTAGCGACGCGGCTTGCCGCGTCTCCGCCGCGCGAGTGCGGTGGGGCAAGCCCCGTCTCTACAGGTGTTTTTGGAAGCTGCTTACGGTTCGTACCCTGCTCCTCGCAACACTTTCCCCGGCCGCGCGCCAGTCATCTTTCCGTTCTCGATCACGGGCACTCCATTGATGAGCACGTACTCCATGCCTTCCGACAGCCGGTTCGGATCGTCGAAAGTTGCGACATCACGCACCATCTCCGGATCAAACACCACCACGTCCGCCCACATACCCTGCTTCAGCACGCCACGATCCGTAAGCCGCATGCGCTGGGCGGGCAGCGCCGAGAACTTGCGGATTGCCTCTTCAAGCGTCAGTTTCTTTTCCTCTCGAACATACTTTCGCAAGATGCGCGGGAATGTGCCGTAGGCTCTGGGGTGCGGGTGCTCCTCGCCGAGGATGCCCTCGGGCGACGTGCCGGACGAGTCGTTGTCAATGGAAACCCACGGTTGCTGCAAGGCCAGCACAACGTCGGGCTCGGACATACCAAACACCGCGCACTCGGTGAACGCCTTGTCTTCAATGAGCAGATCGAAGAGCGTGTCCATCGGATCTTTATTCAAGGTCTTCGCGACTTCCGTGAGCCGCTTGCCCTGAAACTTTTTCAGCGCGGGATTCTGGACCACGCTGATCATCACATCCTGCGGGCCGCTGATCTCGTCCCACTCGTTATCCCATTCTTTGGAAGGCGTCTCCATGTCTTTCCGAATGCGCGCGCGGCTTGCGGGATCCTTCAACCGCTCAATCAGTTTCGCATCGCCGCCGTCATGCGCCCAGGCAGGAACGAAAGCCGACATGCTGTTAAACCATGCGGTGTAGGCGTAGGTGTCCGCCTCCACGTCAACGCCTTCGGCGCGCGCCTTGTTGACCCGCGCCACCAACTCGGGCATGTGTCCAAAGTTGGCTTTGCCAGCCACCTTGAAATGCCATATCTCAACCGGGATATGCGCCTCGCGGCCGATGCGAACCGCCTCGTCGATGGACTCCAGAACGCTGTCGCTCTCGTTGCGCATGTGCGTCGCGTAGACGCCACCGAACTTCGAGGCTTCCCAGGCCAGCGCAATAATCTCTTCCGTTTTCGCATAGGGAGCGGGCGCGTACATCAGCGAAGTCGACACTCCGACGGTCCCGTCGTGCATCGCGTCGCGCACCAGAGCTTTCATTTTGTCGAGTTGCTCGGGCGTAGGCTGCACGTCGGCGTCACCCAGCACCATTCGCCGCACCTGAGTCGCACCCACGTAGCTGGCGAGATTGATCCCCATGCCCTGCTTTTCGAGACGCGAGAAATATTGACGAAACGTCCGCCAGTCGGGATTGATCTTGTAATGTTCGTATCCGGCGCGATCCGCCGCGATGATGGCATCGTTCAAAGGAGCGGCGGATCCACCCTCTCCGGTGATCTCGGTGGTGATGCCCTGATAAATCTTAGAAGGCAGGCGCGGATCGACCAGGATCGTCGCCTCGGACTGGCCGAGCATGTCGATGAAGCCGGGAGCAACGACTCTGCCTTTGGCGTCAACAGTACGCTTGCGGGCGGCGCCAGAGAGATTGCCGATGGCAGCGATACGGCCATCGCGGATTCCGATGTCGCCTGAGTACCACGGGGAGCCGGTGCCGTCGATGATGTGTCCGTTGCTGATGACGAGGTCGAAGGGTGCGTCGGCAGCGGCGTGGTCAGCGGCGAAGGCAAGGGCAGACACGATCAGCAAGACTGCCAACGTGAGAAAGCGGGATTTGGTCATGAGTTTCTTTCGTGGTCAGTTTTTCGCGAATCAACAGTGGTGTTCGCGTTGCCGCCGGTTGCAAGTTGTCTGCCGCGCGCGCGGCCTACCAACGTGCCAAGAATAATCCATAGCCCGAGCACGAGCCACTCCCATATGGAAAAGTGTCCCGGGACAAATGGGAGCAACTTCATCAGCACCATCGCCAAACCAACCAATACGCCCAGCAGAGCGATCAAGCGGTCTGCGACCCGGGGCTTCATGGACAGATAGGCAGCGCACACCGCGAACCATCCGGTGGCGGAGGCAACGGATCCAACCTCGGAGATCGGAACCAGAATCGCACTGCCCAGAAACATACACAGAGCCGTGGCGACTCCAACTGAAACGACAGCCGCGGCTGGGGTTTGATTTTGTGGATGCACGCTGGCCAGCCGTGTATGCACCAACCCACGCCGGGCCATGGCAAACAATAAGCGGCTGGCGGCGACAAAGTTTCCATTGAATACTTTGAAGAGCGACAGCAACGCGGCACTCAGAATGATGCTTACGATCCAGCGCGAGCCGACGGCGTGCTCGAATGCGACGGCAGTCATGAACGGCTCGCCGGTCAGCGAACGCCACGGCGACACGAAGCCCACCGCGGCAATCACGACGCTGTAGAACACGGCGCCGACGATGATCGCCGCAAAGATGGCTCGAGAGAATCCCTGCGCGCGAAATTGGGGATTGGCTTCCTCGGCAGCCTTGGTCACGGATTCAAATCCCGTCATGAAGTAAGGGACGATCTGCAGCACCAGTACAATGGAGACGAACGAAGTATGCGTGAACAACGGAGGGAAATTGGCGGGCGATCCGCGCGCGACGCCAATGGCGACGAAAACCACGAAAAGCGTAAGGGTGCCGAACGTGGTCCAGTTTTGAAAGGTAGCGCTCAGCCGGACGCCGCGATAGTTCACCACAGTCAGCAGCGCGGTGAGCGTGAGCCCGATCGCCAGGTGCGGCAGGTAAACCGGCTTTCCCGCCACGCCGTACAACTCGATGGAATCGAGCGCGGGAAATATATACGCGGCGATGCGGCCCACGGCCACGGCCTCCCACGGACAGACGATGAAGTATGCGAGCATCATCATCCATCCGGTATAGAAGCTGACCGGGCGCGGGAAAACTTTCGCGGTGTAGGCAACCTCGCCCGCTGCGTCGGGCATGGCCATCACCAACTTGCCGTACACATAGCCGATGGGCAGCAGCAGAATGCCGCCAATCGCGAATCCCAGAATGCCGCCGAGTGGGCCGCCGCGCATCAGCCAGTCGTCCATGACGACCAGCCAGCCGACCCCGACCATCGTGCCCCATCCAAGGGAGAAGTAATCGGCGATGCGCAATTGGCGGGCGAGTTGGGTCATTCGACTTTCGCGATCATCCTCTGCGACACAACGACATCTGGGTCACAACAACCGGCTAGAACAGGCACAGCATTTCATAGAGAAGGTTCGCGGCCAGGAGTGAAGTGATCTCTCCGTTATCGTAAGGCGGCGACACCTCGACAAGATCGGATCCAACAAAGCTTTGTCCTTTGAGACAGCGCACCAGTTCGAGGATCTGGAAACTTGAAAGCCCACCCACCTGCGGGGTGCCCGTTCCCGGCGCGAAGGCCGGATCGACCACATCAATGTCGAGTGTCAGGTAGAGCGGCTTGCCGCGAAAACGCTTCAGCACTTTCTCGACCGGAGCGAGGCCGTGACGATGAAACTCTTCGGCGGTGATGACGCTGAATTTGTGCTGGCGGCCGAAAGCGAAGTCGTCCTTCGAATAGACTTGCCCGCGGAGCCCCACCTGTAGAACGCTGCCTTCGAGCAACAAGCCTTCCTCCACCGCACGGCGGACCGGAGTACCGTGCGAATGCGGGCTTCCGAAGTAGCCTCCCCAGGTGTCGTTATGGGCGTCGAACTGCACCAGCGCGACGGGACCGAACTTCCGGTGTACCGCGCGCAGGATGGGCAGCAGGATCGAGTGATCTCCGCCGACGCAGATGGCACGCGCGCCCGCGTCGGCCACTTTGCTTAACTGTTTCGTGATGCGGTCGTAGGTATCGTCCAGGGAGAGCGGATTAATCGACAGGTCGCCGTAATCGGCGATGCGCCAATTCGCAAACGGGTTGACATGCAGCACCGGGTTCCACGGGCGAATAATGGCGCTTTGCTCGCGCACATGGCGCGGACCGAAGCGCGGCCCCGAACGATAGGTGGTGCCACCATCGAATGGGATTCCGATGAGCGCAATATCGAGTTCCCGCGCGCGAGGAACGTGCGGCAGGCGCATGAAGGTTGTTAAACCAGAGAATCGCGGATAGACCAGCGCATCGACCGGCTCTGGTCGCGCACCTGAGAGCCTCTTTGGCTTCATGGGCGCGAATTATAAAGCATCGCGCCCAATGAGAATGGTTTGCTCAGGCGACCGCGAAGCGCGGCGAGGATTCTTTCGACCGCAAAATACAGATTGCTTCTTTTAGCGAAGAAATCTCAAAAAGCGATGTGAGATGTGTCGCCTCCAGCAGGCTGCGGAAGAAAACCGGCGGGTTCACCAGCCTCATCCTCACCGAGTTCCGCATCGCCCAACGCCGCACCAGCAGGAGGGTTCCCAAACCACCGGCATCCAGATGGTCCACTTCCGAAACATCAAGCACCAGCACGCGGACACGTTCGAGTCGCTCGATCCGGCGGCGGAACTCGTCGAGCGCTACGCCGCGCACCATGCGCCCAGAGCAGTTCACGACCGCCACATCCTGCAAGCATTCGACTTGAAATTTGAGTTCCATATGCCTATTCATACGAACCTGCCTTGATGTCTATTGATACGAACCAGCTTTGGAAAAGGTTCCGTAATCTGTCGTCATTAAATTGGACGCGGGGAAACGGGAAAAGTCATCGCGGAAAAGCAGTTACCAGGCATCAAGTTTCTGAATGTTACGGACAGGTAAATTTTTCCGAAGTCGATGCCTAAACCCCTTAAGGGGCTTCGTTTGTTGCACTTTCCGCATCGCCAGAGCGATGCCCTGAACCCAGGCGCTACAAGCCCGCCTCAATCCGCGATCTTGGGTCGAGAAGATCGCGCAATGCATCGCCGATAAAGTTGAAGGCCAGAACCGCGAGCATCACCGTCACTGCCGGGAAGAGCACGAGGTGAGGAGCATCGAAGAGGTGGGAGCGCGCGTCGTTCAGCATCGATCCCCAACTCGCGGTTGGCGGAGGGACGCCTAGTCCCAGAAAACTCATTGTCGCCTCGGCGAGAACGGCGCCGGCCATGCCGATGGCCGCCTGCACAATCACGGGCTGAATAATGTTGGGCAGAATGTGTCTCGTAATAATGTGGAGATCGCCGGCGCCGAGTGCCCGCGCCGCTTCGACAAATTCGCGCTCGCGAACGGCCAGCACCTGCGCGCGCACCAGGCGCGCGTAGCCGACCCATCCTCCAAGCGACAGGGCGAGAACAAGATTGAAGATGCCGGGCCCGCGGAAGGCCACGAAGGCAATCGCGATGAGAATGCCAGGGAACGAAAGAAACGCATTCATCAGCACGACGTTGACGAAGCGGTCGATCGCTCCGCCGTAGTATCCGGCAAGGCTGCCGATGATGAGGCCGAGCAGAAGCGAACACGCCACCACGCTGCTGCCAACGAACAAAGAAATTCGCGCTCCCCAGATGAGGCGGGAAAGGATGTCGCGCCCAAGTTCATCGGTTCCGCACCAATGCTCGGTCGAGGGCGTTTGCAAACGGTTGGGCAGATCGATGTGCGCGGGATCCTGCGGAGCGATCCAGGGCGCGAAGACTGCGGAGAAGACGAAGATGGACACCAGCACGACTCCGACGGCCGCCAAAGGATTGTGGCGGGCGATGCGCGGGAGCGAGATGGCGAGGGTGGACATGTTGCGTGACAACTACCATATCTCAAGCTGGAGTTTGCGGTAGCTATCGATCATTTCAAAATCAGCGCGATTGGATGTTATCAGCCGGGCGTCATTCGAGCGGGCCGTGAGGGCTATGAGGACGTCGAAATGCAGATCGCGCAGCTTATCCGGTGTTAAACCGCAATCCGCACCAATTTCTCCCAGTATCTTGCCCGACTCCAGCCAATTCTTTTGCGTGGGAGTGATCGTAGGATGATTCCTGGCGAGGACCACCGGAGCCGCCCGATCCGCCGGAGTTACGACGCCGCGCCACAATTCGGCCATGACAACGGAGGAGTTGCGGATAAGGCCGTTTAAGGTCTCGATCCGTCGCCGATGGCAGTCTGCGCGCAACTGATCCACCAGAACCGACGTATCGAAGATCATGAGGCCACTCATCGAGGCCGGCGAATGAGAGCTTCCCTCCATTCTTCTTCATCAAGGCCTGGAAGCGCTTCAGTGCGACAAGCTCACGAAGCGCGACATGGACGGCCTCGGTGCCGGACTTTGCGCCGAGAAGCCTCTTGGCCTCGTCGGCCAATTTGGTGTCAAGGCGGATCGATGTCATGGTTACGGCCATCGGATGCTCCTTGATTCCAACATATATACAGGATAGGTAATTTGTATATATGCGTCAGCGGGATTTTTATCACACTCGGCTGATAGAGAGCACCGGACAGAGAGCTCGGTTGGTTTCCGCGTACCGGCCTTGCAAAACCGCTCCCAAGCAGTACAATTCGGGCGATTCAAAGTTGACCCGCGAGATTCCCTTTTAAACGGGATGAGTCGCGGCGGATCTGATCTGCCTGGCGCAAGACACCGTGATGAGCGGAAAGAGCGGTCGAGATAAATAGAGAATATGGGTTCAAAGTACTCCTGGAGGAACCGAGCTATGAAATTCCATCGTCTCGCATTTGCCGTTAGTGCAATCAGCGTGGCGGTTCTCACAGCGGGGTGTGGCTCGACCGAAAATAAGGCGGAGAAGGGCACGCCCGAAAAGCCTGCTTCCGCCGCACCGTCGCAGAGTAAGGAACCCGTGCTTTACACCGGCCAGGAAGCATTCAATCGAATGATGGGTCTCGCCTTGAAATGGTCGGCGGACGCTCAGCCGGCCCGGCTGGAATCCGTTCTCACCACGGAAACCACCGGCCAGAACGGGAAATCAACCGTCTGGCGTGGGTTCTTTGCCTCGCCCCGCCGTCGGTCTGTGAAGACCATCGTCTGCTCGGGAAGCCGTCGGCCGGATGCGCCGCCGTTCGGTGTTTCAGCCGAGGGCAGTGAAGGCGCCTACAACGCCGACGCCGCCAATCTTGCCTTTTTGCCGTTGCTAGTGAAAACCGATACGGATAAGGCATTCGAGATCACGCGGCAACACGGGGGCGACGCCATCCTCAAGAAGAATGCGCAGCAGCCCATCACCTACCTGTTGCTCAAGGACCGGAAGCAGAACGTGCCCGTCTGGTACGTCATCTACGGTACCAGCGAGAAGGACAGGAAGGGCATCAGCGTGATCAACGCGACCACGGGTGCTTTCATGAGCGCCGGCAAGTGAGGCTCTTGGTGGCGGAAACGGCTAAAGACAAGACCCCACGCGGGGCGCGACCGTGGAATCCCACCCTTACGCACAGAACGCCCAAGGATGGGGCACCCCACTCCCATAAAAACCTAACGCCCGTCGGTAATTTTCGTCGCCAGGAACGACTTCACCACGATCTGGTTAGGTTGCATGCCGACGGGGATGATGGTCAGGAGGGAGTATTCCGACGGCTCCAGCTTCTTGGGCTGGCGTTTCTGAATCACGGCTAAGTCTCCGGAACCGGAGTCGAGCACGAGCAGATAGTTCTGATTCTGCGAAAGCGCCAGCGCATCCGGGTGTGTTCCCACGGGAAGATAGGCGATGACCTTGCCGAGATCGATGTCGTAAACCGCAATGTTATTCGATCCGAAGTTAGAGAGGTACAAGCGGGAGTTATCAAGCGAAACCACTCCGCGGGTAGGCTGAGCGCCGATTAGATAGCTGCCCGAAACTTCGTTGCCCGTGGTCTCGATGATGGAGATGGTGCCGGCGTCGAAGTTGAAGGCAATCAGTTCTCCCCCGTCCGGTTTCAGCGCAAGACTCACTGGAGACTTTCCGACATCGAGGAGCGCGAGTAGCTTGTCGTTCTTCAAATCAATGCTGGCAACCTGGCCCGATCCCGAACAGGAAACGAACGCCTTGCTGGAATCGGGCAGGATGGCGATGTCCTCGGGATGGATGCAGATGGCGATGGCGGAACGCACGGCGAGGCGCGCGGCGTCGATAATGGAGACGGAGTTGTCGGCGCGATTGCTGACGACAACGGTGGATCCGTCGGGCGAGACGCGGGCGAGTCCGGGACTTCCGCCGACGTGAAGGGTAGCCGCGACTGTACGACGGTCGAGATCAAGCACAGAAACATTGGCGGAGCCGGAGTTAGCAACGTAGGCGCGGTGACCGTCAGGAGAAACATCAATAAAGTAAGGCCGTCCATAAACGCCGATGGTAGCCACAACTTTATTTTGCTCGGCGTCGATCACGCTGACGTTCGAGGAGCCGGTGTTGACCACGTAAACTTCGTTTCGCCTTGGATTGGCAGAGACTCCACTGGGATCAGAACCAACTTGCAGTGTTCTTACCGGGCGAAAACTACGCAGGTCGATAACAGTAACCGTGTTGCTCTTGCCATTCGTGATGTAGGCGTACTCGCGGTAAAGCGGTCCGTAGACGGGAAGAGTGCGCTCGTGGAAGTAGTACCAGCCGGCAGCGAGGACTAGCGGGACGAGGACGGCGAGTAGCAGAAATTTTCTCAAGGACGAGTGGCCTCGCTGCAGGCACGAGATTATCAGATGTGGCTCGATCAGTAGAGATGGAAGCTTACTTCTACCTTGATTTGAGTTGCGACGGGTTTGCCGTCTGTGGTTGCCGGAGAGAATTTCCACTTCTTCACGGCATCGAGAGCTGCCTCGTCAAACTCGGGACTAAGTGGAAGGTAGACTTTGATGTCGCGGGGCAAGCCGTCAGCATCGACAACGAGATCCAATACAACTGTCCCGCGACGATGCGCTTTGCTCTCCTTCTTTGGGTACTTTGGATCAGGAGAGTAGGTTGCGTGCGGTGCCGTGATACAGCCTGGGACATCGGTGTCCTTGCCGCGACAAATGGGAAGGTGATCGTTTCCCGTCAAATCCACTGGAGCAGAGTCTTGAGCAATGGCCGTACTTAGCAGAAGGAGCGGTAGGAACACAGAGTGCAATGTCATATCTCTCCTCTCGGGATTACGAGGTCGACTGCGACGATGTGCCAGCTAGCACCGCGGGTTCGACGCAGCTCGGGGTTGATCGTCCCAAAACCGCCGCGATCTGCCGAACCTGCACCATCAGCGCGTCGAACTGGTCGGGGAACAGTGACTGCATTCCATCGGAGAGCGCGCGGTCGGGATCGTGGTGAACTTCGACGATCAAGCCGTCGGCCCCGACGGCGACAGCGGCGCGGGAGAGTGGCGTCACTTTGTTGCGCTTGCCGGTGCCGTGGCTGGGATCAACCACGATGGGCAGGTGGCTGAGGCGCTGGACGGCGGGCACAATGCTGAGATCGAGAGTGTTGCGAGTGTGATCGGCGAAGGTGCGCACTCCGCGCTCGCAGAGGACAATGTTGTAGTTACCCTCGCTCATGATGTACTCGGCCGCCATGAGAAATTCTTCCAGGGTGGCGGAGATGCCGCGCTTCAAGAGGACGGGCCTGCGGGCTCGTCCGGCGCGCTTGAGCAGCGAGAAGTTTTGCATGTTTCGAGCGCCGATCTGGATGACATCAGCGTACTGATCGACCAGATCGAGCGATTCGTAATCGACGGCTTCGGTGACGATGAGCAGTCCGAAGCGGTCACGGATTTCGGCCATGATCTTGAGGCCTTCTTCGCCCAGTCCCTGAAAAGAATAAGGAGAGGTGCGGGGTTTGTAAGCGCCGCCGCGGAAGAACTGGGCTCCGGCACGAGCGACGCGCTCGGCGGTTTTAAATGCCTGATCGCGAGTCTCAATGCCGCAGGGGCCGGCGATAATGGCCAAATCGGGGCCACCAATGGTTACGGGCGAACCTTTCAAGTGAGAATCTGAAAACTTGATGATGGTGTTGTCGGGCTTGGTGTCGCGACTGACCAGTTTGTAGGGTTTGGTGACGCGGATGACTTCCTGAACGCCAGGCATTTCGTCCAGCGTCCCGGATTCGACTTCGCCCTGATTGCCGGTGATGCCGATGGCGGTGCGTTGCGCGCCGGGCATGGAGTGGGCGCGGTATCCGAGAGATTCGATTTTCTGGCAAACGGCGCGGACCTGCTCTTCGGTGGCCTGCGCCTGCATGACTACTAGCATAGGGAATGCTCCGAGATATTAAGTTTAGCGGGTGGTGGGGAACAGGGCAAACGGTGGGCGGTTCAGTCTAGTTCAGCGAGTGCACCGAGGCCGGATCCAGCAGCGCGAACGAGCACCCGCTGTACTGGTAGCATCCGAGAATCCCACGCCGCACGAAGCGCGTGGGAACGTTGTCCGGCGCGGGAACATCGAAGTCGATGGTCTTCAGTTGTTTTCCTTGAAGTTTCATCTTGTCCGATCCGCTTATGAACTTCACATCCTCAGCCTTGAACGCCTTACTCTTTCCGTCCGACGCCAGCAGCACAAAAAACTCCGCACTCTCCGTCCCCGGCAGGAATCGCGGCAGCTTGAATTCGCGTTCGCGGATGACTTCATCGGAGGCATCGACCGATGTTTTCGACTTGGCCGCCTTGCCGGTCAAGATATCAAATTCTCCTTCGCCGCATCCATCTCGGTGCTGGATTGAGTCAGCGCCAATCCTCCCGTTATCGGCATGCGGTATATCGCCATGCGACACATCTGGATGGCGAGCTGGTTCCGGTGAGTACGTTTGTACAGATGACATAGGTGACCCGCCACCACTCCGTCCTGCGTTAGCTTCCACGATGCCCGCAAATAAAGTTCCGCCTCTTCCAGGTTCGACATACGCTCATTCACCCAGCCCAGCGTGTCCCAGTACGCTGCCACTTTGAAGATCTCCTTCAGATCCTCCACCTTCAGATCCGGCAGCGTGATCTGGTGCGACTCATCTTCCACCGCGCGCACCGCTTTCTTCGCGTAACCCAGGGCAAGGGGTAGCTGCAAGTCGGCATTGGCCATTTGGTAGGCGACGTCGTTGAAATCGTTCCCCTTCGGATCCGCATCGGCGAGCTTACTGAATGCCGCTCCGGCCTTCTCACGGTCTCCCGCAAGCAGGTACGCCGAACCAAGGCTCGCGTGTAGGTTGGCGCGATCCCCACTGATCTTCACCGCAGCCTCATATGCCGCCGCCGCTTCGGAATATCGCGTCTATACCTGGACATATTCCAAGCTCCAAAGCGCCACGGAACCTGGAAGCGATCAGAAAAAGCAAACCGAGTCAGAGCGTGGCCTTCTTCCCCCGCCGGACGTGGAAATCAGCAGCTTCACGAATTGGGAAGACGTGGGCCGCTGGTACTGGAATCTGCAGGAGGACCGGATCGAGCCCACCCCCGCCATCCGCGCCAAGGCAGCGGAACTCACCAAGGGCATGACGGATGATGCAGCCAAGCTACGCGCGCTTTACAGTTTCGTGAGTACGCAGTACCGTTACATTGGAATTGCCTTTGGCATCGGGCGATATCAGCCGCACGCCGCCGACGATGTCCTTTCCAATAACTACGGCGACTGCAAAGACAAGCACACGTTACTGGCTTCTTTGCTCCAGGCTTCTGGCATTACGCTCTATCCGGCACTCATCAGTTCCAGCTTCAGACTGGATAGGGATGTTCCGTCGCCGGCGCAGTTCGACCACGTCATCGGCTATCTACCCCAGGGCAAAGGCAAAGACGCTGTCTGGCTCGATACCACCCTCGAGATTGCGCCCTTTGGCTATCTAGTCCCGCGTCTGCGCGACAAACCGGCTTTGGTTATGTCAGGAGACAAGTCGATACAGCTGGTGACCACGCCCGCCGATGCCTCTT
>Ga0207146_10092_pt1 | contig 22894 bp, 15 predicted proteins | sample Alteio_BWMinHeat_36_FD_153539 | JGI IMG/M metagenome (GOLD analysis project Ga0207146, IMG submission 153539) | Enriched cells from forest soil in Barre Woods Harvard Forest LTER site, Petersham, Massachusetts, United States -... | ecosystem: Environmental > Terrestrial > Soil > Temperate forest >...
CTTTTGCTGCTCGTCGATACCGGTCTTGGTTATCTCAAACTGGGACAGCCGAGCCCGACCTTGAGCGGCGGCGAAGCGCAACGACTCAAGCTCGTGACGCAATTGAAACGCGGGGTGGGCCGCGCGCAAAACGAACAGTTGCGCAAGATGCGCAAACCGAAGTCGACGCTCTATCTGCTCGAGGAACCGACGATCGGTCTGCACATGGCCGACGTGGAACTGTTGCTCAACGTGCTGCATCGGCTCGTCGATGAAGGCGACACCGTGATCGTGATCGAGCACAATCTCAGCGTGATGGCCGAGGCAGATTACATTGTCGATCTCGGCCCGGAAGCCGGCGCGGAAGGCGGCGAAGTAGTGACAGTTGGAACGCCGGAGGAAGTTGCCAAGAGCCGCATCAGCCGGACCGCGCCGTTTCTCAGGGACGTGCTGAACAATGCCGCACGCAAAAAAGCGCTGTCATCCTGAGCGAAGCAAAGGACCTCGCAGAGCGTGCCCTCGCCCCGAAAGCATTCGGGGGTCGGAATGGCACGCGTTTGTATTGCGGGTATCGCGAACATCACTGACAATCGCCCACGCGAATGCTCGCTTACTACCTGCACGATCTCGATCCGATTATTTTCCGGGTCTATGACAACATTGGCCCGCGTTGGTACGGCTTGGCTTATGTGCTCGCGTTTATTTGCGGGTACGCGCTCCTGGGTTTGCTGGCGAAACGTGGCTATGCAGATATCCCGGCGTCAAGAGTTGGCGATTTTGTCACGGGTTGCGCGCTCTTTGGAGTAATCGTTGGTGGCCGGCTCGGTTACGTTTTCTTCTACAAACCGGAAATGCTGCGCGAGCCATTGTCGATTTTGCGCGTGTGGGAAGGCGGAATGTCCAGCCACGGCGGGATGATCGGCCTCCTGCTCTTCACCCTTTATTACGCGCATCGGCACAAACTTTCATGGGCCAATCTCGGCGACAACCTTGGCGTGTCTGCGCCGCTCGGGTTGTTCTTCGGGCGCTGCGCCAATTTCATCAACGGCGAACTTTACGGGCCCGCGCCACCGTTCATCCAGACAATGGTTTGCACGACGCCCAGCCGAGTACCCACAGCCCCGTCGAAGAACTGGGACACCAGATCTTTGGTCCGGCCGTCGACATCGCCGTAAGGATAAGCGAAGAGCCCTACAGCCTGGCCTGTCATAGATCGTATTCGGTCTCGCGCCGATACGAGTTGCTCTACGATTTCTTCCCTGGATGACTGCACCAAATGGGGGTGAGTGCGCGTGTGGGCGCCGAATTCGCAGCCCTGCTGCGCCATTTCGACAATCTGCTCCCAGCGCAGTAAAGAAGCGGACGGTATGTCCGGACTCTGTCCGGGCCACTGGTTCGTTCGTCCGCAGTAGTCTGTGACCAGGAAAACGGTTCCGCCGAATCCCGCCGCGCGCAAACGGGGCCAAGCCAGGTTGTAGACACTCTCGTAGCCGTCGTCGAAGGTCAGAACAAGAGAGTTCGAGGGCAGATCACCGTGTCTTAGCGATTCGACGAGAGCAGCGAGAGAGATCGTACGATACCCTGCCTTCCTGTAAGCTTCCAGGTGCGCTTCGAAATCATGGAGTGACAGCCACAACGGAAGCGGTCCCTCTCCGACGGCATGGTAGGTAATAATTGGAATCATGATGCCCGGAGACGGTCTACAGTTCGAGCAATTTCAACAATCTCGGTTTCCGCTATGGGCGCCATCCCCCCGCTGCGGACCGCATCGTAAAATGCGCGTCCAAGCTCTAAAAGTCCTGGATACGCCCATATTGAACGGCGCAACCGGGCTAAGAGGTTTACTGCGGAACGTCCCACCAACCGGGTACCGAAGCTCAACGGCTGGAGCATCTTTGTACGGCGGGACGCGTCCGGTCCGGCTTCGAAGACGGCAAAACCATGATACAGATTTAAATGGGCGGTTCCGGCAGTACCGACGTACGTCAGGGCATTTCGGGTCGGCCTGGCACGATGACTCAAGGAAATGTGAAATCGGGCCCGAGAGGCCGCGCCCCAGAGCTCGAAGTCGTCACTCGTCGGACGGCCCGCGAATTCAACGGTGTTCAGAAAAGACGGACCGAAAAGTCCGGCTCCCAGAGAGAACGGGTGGGGAAGAATTTCGATCAATATCCGCCGGCGTTCTTGACTGGATTGGCCGGTCCCGCCGGCGGTAAACGCCTCGTAGTTAACGCGCACCGGCTCACCGAGCGCAGCCGCGTTGGCACGAAGCCGGCGGAATCCCTCCTGGAACGGAAACTGGTGGACGGGATTCAGCAACTTGCCCCGTCGGCTGGCTAGTTTCAACAGTGCTTCCGTCGCTTCCAGCGTCGGGGCGGCCGGCTTCTCGATCAATACGTGGGCATCTGCTTCAAGCGCGAGTCCGGCCAAATCGAAATGAGACGAACTCGGCGTGCAGATGTGGACGACGTCAGGCTTGCAGCGGATGAGACATTGTTCCAGTTCCGAAAAGAGCGGCGTCGACCTGTGACGCTGACCCAGAGTACGCGCTTTCACAGGGTCCTTGTCCACGATTCCTACAATTGCAGCGCCCAGTCTCCGAGCATAATAGGCATGCCACCGGCCCATCAGTCCTGCACCCACGATGACAACACGGAGCGAGCCCTCCATAGTCCAACTACTACTGCAAGGGTATCGTCTTGGAGGTTGTGCTGCCCTGGGCGTTCGTCAATCGCACGGTAACCGACTGGATTTGCGTTGCGTCTCCCGCCACCGTGAAGGTTTGCTCGAACGAGAAGGAGCCTCCGAACGTGGTCGAAGCGGGATTGGCAAACCAACTGTTGAAGTCCGGTTGGACGTCCCGCGTCATCGCGACGTGTTGGACCGTACTTCCCGACTTCACGTCAAAGTCGAATTCAACCGTGTTCACTCGCCGCGACGACGCATATCCCGTTATTTGCACCTGGATGCCGCCAGCCGTGCGGGATGCCGTGACATTGGTCATCTGCGGCGCTATCGCCGGAATTTCCAGCTTGGCCACAGGCACATTCGACGGACCATTCTGAATGGTCGCTGTTAGAGTCACCGTCCCCGCAACGGTTCCTGTCAGTAAGCTGACCTGCTGCGCTGCGAAGACAGCCGTTGTGGTGTTTGCGGGAATCGTGAAACTCACCGTTCTCGATCCCGTAGAGAACTCGGTCATCGGATCGTCGCTCGGGACCTCCGCCTTCGACGTGAACGTCAGAATAAGCTGTCCCGAGAGATCGCTCGGATGCGGATCGGAGAGTGTCAGAACAATCTGGGAAAGCTGTGTCGGATTCAGAGTTGCCGGGAGCGCCGGAATCGAAAGCGTCGCAACCGGTGGATCGACCACCAGCGTAAATGTTTGGGTGCTGGTTGTTCCGCGCGCATCCGTTACGCCCACAGTGAAAGTCGCCGCGCCGACTGCTGTGGGTGTGCCCTGCAATACTCCTGCCAGCGTCAGCGTCAATCCATTGGGCAGTGTGCCGCTGGTCACGACCCATGTAAAGGGCGCCGTACCTACCGCTTGCATTTGCTGGCTGTAGGCTTGATTTTGAATGCCGTTGGACAGTGATGTCGTGGTAATCGAGACGGTCGTTGCCACCACGAGTGTGAACGAACGGGTTGCGGTCTGCTTGAGGCTAAAGCTGTCCGTTACCGTTACCGAGAACGTAAAGTTACCCAACCCTATTGGCGTTCCGCTGACGACCCCCGAATTCGAAAGACTGAGACCTGGCGGCAAGTTGCCTTGATTCGTCCACGCATAGGGTGAAACTCCTCCCGTCGCGGCGAATGAGAACGAATAAAAATTCCCCAGCCCGGCATCGGGTAACGTTGCCGCTGTCATTGTCAGGGCAGCGTTAATGACCAGATGGAACGATTGCTTTGCGGTTTGTGCCGGGTCCCCGCCTGCAACCTGGACTGTAAAGTCGTACGCGCCGGAAATTGACGGCGTGCCCAGAAGCGTGCCGTTTCCTAATCCAAGGCCGGGAGGAAGCGATCCGGAGAGCACGGACCACGTCAGTGCCGAGGTGCCTGTCGCAGCAAGTGTTTGCGAGTAAAATGCGCCAACTACGCCGAGTGGCAGTTGCGACGCTGTCGTTATGGACAAGAGCGGTTGAATTATCAGCGTGATGCTCTTAGCCGTGGATTGGGCTGGAGTCGAGCTATCGCTGACAACAGCATTGACGGTGAAGGTACCGGCTGCTGCCGGGGTTCCGGAAACGATGCCATCGGTTGATATCGACAATCCTCCGGGCAAGCCCGATGACGCAGACCAGTTGTACGGAGCCGTGCCGGCAGCCGCAGCCAGATTCTGCGAATATGCAGTGCCGACGGCGCCGTTGGGCAGGGTCGATGTCGTAATCGACAGCGTCGTGGCGACGCTGATGTTGAACGTGGTCTTCGCAGTCTGCGCCGGCGTCGAACTATCGGAAACCTGGATTGCGACTGGGTAGTTGCCGGGCACTGTCGGCGTCCCACTGATGATTCCCTTAACTTTGTCCAGCGTAAGACCGGGAGGCAAATTGCTCAGGTTCGTCCATGTGTATGTGCCCAATCCACCGGTAGCGCTAAGTTGCTGGCTGTATGAAACGTTCAGCGTGGCGCCGGACAAAGCAACGGTGGTAATTGTCAGCGCAGCATTGACATCGATGTGGAACGGCGCGCTCACGGTCTGGAGCGGATTACCGCCCGCTGCTTGAAGTGTAAAGTCGAAGGAGCCGGACACCGCCGGAGTTCCGGTCAGTGAACCGCTTGCCGACACACTGAGACCTGGCGGAAGCGTGCCGGAGATCTGCGACCAGGTTACCGGCGATACTCCGGTTGCGGCAAGCACTTGTGAATAAAACGCACCGACAACACCTACCGCAAGCGGCGAGGTCGTTGTGATCGTCAAGGTCTGTTGAACAATTGTGATCGACAGCCCCTTGGACGTTGTCTGGTTCGTGCTATCGGTTACGAGAACCGTAAAGTTGGAAGTACCCGCCGCTGTCGGAGTTCCGGAGATGAGTCCTGCATTCGATAACGTCAGCCCTGCCGGCAGCGAACCGGCCGACAGCGTCGACGAATAGGGGGCGGTACCGCCGGCAACCGCCAAACTTTGCGAGTATGCCGTGTTGATGAGGCCGTTCGGAAGCGACGAAGTCGTGATCGTTAGCGTGGCGGATACAGCAAGCGTGAAGGTGCGGCTCGTGAGCTGCTGCGGCGTGAAACTGTCGGCGGCCTGCACCGTCAACGTATAGTTATTCGGAACCGTTGGCGTGCCGCTCAGCACTCCAGCGCTGGAGAGGCTTAAACCGGGCGGCAGCGAACTTTGACTTGTCCAGGTATAGGGTGAAACTCCGCCGGTCGCTACCAGAGTAGTGGAATATGGAGCAGACAGAGTGGCGCCGGGTAACGGCGAAGCCGTGGTGATCGTCAGCGCCGGGTTGATTGCAAGCTGGAAGTCCTTCTTCGCCGTTTGCAGGGGATCGCCGCCTGTGACTTGTATCGTAAAGGCGAATGTGCCGGAGACGCCAGGATTACCAGTCAGGGAACCACTACTCGTCAACGACAGACCAGGGGGCAGGACTCCCGCAGCCTGAGACCAGTTTAAACCCGATGCGCCGGTCGCCGCGAGTTGTTGCGAATAAAACACACCGGATACACCGACCGGAAGCGGGGAAGCCGTCGTGATCGTCAGCGTCGGTGTGATGATGATGATCGAGAGAGCCTTGGACGTCGTTTGAACGGGAATCGAACTGTCCGTGACCGTAACCGTGAAGTTGAAAGTCCCGGACGCCGTGGGCGTTCCACTGATGACCCCTCCCGCAGCGGACAAATTCATGCCTGTGGGTAACGAACCCGCCGTGACCGACCAGGAAAATGGCGCCGTCCCCGCTGCTGTTGACAGCGTCTGGGAATAGGCAGAGCCGGGCGCACCATTCGGCAGCGAGGACGTGGTAATCGTCAGCGTGCTGGCGACCGTGAGCGAGAACGACCGGCTATTGGTCTGCACCGGAGAAAAACTGTCCGCAACCTGTATCGTCAACGAATAATTGCCGGGAACCGTCGGCGTGCCGCTGAGAACGCCGCCACTGGATAAATTGAGACCGGGCGGCAAGCTGCCCAGATTCGACCAGGTGTAGGGCGCCACTCCTCCAGAGGCAGTCAACGTGGTGGAGTAGGCGGCGTTCAGCGTCGCACCCACTAAGGGTGACAGCGTGGTAATGGACAGCGCAGGATTGATGACGATATGGAATGCCTGCGTTCCCGAGGTTTGTGGCGGTGTACCACCGTTAGCTTGAACCGTGAAGTCGAAAGCGCCGGATGTGGATGGCGAACCGGTCAAAGAACCGGTCGATGTCAGCGACAGGCCTGGAGGAAGCGTCCCTGAAATTGCGGCCCAGTTCGCGGATGGCCCGGTTCCGATGACCTGGGAATAAAACACCCCCACGACACCTAGTGGCAATGGCGATGTCGCCGTGATCTGCAGCTTCGGCTGGATCGTCATCGAAAGAGCCTGGGAACCTGTTTTGCTCGCGGTATCCGTGGCGGTAATGGTGAAATTGAAGTTTCCGGCGGTGGTTGGCGTTCCTGAGATTGTGCCTTGTGCCGTGTCCAGGCTTAGCCCTGTTGGCAACGCTCCGGATGAAACCGACCATGTATACGGGGTCGCTGTTCCGGGGGCAAACGTCAACGTCTGTGAATAAGCTGCTCCAACGGCGCCATTCGGCAACGATGTTGTTGTAATCGACGGCGGAACGTTGATGGACAAACTTATCTGTGCAGTCTGCGAAGGACTGCTGCTGTCGATCGCGCGAACCGTGAATGCAAATACTCCGGAAACGACCGGAGTGCCGCTGATCACGCCTCCTGACAACGTCAGATTGGATGGCAAAGCCCCGGAAATCACAGAGAAACTGTACGGAGCCGTGCCGTCGTTGGCAGTTAGCGTCTGCGGCGAATAGGATGTTCCGACAACGCCGTTTGGTAGCGTGATGGGTGTTATCGACAATGCTTTCGTGACGACAATTGTCAAAGACTTCGAGGCGGTATTGGCGGGAGTGGCGCTGTCCTTGACCTGGAGAGCAAAATTGTAGGTTCCGGCAGACCCAACCGCTGGAGTTCCTGAAAGGATGCCATTCGTCGTCGATAGCGACAGACCTGCCGGTAAGGCTCCCGTAGCCGGAGTCGTTGTATAGGTATAGGGTGAGGTTCCTCCTGTCACCAAAGCCTGCGGCGGATAGGACGCGTTCTCAACACCACCCGGCAGGGATGACGCGATGGTCAGTGCTTGTGCCGACAATCCCGCAGCGAAAGCCATCACTAGAGCCGTTGCAAAGAGCAACCGCACAAACAACGTGTGGTTTTTCATCATTCCCCTCATTCGTACTTCGCCGGAGTTCGGCTTGGTGAAGGGCGGCCAGCCGGTCGTCGTGCGGGCAGAACGCCGGTGCCATCGCCGGGCAAAGGAGGAATGACCACGATCCGAGGTTCAGCGGAAGAGCCATCGAGCACCATCACAGGTGCTCTCGATGGTTCGTTCAGGCGGAATATCGAATTGCCTTTTAAGCGGTAAAAACCGGTCGGCCGGCAGAGACACGACAATACGTTTGCTTTTAGCGTTGTCAGGTCCACAACCGCCACGGCGCCGGCGTTGATATCTGCCAAAAACGCCTGCGTTCCGTCGTCGGAAACAGAGACGCTCGAGAACGTGTTCATGCCTTCCAGACCCGAAACCAACGGAACCTGAGTCCCTGCACGGTCGACGTCCATGATCAGAAGAGCGCTCGGTGAGGCGTCATCCGTCACGATCGCGTCATGACGATTGGGGAGGAAAGCCGCAGCCGATGGACGATCCACCAGTAAGCGCGACAAGGCGCCTGTCGAATCCATCACCCATAGTGAAGCGCCGCCGTCGGCTATCGACTTCAGGAGAGCAACCGTTCCATCGTCGCTTATTGCGACGCTTACACCGTGACCGGAAATGCTTGAAGCATCGAACACTCCAATAACGCCCGGCGTCAGGGGCAGTCCTCCAATCACCTGGACGGTTTTCGCTGCGTCATCGTATACAGCGGCCGCCGATCCGGAAGGACTGATGGCGATCACATCGCCGCCCGGATGAGCGTCCGTGATCGGATTCACCGACAGTGTGCCGGCCGTAAGGTCGACCAGCGAGACTTGCCCATCTTCAGTGTGTATCGCGATTGCATAGTCCTGCTTCGGGGAAATCACAGCGCTGCGAATACCGGTGTCGAACGCGAGATGGGTTCCCAGCTTCGATGCGCCCGGAATACCGATAATCGGCCAGATCGTTCCGCCGGCGCTATCCGGAGTGAATCCAAGACTCGGACCATTTATTAATGAAGACTGAGCTTCCGAAGTCATCGGCGCAATCAGTGTCCCGATGACTAAAGAGGCATATATAAAGGTTGTTCGTATTAAAGGCATCATTATCCTTCTAAAGTGCACCAAAACAAACTCCCCTCCTAGATTAGGAGGGGAGACTCGCGAAGCGAGGCGGGGTGGTCGATCAATGCTGCGAAGCCTCCTTTCAAATCGGTGCGCTTCGCGGATATCCGGAAGGTGGCTTCGCGATATCAATCGACCACCCCGTCTGCGCGCGAATCCGGGAATTTGATGCGCGCAGCCACCCCTCCTGATCCAGGAGGGGTGTTTGACTCGCGCCTCATATGCGTCGCGCCCTCGGCAGAAAATGTCCAAACTCCAGTCCCCTCCTTCTGAAGGAGGGTCCGACAGCATGTTTCTTGTATTGGCAGCCGAAACAGACATGAAAATTACTTTGGCGCACCTACTGCGGCGCCGCCGAAGGTGATGGTTGGCGCATTCGAAGTCGAACTGCTTCTCCTGCTGGCGGCAATTGCAGCGGCCGCCGCAGCTCCGGCGAGTGCCAGGATAGCAATCAGCTTCCCATGGCCTCCCCGCTGTCCGATGTTCGTTTGTAAAATAGAAGCCGTAGCGGTTTGTCCCTGGAATTCGGCTCGCACCTGAATCTGATAAGGGCCAGCGAGCGCATTTGGATGAAATGTCCCGGCATTGGCGAGCCCTTCCGGGCTCGTGATCAGCCGGGTTGTCGGCGAGTCGTTGGCAAACTCTCCACTCGGGCCACCCTCGGGCGCAGTGAACACAACCGTGGCGCCGGGAATAGGGCGCCCGTTGTCATCTTCGACTCGAACGATGAGCGGTTTGGCTGTGATCTGTTGTACAACGTTTTTCGCTCCGGCGCCTTCGACAACCACGATCTTGAGCTGCTGCGCGCCCGCTTGAGAGAATGCAGGCGGCAAAACGAGTAACTGGCACATGATTACAACCAACAACTGCCAGCATTTCTCGCGCATCTTTCCCACTGTGTGTGACCCTACCTCCCTGAAACGCGACCATTATCCACAGATTTTGTCGTTTCGGGTTAAGAAAATTATCCTTGACATATGTGCGTGCGAATGAAAAATGACATGCGACTCAAGGATTTACCGAAACGCGGTCCGGCGTTTAAATCTTTCGCTGGGACCTAAATGGCGGTAGCACAGTATAGCCCCGGCAAGCCTTTACCCTCCAATGAGTTGCTGCGAATGTAAGCCCATTAGGGCGCAGCAATCAATAAGCGGCGATAACCAATATGAATAACTGCGAATGCCAGCGGGGCGCGGAGCGCAAGCGCGATGGCGCGGGAGCAGGCATTAAGAGCATGACCTTTACGCGGAGTCACTTCCAATGAAAATAGGCTTGACCGGTCCCCAAGACTTCTTGGCACTGCTGGTTCGACGGAAGTGGTGGGTGATCTTTCCGTTCATTGTGCTTTCTTGTGCGGTCGCACTGCTGACTTTCGTTCTACCCAGAACATACGTCTCCGAGACATTGATTCTGGTCCGGCCTCGCGATGTTCCTCAAGATTTCGTGAAAGATCTCATTGCCGGAACCGCCGAGGAACGCTTGAAGCAGATCCAAGAGACCATTACCAGCCGTACGATTCTTGTTCAGATCATTCGCGAATTTGGCGATAGGATGCCTGATTTTAAAGGTCTGAATATGGATGAACAGGTTCTCCGGATCCGCAGCCAGATAGCCATCATTTTGCAAACGGAAAGAAGCAGCAACGGGAAAGATACGCTTCCTCTCTCGTATTTTCGAATTCAATACCAGAATCGCGATCCTGAATTGGCTCAGAAGATCGCAGGCAAATTGACAACTTTGTTCATAGACCAGGATAACAAGACTCGAGAAACCCAGGTTTTTGGAACCACAGAATTTTTGTCTGCCGAACTGGAAAAGGTGACCAATCAAATGGATGAGTCATCGGCCAAGCTGAAAGAAATCAAAGCCGGCCATCAGTTTGAGTTGCCCAACCAGCTCCAGTCCAATTTGATGACTTTAGATCGTCTGAATCTTCAGAAGCAAGCAGTTGGGGAAGCCTTGGACCGTAATGCAACCATTCGCCTAAATTTGGAGACCCAACTGGCGCAAACGCCGGAATTTCTGCCTAAACTGATCACGCCAGTACAGGCACAAGCAGCAGCGGTTGCGGCGAATCCTTTAGCGGTGAACCCATTAGTCGAAGAATATCGCAAGGTGGAAGCCGAACATAGTCAGGCTGCTGCCCGATACAGCCCCAAGCATCCTGATGTTCAAGCGGCACAAGCTCGCTTGGAGCGCCTGAAACAACAGATGTCCCCTGAACTTCTCGCCGCCGCCGAGGCGCCGGTTAACCCTGCTGCGGTTTCTACGGCAAAGGACGTGAAGGACGGCAACGGCGCGAAGGACGCAAAGGACGCGACGAAAGACGCAAAGGACGTCCCGGCGGCGCCGGCCGCCCCGGCCGGCACGGAAACAAGTCCGCTATACCAGAAACTGATGGCGGATTTGGAGCAGGTTAAAACGGAACTGGAAATCCGGCAAAAAGAGAGGGTGCTGGTCGAAGCTGACATCGCGAAGTATAGCCACCGTGTCGAGCAAGCGCCCAAAGCAGAGCAGGACATTGGGGATGTGCAGCGGCTGAACGACGATCTCAAAAAACAATACGAAGATCTTAAGAACAAGTTATCACAGGCCCGCTTGGCCGAAAGCCTCGAGAACAAGCAAAAAGGATCGCAGTTCGTGATCATCGACCCGGCCAATTATCCGATGATCCCGACGAAGCCGGACAAAGCCACTGTCCTTCTAGGCGGTGTTGTCGCGAGCCTCGCCCTCGCCATCGCTTTTGCCGTAGCAATCGATCTTGGTCGCCAGAGGATCTGGACTCAGTCGCAGATTGAAGGTCTCTGGGGAGTGCCGGTGTTGATTGACATTCCAGCCATCCTCACGGACGCAGATTTGGCTGCTGCCAAAAAGAAGAGAATGACCTTCGCGATGTATTCCTTGGCCGGAGCTATTGTCTATACTTTTTGCCTTTACGCCGTGTACCTGAAGCACAACTTCATCTTGCGGCAATTGGATCCCGTCCTTCAGAAGCTTGTATACAAACAATGAGCGCAGGCATCAAAGAAATGAGCAAGGTAGCTACAGATTCCGTCCTGAATGAGATTCGCCGGGCACATGCGGATAACCGGACTGGAATTCTAGTCTTAACAAACGACGCCGGGCAACGTGTCGAAGTTTTCTTCCGTGAGGGCATGATCGAGGCCGCGTCGTCGAACTTGCCTCCCCATCGATTGGGTCACTATTTGCAAAAGCAAGGAACTCTGTCGCCACGCGAGCTCGATAACATGCAAACGGAGGCCCAACGCCAGAACGTGTCTATCGGAGAAGCCATTGTCCGCAAAAGATTGCTCAATCAAATCGAGGTTGCTTCTGCGGTACGCAGCCAAGCCGTCGAATTGCTGGTTTATGTTTTCAGTAATGGTTTTTCCGTGGAATCGTTTACCGGCTCCCTTCGGTCGTACTACGCGCCAGCCCGGATTACTTATCCCCATGTCTTATTGGAACACTGCCGCAGTACAGCTACACCGTTTCAAGCTGAATTTAACGGCCGGATCGTTCTGGCCGACGGCGTTGATTTGACCGCTTTCCCATGGCGCCCGGACGAGATGTACGTTCTCAGCGAGTTGAGACATCCAAACACCTATGACGGCCTGTTAAATGTGACGGGGATCACAGACGCGAATCTGCGAAAAACCCTGGGTGTCTTCGCTGCGCTCGGCGTGATTGAGACGATGGCAGCGCAACCGGCTGACGACAGTAGTGCCGTCGTCAAAGCGGAATTCGAATTCGAACATTTGATTCCTGTAGTGACGAACGCCGTGTTGAATGAAAAACTGGAGGTGGCAAAGAACAACTCGTTCACCAGCGAACAGTTCAAGAACTTGAAAGTCCACTTAAGCGAAGCTACCTCCAAAGCTCCCCTTAAAGTATTCACAATATCGAGTCCGGATCCTCAGGATGGAAAATCGCTTATCAGTGCGAACCTCGCCTTTTCGTTTGCGATGGATCCCGGCAGGCGCGCCATCATCGTGGATTGCGATCTCCGCAGTCCCTCGCTTGAGAAATATCTTGGAGTGTCCTCGGAACCAGGCCTGCTGCAATATTTGGGCAACGGTCACCTCAGTCCGTGCTGCTACGTGCGCCGCCTCGAGAACCTGTATTTCATGACCGCCGGGGGCACCGCTCCGAATCCCATCGAGATTCTTTCAATGCATAAGATGAGGCAGCTTGTCGAGCATTTGAAGAGGTATTTCGATACCGTTATTTTGGATGCCCCTCCCTACTCTCCAATTGCCGATGCTCGAGTGGTGACAGGCCTTAGCGATGCCTTGATCATGGTGCTACGCCGAGGGAAAACGACATACGGCAGTACGGATCGAGCCTTCAAAGCCATCGACCGTAACAAGCTCCTGGGTGTCGTGTTCAATGACGTCCAACCGATGCTCTTTCACACTTACTACAGCTCGAACTATTACCACCACGGCGGAAAGGGCTACGTCTATTCTGCGGAAGATCCGAAGGTGGCGGCCAAACCTAAACACTATCTTGGTTCCTGATTTCAGGATCCCGTGAAAGCGGATTTAAAGCCCATTGATGGGTGCATTATGAAGCGGCTTAAGAACTTGAATAATCCATGGACGGCGGTTCCGATTGCCGATGAGCTTCTCTTCTCCCGAATGCTCTCCCTCGAGTGCAGGAGATGCGAACGTACATCAGTGCCCTTTGCATTGATGCTCATCGACATGGAAGACCTAAGCCGGACTCTGAGCGGGCCCGCTATCGATGAGATCGCGTTAGCGGTGGGGACTGCGATGAGGGAAACCGACATCACAGGATGGTACTGCCAGGGTTCAGTAATCGGCGTCATCCTGACAACATTGAACGGAGGCGACCGGCCTACGATCGAGTCCGTACTCGTCACCAGGACGAGGGAGATTCTGTCGCTGTACCTCAATCCCACGCAGGCGAGGAGTACGGATATTTCCCTACATCTGTTTCCGGAAGAAAAGCCGGATCAGGCGTTTTATCAGAATTCTCATCGCAAGAATTTAAAGAGTAAGGCTTCCACTACCGCAAAGAGGTTTATCGATATTGCCGGCAGCCTTGCAGCGTTACTCGTGTTTTTCCCTCTGTTCATGCTCATTGCTGCCACCATCAAAATTACTTCCAAGGGGCCCGTCTTTTTCAGGCAAAAGCGTCTTGGTCAGTTCGGTCGGGAATTCACGTTTCTCAAATTTCGCTCAATGTACGTGAACTGCGATCATGCGATTCACCAGCAATTCGTTCGCGATCTTATTGACGGGAAGGTCAGCGATCCGGACGGGGGATTTAAAATCAAGGACGACCCGCGAGTGACTCCAATAGGGCGGTTTCTCCGCAAGAGCAGTTTGGATGAACTCCCTCAGTTCCTGAACGTCCTCGCCGGCGACATGTCATTGGTGGGTCCAAGGCCCGCGATACCGTATGAATTGGAGAGTTACTCCCTCTGGCATCGACGGAGGATATTGGAAGCGAGACCGGGAATCACGGGAGAATGGCAGGTTCACGGCCGCAGCCGAACGACATTTGACGAAATGGTGCGGATGGACTTGCGTTACATCCGAAATCAATCGGTCTGGCTCGATTTGAAGATCTTGGTCAAAACTCCATTTGCCGTCCTCAGCGGCAGCGGAGCTTATTAGTCCTTTAACTTTTCCCTCAAGGATGAATCGTGAATAATAACAAAAATTCGGCAGCATTGAAGATTGGCGTCATCGGTTACGGGTATTGGGGACCTAACGTCGTCCGCAACTTCTACAACACACCCAATGCTTCTGTTGTTTCGGTAAGCGACCTGAGCACGAAGGCATTGCAACGCGTGCGCCGGATGTATCCGTCGATGGCCGTGACGACGAATGCTATGGATATCGTGACCAGTCCGGAAATCGATGCGGTCGCGATCGTGACTCCAATCACGTACCATTTTCCGTTGGCGAAGGAAGCGCTTCTGAACGGAAAACACGTCTTTGTCGAAAAGCCGTTTACGGCAACTGTGGCCGAGGCGGAAGAGTTGATCGAGATCGCCGAGCGCAAGAACCTCCGGATCATGGTCGATCACACGTTTCTCTTTAACGGCGCTGTCCGCAAGATCCGCGAACTAATTGACGAGAATGTATTGGGGAACCTCTACTATTACGATTCGACTCGCGTAAACCTGGGAATCTTCCAGCACGACGCCAACGTCGTCTGGGATCTGGCGCCACACGATTTTTCCATCATCGATTACCTGATTCCACACGCACCGGAAGCCATCATCGCGACTGGGGAGAAGCATGTGAATGGCGTCGAAGACATGGCATTCATCACGATGTACTTCCCCGAGAAGGTCATAGCCCATCTGAATGTTAACTGGCTCTCACCGGTCAAGGTGCGGACAACCCTCATCGGTGGCGAAAAGAAAATGCTGGTTTGGAACGACCTTGAGGCCGACGAAAAAATCAAGGTCTACGACAAAGGAGTCGAACGAACGAACCAGAATGGCGGATACGACCTTCGTGTCAGCTATCGTGCGGGTGATTTGTGGGTTCCACGCATAGAACAGGTCGAGGCACTGACGGCTGAAACACAATATTTCGTCGACTGTGTTCTTAGAAACGAGACTCCTTTCAATGACGGAAAGGCCGGTCTTCGCGTGGTTCAGATGCTCGAAGCTGTCGACCGGTCGATATCGCAAAAAGGAAAAATGATTTACTGGCAAGACGTGGCGCCAAAAGCCGCAGCTTCGGAAGTCAGCGCATGAAGTTGGGTCTTTGGGCCCGCAGAGAGTGCTGGACTTTAACTTTTCGTGGCAAGCTTCTCATATTTGGCGCCGTGCTCAGCCTCGTGGTCCTTTTTCGTGAGGAAGGCTATCCATTCTTAGCCACAAGTCATCGAATCGACTCGGACTTGCTGATTGTCGAAGGCTGGATTCCCGAGAATGTAGTGGGTCAGGCGGCCGCGGAATTCACTCGTGGTCACTATCGTCAACTACTGTTGGTGAGACACGCATACGGTTCCGAAAGCCAAACCCAGTATGTCGATGGTAGATCCGTACAACGGGATTACCAAGCATCGCTGCTTTTTGACTATGGAATACCGCGCCAATCGCTCGGCGTGCTGTACTACCCGGCTGTCGAGCGTGACCGGACTTATCACGCGGCATTGGCCACTAAAGAGTGGCTCGAAGCGGCTGGTATGCTCGGAAGGCCGTTCAATGTCGTGACAGCCGGTCCTCATGCCCGGAGATCATGGCTGATGTTTCTGAAGACCTTTGGCAACACGGCCGAGATCGGCATTGTTCCTTTGACAGATCCTGAATACGATCCGAAACACTGGTGGCGCACGAGCGAAGGTGTGCGTGAAGTCCTGGGAGAAACGATTGCCTACGTGTACGCTAAGTTCTTCTTCGTATCCCAATAATATTGAGTGTCCATGATAGTTTCCTCCCCAGAACGAATCGTGAATCCAACTTCAACCCGCCGTTCTCGAATTCTTGAACATTACCGCTACGCCGAAACGGTTCCGGGCTTCAGTGTCAGCCAAAGCATCGGGGGACCGAACGGTTTCTTCCGCGTCGGTCCAAGCGCCGTTTGTTATGGCCAATCGGCCGGAGCGGTACGTCCCACAGTCAATGGCCATGCCCTGTTTGACGCCTCGCCAGATGTCCGCAACGAAGGGAGCACTGTGGTTTTGCCCTTCGACCCGGATGAGGTCCTTGACAATCTAAGGTATGAGCGCTACGTCAGCGTTTCAGGGTGGCACGCCTGGGTGCAGGAATCGTGGATTCGAGATTTCTATTATTCCCTCCGGCCCATACTTCCGGTCTCGATGCGAAAACTTCTGCAAAAGGCTTATCTGCGAGACTGGGACGCTATTCGTTTTCCCAATTGGCCGGTGGATCGTAGTGTGGACTATCTATTTGAAAGGCTACTTGTTTTGGCAGTTCGGGCATCCGGCATGGACAGACTGCCATTCATCTGGTTTTGGCCCGATGGCTATCAAGCCTGCGCGATCGTTACACACGACGTAGAAACGGCTGTAGGCCGAGATTTTTCCGAGCAGTTGATTACTATCGACGATGAGTACGGGATCAAATCCTCGTTCCAGATCGTGCCGGAAGAACGCTACTCGGTTCCGCCCGCTTACCTTCAAATGCTCAGAGATCGAGGATGCGAAATCAATGTTCACGGACTCAACCATGACGGCAATCTTTTCCGAGATCGAAAGACATTTCTCGATAAGGCCAAACAAATAAACGCCTATGCCCTCAGGTTTGGCGCGCGGGGATTCCGCTCACCTATCCTCTATCGGAATGCAGATTGGTTCCAGGATCTGGATTTTTCGTATGACATGTCCGTACCCAATGTTGCTCGTCTGGAACCGCAACGCGGTGGCTGCTGCACGGTAATGCCGTACTTCCTGCCGGGAGGGCTGACCGAGCTTCCCATCACTGCAACGGAGGATTACACGCTATTTCATATCCTGAAGGACTATTCCACTGTTCTTTGGAAACAGCAAATGGGGATGATCCGGGATGGACATGGACTCATTCATTTCATTATTCATCCCGATTACGTTGTGGATAGCCACGCGTTGGACGTTTACAAAGCATTGCTGCAGGAGATCAACCGTCTGGCCTCTGATTCGGATGTTTGGATGACTCAGCCTGGAGCGGTCGACCGCTGGTGGAGAAACAGAGCCGAAATGAACCTTGTCCCCGATGGACGGAATTGGAGAATTGAGGGGGAGGGGAGCGAAGACGCCAAAGTAGCCTACGCCTGTTTGGATGGCGATCGATTGGCTTATGAATTTGACTAAAAGCGGCAATGAAAGTTTGACACTTGGGAGACATACCCTCTTTGGGATATTTTCCTCGGGATTACTTTTGTTGTCTTTTGATTCCATCCGTAAACTGATAACCCTCGCGTTAACTACCGACGGCGACAACAGCCACTCGTCATATGTCCTGTTAATCCCCTTTATCAGTGCGGTATTAATTTATTCCGAGAGGGCAAGAATATTTTGCAACCTACGTACTTCTGTTAGACCGGCAGCGCTAGTATTCGTATTGGGTGGGCTGCTTTTCTATGCCAGCCGGACATTTGGCGTGACCCTTAGCGAGAACGCCTATGTCGAACTTGTGGCCGCGGCTGTCATTGCTTTTTGGCTTGGGGGGTTTGTCCTCATCTACGGTTCGATAGCTTTCAAAGCGGCTCTATTCCCCCTGACACTCCTGCTTCTGACGATTCCTATTCCCACGCCAATCATCCATCGGTCCGTACTCTTGCTGCAAAGGGGATCAGCCGATCTGACGTCCATGCTTTTTACACTGGCTGGGACACCATTTTATAGATCTAGCGAATTCGTATTCAAGTTTCCAGGGCTCGCGATTGAGGTTGCTGAGGAATGTAGCGGTATCCGATCGACCATCGGAATGTTAGTGGTCTCCCTCCTCGCAGCGCACCTCTTGCTTCGATCCAATTGGAAACGGATGGCTTTGCTAATTGCTGTCGTTCCAGTTTCTATGTTCAAGAACGCAATTCGGATCGTCACGCTCACGTTATTGGCGATGCACTACGATATGGGATTCCTCACTGGTCGTTTGCATCATGAGGGTGGCGTTGTATTCATGGCCGGCGGTCTTCTTCTAATGTATCCCATTTTGGCGGTCCTGGTCAGGTTCGATGAAAAAGTGTTGGGGAGTGGAGTTCGATCATGAAAAAAGTGTTCTTTCAGGCTGTTCTCGTTAGCACCGTCATTGTGGGAGGTATTCTCGCTTACTCTATTTGGAAGGCCGCACCGATGACTGCGCAGGCCCTTTTTAACAGCGGAAAGAAATACTATGACCAAAGGAAATACCCGGAAGCCGTTATCCAGTTTATGAACGCCATCCGGAAAGATCCGCGGCACCGGGACGCCAGATACCTTCTAGCTCTCAGCATGGTGAGTCAGCAAGACTTTAATCACGCGGCTGGACAATTAAAGGCGCTGCTGGAGTATTACCCGGACGACCCAGACGCAAGTCTGCAACTGGGCGCCATATACATGACAGGCGGCCGCCTTAATCCTGATCTTTTTCAGCAGGCGCAGGAACTCGCGGCACACGTTCTTGCCAAAGATCCAAAGAATGTAAATGCCTTGATTCTCTCGGGCAACGCGTACGTCGGCTTCGAAGACTATCGTACGGCGGCCAGCCTCTTCGAGAAGGCGGCGACACTGGATCCGAAGAGCCTGCCGGCATTTATTAACCTGGGAACTTCTCAGGCGCTTCTAAAGAATTTTCGCGAGGCGGAACAGGCATTCCTCATGGCGCGACAGATCGATCCGAAGGACCGAAGCGCAATGATGTTTCTGGCTAATTTTTATCAAACGATCAAGGACTCCAACAGGGCAGAGGCTGTATACCGAGAGGCACTGTCGATCTACCCATCCGACAAGGAAGTCTATCTTCCCGCAGTCATCTTTTACGATCAGCTTGGACGCATGGATGAAGAAGAAAGGATTCTCCACGACGCACAGAACAAGGATGCGAGGATCCCTGAGCCGTTACTCATACTTGCCGATCTTTACACCGGAAGGGACCGCTCGGCAGATGCGCGAAAGCTGCTTCTCGAGCTGAAACAACGTTTTCCGACAAACATGGACGTCTCAATTAAGCTGGCGTTGAGTTTGCTGCAAGACCAGCCACAACAAGCACGAAAGGAGATCGATCAAATATTGAAGGCCGATCCGAAGAACCCTGTGGGACAGGTCCTGCTTGGAGAACTCCAATTCCTATCGGGCCAGTTCGACGCAGCCGAGACCACGTTAGCGAGCTCACCCGCCGTGGACAGTCAATATCCACAAGTTCACTTCCTGCTCGGAAATATTTCTGCGAGAAAAAGCCAACTTGATCAGGCGATATTCCATTATCAAAAATCGCTGGCTGTGAACAGTACATACATACCCGCCAGAGTGGCACTGGCTGATGTTTTCCAAAGCCAAGGCAGACTTTCGGAATCCCGCGACGCACTGCGTCAGGCCATGGAGGTTCAGCCCGATTACCTTCCAGCTCGCATTCTCAAAGCAACGCTTGACGGCAACGACAAGAACAATAAAGAGGGTGAACAAGAGTTAGCCGCCCTGTTGAAAGACCAGCCGCAGAACGCTGCCGTCTACCGGCAAATGGGACGCTATTATGACTCCCGTGGCCGGACACCCGATGCGGAAAAAAACTTCCTTCGCGCACTCGATCTCCAACCCGAATCACAAGAGATTCTTCGTGAACTCGTCTTCTTTTATGTCCGGCTCAAGCAGACTGACCGGGCGATTCAGAAATTGAACGCTATTCCGGATGACAAAAAGCTGGCGTTCCACTACGAATTGCTGGGCCTCGTCTATTCCCAGTCAGGCAGATCTCAGGATGCAGAAAATGCTTATAAGAAAGCTCTGGAGAAAGATCCGAACCGCACGAGTTCCGACGCGTACCTGTTCGCTGATTATATGAAGAATGGCCGAACGACCGAGGGTCTCCAAAAATTAGATGACATTATAAAAAAGAGTCCGCTCAATGCAAACGCCTACGGCGCAAAAGCGCAGATCTACGAGACGCAGGGCAATTTTGAGCAGGCCAAGGTGAACTATACGCAAGCCCTCAAAGTCGATCCGAACGCTGAAATTGCCGCGAATAATCTGGCTTATATCCTTGCAGAGCAAGGAAGCGATTTGAATGCGGCTCTCGGATGGGCCCAGGTGGCTCGAAAGAAACGACCTGACAACCCTGACATTGCCGACACCTTGGGATGGGTCTACTACAAGCTTGGCAATTACGTGTTGGCGCGAGAACAGGTGAAATTCGCCGTTTCGAAGCAGCCCGACAACGGCTCGTATCAATACCACCTCGGAATGATTTACGAAAAAACCAGCCAAATGACTGAAGCTCAAGCTGCGCTCAAAAAAGCGATCGGTAGCCGCACAGACTTTAAAGAAAGAAGCCTTGCCGAGGCGGCACTGAAGGACGTTTCAAGATAAGCCTTCCTCCCGATTAGATGCAAATTTCAGCAGTTCTCTCATACGCGGCAGCCTACCTCAGTCTGATATTGACGATAGGCATTCTACTGCGCGACAGGCACTCTTTTGTGCACCGCGCGTTTGCTACAGGCATGTTCCTGTTTGCCGCCGAAGAACTCTGCCGGGGGATGAGTAACGGGTCGATCTTGCCGGACGACATTGTTTACTGGCAGCATCGCGTGCTCGCCTGCGCGGCACTGATTCCCGCAGCATGGCTTGCATTCAGCATTTCGTACGGTCGCGCCGATTCTACCGGCGTGCTGTCCAGGTGGAAGTGGTTTCTGCTTTCAGCCGGACTTGCTCCAATCCCATTCATTGCAGTTTTCCGCAAGTCGCTTTTCTTAGGCACGGTCTACTTAGAGGACGTAGGACAGTGGTCCATCGGCCTGGGATGGCCGGGACGTGCACTGAAGTTGTACTCCATCGTGATGTCCGTTCTGATCTTATTCAATCTGGAACGCACGATCCGGTCATCTATAGGCCGGATGCGCTGGCAGATCAAGTTCATCATGCTCGGGGTCGGCGGACTATTCGGATTACGAATTTACCTCGCCAGTCAAGCGCTGCTTTTTTCGAAGCTGGATACCGGTCTGGGAGCCATGAATGCGGTGGCCATCATTGCGGCGGATCTGTTGTTCGCGCTGTCGCTGTTCCGAAGCAACTCGCTCAACATGAACGTCTACCTCTCCACGGCCACAATTCAAAACTCTATAACGGTTATTATTGCCGGCATCTACCTCCTTTCTGTCGGCGTATTGGCACGGGTAGTCCGGTTTGTTGATCCGAGCCAGTCTCAACCTTTCGATGCATTCGTCGTTTTCATAGGGCTGACCGCGCTTGCGGTTTTGCTTCTATCGGACCGATTGCGACGTAAACTCCGGCTATTTGTCAGCCAGCACTTCCGGCGGCCACTCTACGATTACCGGCGAGTCTGGATGGAACTGACCAATCGAACAACTTCCCTCGTCGACGTAAGCGCGCTGTCTGTTGCAGCCAGCAGGATGATATGCGAGTCACTCGATATCCTGTCGGTGAGTGTCTGGTTGGTTGATGAATCGCAGCGCCGCCTAACGCTCGGAGGTTCCACGGCGCTTTCTGGGCCGCACGTGAAGGAAATTGAGAAAGCGGGAAAAAGCGCGCCGGATTTTATTCGATTCCTGCGTGAGCATCCGGGCTGCATCGATCTGGCTGGCCATGAATACTCATGGCCAAAGGAGATCATGAATGCCGGGAAGGATTTCTTTCGTGAGTTCAGTATCCGCTATGTCGTAGGGCTGCAAGCTGGAGGCGAACTGATCGGAGTGATAACGCTAAACGACGATCGGGTCGGAAGACAACAGCTCTCTATTGAGGATTCACTGCTGCTGGAAGCGCTCGCTGCCCAAATCGGATCGAGCCTGCTCAATATGAACCTTTCAACGCGTCTCCGGCGAGCCAAGGAGGTCGAAACGTTCCAGACCGTCTCGACGTTTTTCGTTCACGACCTCAAAAATCTCGCTTCGCGGCTGTCGTTGACAATGCAGAATCTTCCCGCGAATTTCGATAATCCCGAGTTTCGCGGCGATGCCTTGCGGGTCATCTCGACAACTGTGACCAAGATCAACGGTATGTGCGAGCGGCTGGCGCTGCTGAAGCAGAACGTGGAACTTAACTTAAGCGTATGTGATGTGAATGCGTTAGTGACTGCAACACTGACGGAATTCAGATCGAATCTCAGGGCGGGCCTCGAACAATCTCTGCGGCCCGTGCCGAAAACGCTCATGGATCCCGAACAGATTCAGAAGGTAATCACGAACCTGATAATCAATGCGAATGAGGCGGTCAACGGAAATGGATGGATTCACGTAAGCACGGCGTGCGAGAGCGATACGGTGGCGATTGCTGTACGGGACAACGGCAGTGGTATGTCTGAAGAATTTATCGAAAAATCGCTGTTTCGGCCATTCCAGACAACCAAGAAGAAAGGCCTCGGTATAGGCCTTTTCCATAGCAAACTTATCGTGGAAGCCCACCACGGCAAGATCGAAGTCAACAGTTCCGTTGGTGCAGGAACAGAATTCCGAATCATCCTGCCCCTTGCTACCTGAGAGAAACGACGATGGACAAACCTAGAATCTTGATAGTTGATGATGATGACGAGTTGAGATCCCAAATGAAATGGGCTTTCAACCAGTATTACGATGTCCTCCTGGCTGAGGACCGCCCGAGCGCTCTTCAGCTTTTAAAGCACGAACGCCCGAATATCGTAACCCTGGATTTGGGACTGCCGCCCTCGCCTGGAGACACTCGCGAGGGCTTCATGACCCTGGCTGAAATGTTAGACGTCGATCCGCTCCTCAAAGTCATCGTGGTCACCGGACAAGACGAAAAGGAAAACGGGATAGAGGCGATAGGGCAGGGCGCTTAT
>Ga0207146_10093_pt1 | contig 22892 bp, 24 predicted proteins | sample Alteio_BWMinHeat_36_FD_153539 | JGI IMG/M metagenome (GOLD analysis project Ga0207146, IMG submission 153539) | Enriched cells from forest soil in Barre Woods Harvard Forest LTER site, Petersham, Massachusetts, United States -... | ecosystem: Environmental > Terrestrial > Soil > Temperate forest >...
ACTTTTTTCCAGGTCTTCATAGCGAAGGTTTCATGATTCAATGCTTACTGCCGGTCCTGCCGCGTTCTGGTAATAGAACGGCGAAAGCGCACCGTGGTTGCGCATCAACAGTTACGTTCAGACGAGCGGGAAAGTTCCCAGTGCGCGCGAAACTAGTCTCCCACTGTGTCGCTCCGGTAGGCTTACGGAGGGAGACCCGCGGCGCAATTGATTATAACGTGGCGAGCGTTCGGCTGGTGGGGCTGCAAAGCGGGTCATTGTTGTTCGACGTTGTTCGACGTTTACCCGGAGGCTCGACCGGGCACTCGACCGCAAAACGCGGATTCTTAAGGGATTTAAGAGAAAGGCTCCGCGCAGGAAATCTTTTCCTGACAGGCCACTTCTTCTTGCCATGTTGTATCCAATGAACATAGAATTGAGCAGCTGACGTCTCTGGTGAGGTAGGCCCTTCTATGTTCTCCGCAAGTTTTCGAAATCGTTGCTTGATTGGTGTGCTGGCGGGCGTAATGGCAATGGGTTCTGCCGCCGTCGCCGCCCGGGCACAGGATAAGGACGCGAAGGGTTCCGATGACAAAGGGGCGGCCGCCCAGGGAAGCCAGATAGATCCGCTAAAGCGCCCGGTGCCGGAAAAGCAACGGAAGGCCAATGCCAAAGCGCTTCGTCAGGAGTTGAGCAAGACTTATCGGAAATGGCTGGACGAGGATGTGCGCTGGATTATCACCGACGAAGAGAAATCCGCCTTCATGCAGCTCTCGAACGACGAAGAGCGCGACCAGTTCATTGAGGCCTTCTGGCAACGCCGCGATCCTACCCCGGACACCGAAGAAAACGAGTTTAAAGAAGAGCACTACCGGCGTATCGCGTATGCCAACGAGCACTATGCGGCCGGCATCCCCGGTTGGAAGTCCGACCGTGGCCGCACGTACATCGTGTTTGGTCCGGCGGATGAAATCGATTCCCATCCCTCCGGCGGCAGCTACGAGCGACCCATGGATGAAGGCGGGGGCGAGACCTCGACCTTCCCGTTTGAAACCTGGCGCTATCGCTACCTGGAAGGGATTGGGCAGGAAGTGATGATCGAGTTCGTCGATACCTGCATGTGCGGCGACTATCACATGACGATGGACCGGTCGGAAAAAGACGCCTTGAAGTACACCCCGAATGCCGGCCTGACGTTGTACGAGCAAATGGGCATGTCGAGCAAGGCGAGCCGTTTCACCAATGGCGGTATCGAGCAACTGGGCGCTTCGCCGTTCAATAATGATCAGCAGACCAAACAATTCGACCGTCTGGAACAGTTTGCCAAATTGCAGGCGGCTCCGGCCATAAAGTTCAAGGACCTGGAAGAAGTAGTCAGGCACAAGATCACCGTCAACCTGATGCCCTTTGATGTGCGAGCGGACTTCGTAAAGGTCACCAGCGACACCGTGCTGGTTCCAGTCACGATTCAGATCAAGAACCGCGACGTCACGTTCCAGAACAAGGACGGGGTGGAGCGTGGCACGGTCAATATCTTCGGGCGCGTGACGACGCTGACGGGCAAGATCGTACAAACCTTCGAAGACACGGTGCAGGTCGACGTGCCGGTGGAACTGCTGCCGAAGACCGCAGAGAATGCTTCGGTGTACTGGAAAGCGCTGCCGTTGCGCATCAGCCAGAATCGCTACCGTCTGGACATCGTTGTTAAGGATGTGAACGGAGATCGCACCGGGACTTGGAGCCATGCGATCCAAATCCCGGACTTCAGCGAGGACAAGTTGAGCAGCTCGACGCTCATCATCGCGGACCAGATGGAACAGGTGGCGACCAAGAATGTGGGCACGGGTAATTTCGTGATCGGGACGACAAAAGTGCGGCCGCGCGTGGCGCCTTCCGATGGCAAGCCGATCTTGTTCAAGCGCAATCAGAAGCTGAATTTCTGGATGCAGGTTTACAATCTCAGCGTAGACGAAAAGACCCACAAGCCTTCGGCCACGATCGAGTACAATGTGACCGACGCCAATAACAAGGCGGTCATCCATACCGTAGAGTCGACGGACACGATGGGTAATGTGGGCGATCAGGTCACGTTGCAGAAGACGCTTTCCGCCGCGAACCTGCCGGCGGGTCTGTATAAGATCGAGATCAAAGTGAACGACAACCTTTCCAAGCAGACGGTGGATCCGACGGCGACCTTTGCCGTGGAGTAAGCGGCTGCCTGGTTCCGAAGAGGTGGAGGGCGAGATGTTCCGAAAGCTCGGGTTCCTCATAGTCGTCGTCATTGTCACGAGCATGGCTCTTCCGGCCTGGTGCGGAACCGCCTCCGGCGCGATTTCCGGTGTGATATCTGGATATGTTCGCGATGGGAGCGGCGCGCCGCAAATGGGAGCGGCGGTGGAAATACTCGGTTCGGCCGCCCAGGCGCTGCAGACGCTGAAAGTATTCACCGACGATCGTGGCTTCTACTCCGTCGCGAGTCTGCTGCCCGGAACGTACAGCGTCAAGGTGAGCGCTCGTTCGTTCCTCCCGACGCTGCGCGAGAAAATCGGCGTGCGCGCAGGCGCGAAGCTCATGGTGAATGTCACGTTAACCACGCTGTTCGAGGCCATCCAACTGGTTCCCTTGCGGAGTCCGGTGGACGATGACGACTGGAAGTGGACGCTGCGCTCGGTCGCTAACCGGCCCATCCTGCGGGTGCTTGAAGATGGCAGTACCGTGGTTGCGCAGAGCGGGGAGTCCGCCGCCGATCACGACTTGAAAGGCACTTTGACCTTCCTGGCCGGATCGCCCGGGCAGGGTTTCGGCAGTCCCGATATGAGTGCCGGCTTTGCCGTGGAGCATTCCCTGTTATCAAGCGGCACCCTGCGACTGAACGGCAACGTCGGCTATGGAGCCGGCGGCCAGCGCATCCCGGCGGCGGTGCTGCGAACAACCTACACCAACCGTTTCAATGGCGTTTTCGAACCTTCGGTGGCGATTACGGCTCTCCGTCTGAATTCGCCCGACCTGAACACCATGCCCAGCGGCGCGCTGCAGGCACTGTCGGTAACCAGTTCCGATCGGATCGTTCTGGGCAATAAGCTGGAGATGAAGCTCGGCAGCGAATTACAGACGATCCAGTTTATGGGGCGGGTACACGCCTTCAAGCCTTTCGGATCGGCTGATCTGCACATCACGCCAAACACCGTACTGGAATATCAATATGCGAGTTCAGTCCCGAGTACGCGACTGGAGAATCGTTTGGGCGATGATCGCGTGGGCGACGATCGTTTCGAGTCGGCTTCGTCGGACCTGAGCGAAATCGCGCCGCGGATGAGCATTGCGGAGTTTTCTCCGGCGGTAGAACGGGCCCGTCATCAGGAAGTATCGATCTCCGAGCGCATCGGCAAGAACAACATGCAGATCGCGTTCTATTCGGACCGCATCATCGATCCTGCGCTTGCTGGCTTAGGCGAAGTGTCGGCCGAATCGGGTGACGTGCTGCCCGATGTGTACTCCGGTACTTTCAGCTATCGGGGAAACGATTACGAGACGCGTGGGATGCGCGTAGTGCTGCAGCGGAAGCTATTGTCCGATCTTACGGCGACCCTCGATTATGCCTACGGAGGCGCGCTCGACCTGTCACGTCCCGACGTTCAACTACAGGACGCACGGGAATGGATTCACACCGAGCGGCATCAGGCTATCGCAGCGAAGTTCAGCGGAACTGTGCCCAAGGCGAAGACGCGCTGGATCGCCTCCTACCGCTACACGGGCGGCCACACGTTGACTCCGGTTGATCTGTTCGATAGTTCGGCGGGCCAGTCCGATGCTTACTTGAACCTCTTCATCCGGCAACCGATTCCGGCGAGTTTTCTTGCGGGACACATGGAGATTCTCATGGACCTGCGAAATCTTCTCGCGCAGGGGTACGTGCCCGTGGTGGGACGAGACGGACGCACTCTCTATCTGGTGCAGTCGGCGCGCTCGGTGCGCGGCGGTGTAGCCTTCAGCTTCTAAAACCTCTTCAGCTCTTAGAATCTGTAGATTCGCAATCTGTTATTTCGTAGATTACCGAAGACTTTCGGCGATTCTCCGCCCTGATCCCTTGCAGCTACTCTTTCTTGAAGTTCGGCACTGATCTTTCGCGCCCACTCATTTATAATGCCGCGAATCTCAAGTGGAAACCTATTTGCTGCTCACGGGCTTGGGTCTGTTCCCGCGCCCGCGACAACTCAAAGGAGAACCGTCGATGAAACTGCGCTTATTGGTAGTATTTGTTCTGCTTTCCACAGCCATGCTCGTGGGCCAAACGTTTCGTGGAACAATCCTCGGCACCGTGACCGATCCCTCCGGAGCCGTCGTGGCGGGAGCGACGGTCAAAGTGAAAAACGTGGCAACGGGACTGGAGCGGACGACGGTGACCAGCGGCGATGGCAGTTACTCCGTGGCCGAATTGCCCATCGGCACGTACTCCGTCACGGTAGGGCAGGCTGGCTTCCAGACTTTTGTGGTGACCGGAGTGGCAGTCGACGTGGCTACCGAGAGACGTGTCGATGCCGCTCTCAAGACAGGAGAGGTAGCCACGCAGGTCGAAGTCTCTGCCGAAACGTTGCCCTTGGTCGAGACCACTTCGAACGACCTCGGTGGCGTGATTACGGCCCAGACTGTTGAGAACATGCCGGTCAACGGCCGCGATTACACCAAGCTGATTTTCCTGAATCCCGGCGTCGCAGGTTCTCCCGACCAGATTACGGATTCTCCCGGCTCCTTCGGCGAGTTTTCCATGAACGGCGCACGCGGCCGTTCCAACAACTACCTGCTCGACGGAACCGATATGAACGACGGCTACCGCAACGATCCGGCGATCAACGAGGCCGGAGTGTTCGGAACGCCCGCCACCATTTTGCCGCTCGATGCCGTGGCGGAAGTAAATGTGCTTTCCAACTTCCAACCTGAGTACGGCCGAAGTGCGGGCGCAATCGTCAACATTGTGACCAAGAGTGGAACCAACGCCTTGCACGGAACCGCGGGCGAATATTTTCGCAACAGCGCTTTGGATGCGCGCAACGCATTCAATCCGGTAGGCACTCCAAAGGCTCCGTTCCACAACAACCAGTATGGCGCCTCCCTGGGCGGGCCGATCATCAAGGACAAGACGTTCTTCTACCTCGACTACGAAGGCCAGCAGGAGCCGGTTGGAGTTGTGACCTTGGCCAACGTACCTACGGGAACTGCGGCTGACGGATCTCTGAGTCCGAGCGATTCCACCGATCCCTCGGGTGTAATTCCTGCTCTCCTAGCGCGGCATCCGTGGCCGGCGCCGAATCTGGTTAACCCAAATCCGGGTGCTATCTCCAACCTGGGGAAAGCGTCCGTGGTATCACCGTCATTCAACAAACTGACGAGCTTCATCGCGAAGATCGATCAAAATTTTAACGCAACCAATTCCCTCACCGGTAGATATTTCTTCGGCGACAGCGTGCAATCATTTCCATTGGCTCTAACGGCTACTGGCGGACAGTTGCCGGGTTTCAACACCTTCACCCCGACGCGCGTACAGTTAGTCTCGCTTTCCTACGTCCACACGTTCGGCTTGAACAAAGTGAATGAACTCCGCTATGGCTGGAACCGCTTCGCAGAAGGATTCTTCCCGGCGGACCAGAATTTTCATCCCAGTTCGATCGGACTTTGCGCGGCGACCACCACTGCTGATTGCAACAATGGACCGTTCGATTCGGGATTGCCCATCATCCTAGTCAGCGGAGTGGCCCAACTCGGGGCAACCAGCAGCGTGCCGCGCCATCGCTTCGACAGCAACAACCAAATCCTCGACAATTTTTCCTGGAAAATTGGCAAACACGATGTGAAGTTCGGTGCCGACTTTCACCGCACATCCGTTCAGCAGTATTTCGACAAATACTTCCGAGGCAGGCTCAAATTTTCAGACACGTTCGATAGTAGCGGCAATCTGATCGCAACCGGTCTCCAGAATTTCCTCGCAGGCGATGTTATCAGCGGCTTCCAGTACTTCGGCAACTCGATACGACACACCTACGAAAACAACTTCGGCTTCTATGTGCAGGACAGCTACCGCGTTACTCCGCGGCTGACCCTCAACTACGGACTGCGTTGGGACTATTTCGGAGTAGTTCAGGAAAAGAACAACTTGATGAGCAACATCACCAGCATCTCTCCCGCACCGGGGACTGGAACCTTCATGTTGACGCAGGTCGGGCAACCGGGGCTGAGCGGCCTCTACAACCCAGACAAAAAGGACTTCGCACCACGCGTCAGCGCCGCATGGGACGTGACCGGGAAAGGCAAAACAGTGATCCGGGCAGGTTTCGGCATGTTCTTTGACGGCTTCTCGCAGGACATGGTGCTTGGGCACCTGCCGTACGCGCCCTTTTTTGATCCCGGCCCAGCCTACAACAACACTGGGCCCGCTCCAATCGTTTCGACGAGTGCAGTGGGTGGGCAAATCGTGGCTGGAAGTCCAGTGTTCGCAGCCACAACCACTTGCACTTTTGAGTGCGACGCCTTCGGCTTTGACCGCAATATCAAAACGCCCTACATGGAGAACTACAACCTCAACATCCAGCAGCAGATATCCAGCAAGGCGGTATTACAAGTGAGCTATGTCGGTTCTCAAGGCCATCGCCTGTGGAGGTTCTTCGACATCAGCCAGCCGAGCGCCGCGCAGATCAATGCCGCAGACGTTGCCAACAACTGCATCTACGACTTCGGGTCCTGCGCTACCGGGCCATTCGGAGCGGCACGACCGCTCAACGGCAACCCATACAACGCTTTCTATGTGCTGCAAGAGAACTCGACCGGAAAGTCCAATTACAACGCGCTGCAGGCCAGTTTCCGCATCACCGGGTGGCACGGAGTCACTTCCATAGTAAATTATGTCTATTCGAAGTCGCTCGATAATTCGAGTGATGGCGAGGACTTCGAGCCCAATGCGGCTCAGCCTAACGACAGCACGAATCCAAAGCTTGAGTACGGGCCGTCAAACTTCAACATCCCGCAACGCTTCACCTGGAACTTTGCTTATGAGTTTCCGAAGATGGGCGGAGGCTGGCAGCGTTTGAAGAATGGCTGGGGCATCAACAGCATCTTGACTCTACAGGATGGCCAGCCCTTCCAGCTTAACTACAACTTCGAAGATGACTACAGCGGCAGTGGTAATGGCTTCGACCGGCCCGATGTTGTTGGACCGATCAAGTACCATCCGCGCAATCCGTTCAATTACCTCGATCTCAGTTCCTTCGCAATCCCTTGTAACGTGAGCGGCGCTGCCTTGGGATTTGCGTCGGACTGTACGATCGGAACGCGGCACTACGGGAATGAGGGCCGCGACTCGCTGCACGGCCCAGCCTTCAAGGAGTGGAACTTCGCGATTTATAAGACAACCGCGATCACGGAGCGCCTCAACATGCAGTTCCGGGCCGACTTCTTCAACCTTGTGAATCACCCCAATTTTGCCAATCCCTTCCTGCCAGCCTTTATCGCTGACGCGGGCGCAGCTGGTTTTGTCAAGGACAGCAGTGGGACCCGCGAAGTGGGCGGGGGTGGCTTGCCGATTACCGCCACCGGTGACGTGGGCATCGGCAACCCGTTCCTCGGAGGCGGCGGTCCGCGGGGCATTCAGCTGGCCGTCAAGTTCACTTTCTAACTTCCTAAGCGTTTTCTTCCCCGGCTCCTCCCGCGAACGTGTGGGAGGAGCGTTTTTTTTGGCGCGAATTTTTCTGCGAACAATTCCACCTCCCACGTTCCCTGCAAACTGGAGTACACTTCCACAGGCAGATGACTGAGAACATTACAGCTACTGAGACCGAGAGGCGCTCGCGCCAGCGGATGCCCGTTCGGGTTCCGGTCAAGGTGCGTCACGAGGGCGGCGAGCACCAGGGCTTGACTCGCGATCTGAGTTCTTCGGGTATCTTTCTCTATTCCGAGTCGGGGCTGAAAGCGGGCTCGAAGCTGGAACTGGTTATCATGCTACCTCCCGGCCTGGGACTGGGGCCTGGAGGGTGGACGCTCTGCGAGGCCTCGGTGGTGCGCGTGGAGGAATCGGAAGGCAAGGGAATGGGTGTTGCCGCTACCATCGACCGCATCGACTTGTTGCCGGAGATCAGCTAAAAGCCGGTGGATCGTGTTCAATGTCAGGCCGCCATCTCAAACCTTTTTCTCAAGTTGATCCAGGCAACGTAAATAGTTTGTTCCTTAAGGTAAAAAGATTGCTTCCCAATGCCCGTCTTTGGTGCAATAATTGCCCGCTTTAGCGCGAAGGCGGCATAGTCCGTCTATTCCCAGGTGGAACAGGTTATGTGGATTGAAAAACTCACCGATGGCGTTCTTGAAGTGGACACGCCGATCGGGCCTCGATATGTACAGCCGAATCTTGTGCAACGCGCGTATCTGATATGGACCTTTCGGAATTTTTTCTCGCTGCCGCAGCAAGTGCTGCGCCCGTGGGAACGCCGATTGATCGATCGCTTGTGGAGCGAGAACAGGTTCGTATCCGTGTCTGCGGCGGGCGCACCCGATCGACCGGTCATCGGAAAAATCGAGCGGCGAGCGCGGGCTCAGGCCGAGGTTCTGCCGATTCGCAAACCGGTATCGGGTTCGAATCCTGCCGTAGCGGAGCAAAGTCGAGAAGCCGCCTCGGCGTAATCGCGAAAGTGGGCTGGAGTCGCCGCGGACTGCACTGCGTTCGACTCAAGTCAGGCTCAGACTCCAGTTGTCCCGAAATTCAATTAGGCTTGGCCGTCTCGGTTGGAGGCGTTTCGTCTTCACCGTGCTGCGGATTCGGCTTGTGCCCAAGCGGCATCTCGCCGCAGGGTCCGCCGTGTCCGCCTCCGAGATGTCCGGCGGCGCCGCGACCACCGTTGCGTCCCTGCTGACAAGAGCGTATGGCCTCCTGCTGTGCGGGTGTGATTAGGGCTTCCATCTCCTGCCGTTCCCGCTGATGAATCTGCTGGATCTGTTCTCGCTTCTGCTGTATCGAGAGCGATGAATTCGCGCATACCGCTTCGACCTGCTGGCGCGCCTGCTGTGTAATCATTCGACGCTGCTGTATCGCCGCCTTGGAAACGCCCGCGACCTCCCAACAAGGTTCGACTCGCGGGGGTTTCATTGTTCCGGGAACGGTAGAGGGCCTCGGGCGAATCGGAACCTGGGCAGTGGCGTTTTCGGCCAGCGACGCCGAGAGTATTATCCCGGTCAGCAGCGCCGAAAGTACAGTCTTGTTCCATGGCATAAAGTCTCTCCTCCGGAAAACCCAAACCCAGCGTAGCCCGGAAAGTTGCACCGCGATATATAAAATTGAAATAGCGAAGCCGTACGGGAGCGTTGCAGAGGGCGGAGGAATTGAGCGATGACGTGGCCGCTGCTATCGAAAGGGCTCTCTGAAGTCGGATAACTATCGACCGTGAACGTCAGAGAGCCGACACGGTTAACGAACGTACATAAGCATCGGGTCCACCGTCCCAAATCTCCGGTCGTGCCTCAGTGACAGATTTCTGATTCGCGGGGGGACTCCGAGCCCGTGGCCACCTAAAGGTGGACACTCATGGTCAATTGTACCCTAAAGGTGGACAAATGTTGACAAACGTCCACCTTTAGATGGACAACCACGATTCCGATGTTCGCCCGGTTCATGGCACCGCAGTGCGCGCCGATCTGTTAAGTTGAATTTTCTCGGGCTCGTGTTTCGCCGAGCGCCGATCCAGTCGTACCGTCCTGGCGACGTTAAACCAAGTGAATAGCTTTTCGCTCTGTGACCAGCGCCGACGTTCGCCTAAGCGTCGGCCCCAAGTGATGACGAGATAAAGAGAGTTCCCTAGAGAGGGCGAACGACAACCGTCCAAATGCGACGCCCTGTTCCACCGAAAGGCCGGACGCCGTCCCGCGCTTGCAGTCTTTGATATGCAGCGAAGTGCGTCCCCGCGTTGCAAGCCGACCCTACTTGCGGTGGCCGATCGTTCGTTCGGTAGTATTGCCGCTGATTTCGAGCAGTTCCTGCCACGAGGTTGGTCCTTCGCTGCCGGCGGCATAGTTGGGCAAGTCTGGCACTGGCAAATGAGCCCACGCTTCTTCAATGGGCGTAATGATTCGCCACTCTGCCTCTACCTCGTCTCGGCGCGTAAATAGCGTGGCATCGCCACGCATCGAGTCGAGCAGCAGAGTTTCGTATGCAACCGGCCCCTTCGACCCAAAGCTCGATTGATAAGAGAAGTTGGCCTGAACCGTCACCGTACGCATCTGCGTTCCCGGTCGTTTCGCGTCGAATGCGATCGAGATTCCCTCGTCCGGTTGAATGCTAATGGTGATGACATTCGGGGCAATCACCGACGATGTGCTCGCAAACAAGGCCTGGGGCGTGGGTTTGAGATGCACGCGGATCTCTGTCAGATTTCGTCGAAGACGCTTCCCAGTCCGGATGTAGAAAGGAACTCCAGCCCAACGCCAGTTCTCGATCTGAAACCTTACTGCTGCGTAGGTTTCGGTTGTGGAGTGGGGATTCACTCCTGGCTCTTCCCGATAACCCGGCACGCACTTCCCGTCAATTACGCCGGAACCATACTGCCCTCGAACGGTGAATCGTGTTACATCGTCGACGCTCATTGGCCGGATGGATCGAAATACTTGCACCTTCTGTTCCCGCACTGAGTCCGCGTCAAACGCTATGGGCGGCTCCATCGCAGTCAACGCGAGCAACTGAAGTAGATGGTTCGCCACCATATCACGCAGGGCGCCCGTCTCTTCATAGAACGCCGCGCGGTTTTCGACTCCCACCGTTTCAGCAGCGGTGATCTCTACATAGTCGATGTAGTTCCTGTTCCACACCGGTTCGAACAGCGAATTGCTGAAGCGGAAGACGAGGATGTTCTGCACTGTCTCTTTGCCAAGATAGTGGTCAATCCGGTACACCGCTTTCTCGTCGAATACGCCGTGCACCACGTCATTCAGCACGTTCGCCGATTCCAGGTCACGTCCGAAGGGCTTTTCCAGAACAATTCGCGTCCACCCATGCTCGCGGCGGTTCAGTCCTACTGCTCCCAAACCCTCAATGATGGGTCCCGCTACTGACGCGGGCGTCGACACATAAAACAAATGGTTTGGGCTCGAACCATTCTTCTCCATCTCCTCTAGTCGAACGCGCAACCGCGGATAGAAGTTCGGATCGTTGATGTCGCCTACCATGTAGTGCAGCCGCTGTTCAAAGTCCTCCCATCCCGACTCGCTAAAGTCGCGTGTGTCTTTTGCCTTGGCGGCTGCCTCCCCCGTCTCCTTGCGAAACTCTTCAGAACTCAGCGGCGTGCGACCGATCCCGAGGACTTCGAATTGCGGGTTCATGCAGCCCTCACATGCCAAGTTATAGAGGCCTGGGATCAGCTTCCGCTTCGTCAGATCGCCCGAAGCTCCAAAAATGACCAGGACGCACGAATCTCCGGTGGGCAGTGGTTCTTGCGCTGACGTCTCGACGGGACTGGCTTGGATAATCGCAGACATAGATATTGATATTCTCTTCTCTATAGATGTTCTGGATATGGATTTCGAATCGTAATTACGGGATGATGCTCGATCCTCCGCGGAATGCGTCTCATTGGCCAGTTCCTGAGCGAAGTCCTGCGTCACGCCATGCTGTGTGAACGCGACATGGTCCTCCTTACCATACGGCTTGATCTCCGTCACACCCCGGAATGGGACTGAGTATTCCATTCTCCGGATTCGATTCGCCTTAGTGAACTTCTGAACACTTCGCGATGCCGCTAGAGTGCGTTCAACTTGGTCATGATCGTGGCTGCAGCCAACTTGCCCTCCAGTGATGTAAACAGCCGCTTCATGTAGTCCTGTTCAAGCTGAAACTTATGTGCCGCCGAAGAGGAGAAGATCTCAAAGAAGACCAGCTTATGCGGGTCGCCCTCCCGTGACGTCTCGAACATTCCTTCACAACCGGCCTCTTGAAGCGTAGGAATGAGTGCTTGCTTGAGCGCGCCTTTCACTTCATCCAGGAATTCGGGTAGAACGGTAACTTCGGCCAAAAGGTAAATCTTTTGACTGTCCATCGGTGATTCTCCTTCTATTTACGAACCATCTCTGGCGATAGAGCGGACTTTTGTTCCAAGCCTTCGCGGTTCCTTCCGTGGCTGGCCTACAGGCGCTGGACAAACTCAATTACAGCCTGGTTGACCTCCTGGGCTCGCTCCTGCTGGGTCCAATGACCGCAACCTGAAAACAGAATTGTTCTCCGGAGCTGCGGTACAAACTTCGACAGGTTGGCGATGATTTGGTCCATCCCACGAAAGGCCAAAACGAGATCGCGGTCCCCGGCGATGTACAGCGCCGGCACTGTCACCTGCACCCCAGAGAAAGGCGCTAAGAGTTCCCAATTTCGGTCCATGTTGCGGTACCAGTTCAGCCCGCCACGAAATCCCGTGCGCGCAAACTCGCTTACGTAGAAATCCACGTCCGCTTCGGTGAGCCAATGAGGCAACGAAGCCGGATTCGTCAAGCGCGAGAGAAAGCCACCTCGGCGCGGCACCATCTCGATTTCGCGGCCGTCCCTTGCACCGTCTTCCCAGCCTTCCCCTGAAGCCGAGTAGAGGAAGCTGCGAATGCTCAGACGGACATCGCGCTCTAGCTCCGACTCGGCGATGCCTGGGGATTGGAAGTAGAGCTGAAAGAACTGCGTGTCCTCGGTCCGGGACATAATGCTCGTAGGGCGAACGGGTTGTCGCGGTATGAACGGCACGCTCAAACCGATCACGCCGCGCAAGCGATCGGGCCGCAAAAGCGCGGCGTACCACGCGACCGGGGCGCCCCAATCGTGTCCGACAATCACCGCTGTTTCTGTGCCTAAAGCATCGAGCAGGCCGACCACGTCGCCAACATGATGGAGCAGAGTGTACCGATCGGTTTCTTCTGGGCGATCCGTCTGCCCGTAGCCCCGCATATCTGGCGCGATCGCATGGAATCCAGCTTCTGCGAGCGCATGCAACTGATGGCGCCACGAATACCATGATTCGGGAAAACCGTGACACAGCACCACCAGGGGCCCTGCTCCGCTCTCGGCGATGTGCATATGGATGCCGTTCGTTTCCACCGTGCGATGTTTTATTTCGCTCACGATGCTGTGCGTGTAGTTACTCATGGAAAACTTCCGTCTGGACTCCGAGCGCGAGTCACCCCGCGATCATCCCTTGGTCAGAGCCAATGAACTCTGTCGGTAGGAGCCCGGCGCCTGATCATGATGCTGGGGCGAGGCAGCCAGAGCTGCCTTCGGACCGGCAATTCGGACCGGCAATAAAGCTGGCTAGTTTCCCAGGAGACTGGCCGCGAAGCCCATCGAATTTCTCTTGAGCACGATCCCTTGTAATTTCATGTTCGTTTCTTCCTGTCATCCTTTCGTTCTTCTGGGTGCCACCGAATCTCCGTCGCTCAAGAAGATCTTTACGTGCTCGAGGAACGCTTTACTTGTCCCTCCAGCGGTTTCGATTCGCATTGCTCACTCCTGTTACTGACTTGTAACGAACTTCCGGTGCTGCAACTCATTTGTATGTCGGGAAAGTCTTTCCGAACATGGGACGGCCGCTCTTTGACTGTTCTTCCGTCGCTTCATCCTGAATGACGTCCCAATGCTCCACAAGGATTCCGTTTTGAATGCGCACGATATCTGCGGCAATCCAGTTCACAGGGAGGCCGAGGTTCGAAAATCGCCCGTGCACGATCACGAGGTCCCCCTCGGCCACAATTATTCCCGGTTCGTACTTCAACGTTAGCGGGACGCTCTTGATGAGATTGAACAGACCCTCACGACCAGGCGCGATATGAGCGCTGTGTTGAATGTAGTCCGGCGACCAGAATCGTTCTGCCGCAGCATAATCGCGATTGTTGAAGAGTGTGTCGAACGCTTTCATGACAAGGGCCCTGTTTTGTTCGGGTGTAGTCTTCGCCATTTCAGCCATTTGAGTTGTTTCGGACATTTGAGATTCTCCTCTTTTATTGATTTGGTCATTTTGCTTCTTCGCTCCAAAATTAGCCTGCGAGCATCCCTCCATCGACCGCCAGGGATGCACCGATGATGTAAGAGGCCTTGTCAGAGCCAATGAACACAATGGCATTTGCAATCTCTTCGGGCGTTCCCATGCGCTTGGTTGGAATGTGTGTCTCGAGGAAATTTACTTTGTTTTCCTTGGTTTGCGCAAAGCGGTTGAACATCCCCGTTTCCGTCGGACCAGGGCCAACGATGTTGACACGGACGCCTGTGCCGGCGAGTTCGATGGCCGCAGACTTCGTGATGCCTTCCACAGCATGCTTGCTGCCGACATACACTGCTGCGGTCGGGCCGCCGACCTTGCCGTACGAAGACGAGATGTTGACGATGCTGCCTTTGCCTTGCCCAAGCATGACTCGAATCTCGTACTTCATGCACAGAAGCACACCAAGCACATTCGTGTCGAAAATGGCCTGATAGCTCTCGGGAGTTACATCGGCAACCGAACCGGGAGTGCCGACGGTGCCCGCGTTATTGACGGCAATATCGAGGCGACCGAAACGAGCGATGATCTTGTCGACGAGGGTCTTGACCTCCTCTTCATGCCGCACGTCGGTAGGCACAAATTCGGCCTCAGTGCCGAGGTTGCGCAGTTCGGTGGCTAGCTTCCGACCTTCATCGTCGTGTCGACCGGAAACAACGACCCGCGCTCCTTCGTGCGCGAAGGCCAACGCTGTCGCGCGACCGATTCCTGTTAGCGCGCCGGTGATTAAAACAACAGGTGGACTCATAGACTGTCTCCTTGATCTGGAACCCATGCAGATCAGGCATCACTTCCGCCCAAGGTTGCTTCCGGGTTTGCTCAGATCACCTGGTTAGATCACGAAGCAAGCTATTAGTAGCGCGGTTGAAGCATACTTTGTTAGGCTCGGAGCCATGCTTCGCAAGCATGGGAGTTGGAAATGGAATTACGACATCTTCGTTACTTCGTCGCGGTTGCCGACTCGGGAAACCTGACGGTGGCAGCGCAACGAATGCTGCACACGTCGCAGCCTTCCTTGAGTCGGCAGATTCGAGATCTTGAGGATGAGGTGGGCACCCCACTCCTGACGAGAAGAGCTCGCGGCGTCGACCTGACACCGGCGGGTCGAGCCTTTCTCGATCACGCCCGCTCAGTGTTATCGCAGATTGAAGCCGCAAGCGAAGCTGCACGTCGGGCCGTTCGTCCCGCCAAGCCATGCTTCGCCATGGGCTTTCTGACCGGACACGAATTGACTTGGATGCCCGAAGCCTTGCGGATATTGCGCGACGAACTACCCAACATCGACGTGATGATATCGAGCCAATACTCGCCCTTGCTGGCGGATGGGCTTTCGCAGGGAAAAATCGATGCTGCCTTTCTTCGACGGGAACGAGGGGTGCCAGAGTTGGCGTACCGGGTTCTCGTCAAGGAGCCCTTGATGGTGGTTTTGCCTAGCAACCACCGTCTCGCTGCGCTCAAATCCATCGGTCCAAGGGATCTAGTGGGCGAGCCCTTCGTGACCGTGTCCAACACGGCTCCTGTTCTGCGCGTAGTCATCGACAATTACCTGAAGCGCTCCAAGATCGACATCACGCCAGCTCACGAGGCTGACCATCTATCCATGGGAATGTCGTTAATAGCTTCGACAGGCGGCGTAGGGCTGTTACCTGCTTACGCACAGAACTTTCTCCCATCGTCTGTAACGAGCCGGCCTCTGAAGGGAGATGTGCCAACTGTCGACCTGGTCCTCGGCTACAGAAAGTCGAACCCGTCTCCCATCCTGAAGATTTTGCTTTCGAGACTGGACGAGTTGGTCGCTCAAGCGGCAAATAAGACCGACAAAACTCGATGAGTGCCGAGACACGCACTTATCGTCAATCACCTCCGGACGGTTGGCCACAACCGGAAACTGACGCGAATCAGTTCGCCTCTCATCGATATCTCGTGCTGTGCGAGCAGGGCAAAGAGCCCAGTGCGAGCAATCCTCATTGCGAATCTGAGCCATGCGGCGGACCAAAAGCGGAATGAGAGCGGACTGACAATGCAACATGTGATTGTGTTAAATGATGGTGGGACGGAGTTGAACCGCCGCCGCCAGCCTTTTCAGCGCTGGACTCTCTGAGCGTAACCCCTTTTCAATCAAGAATTTCATTCGTCAAGGTGGCCTCTTTATTGTGACCACGCTGCGACCAGCGCCGATGTTCGCCTAACTACTAGCGAAGTGAGCAGGATCGAACTCAGAAACTGTTCGGCGTACTTACGCGAGTGGATAAAATAAACAGAGGGAATCTAGGTAATGTCTCAACCATACAATCTCAACGCAATCGATCGAAGTCTGAGGAGGCGTTTGTGACGACTTCGGTAAGCTTCAGGCCCCGTGACTCGGATATGGGCGAGCGAAGGCTCGAGCCGATCATAGGAAGCAGCCCTGCTCTGGAATCTGTGCTCGCGGAAGTGGAGCGCGTCGCGCCAACCGATCCCAGATCCAAGTCAGAAAAGGAGTTCAAATGCCATGGTTCGGGGGAGCGAGATTGGTGGCATCCGAGTTTGCAACCGTAGGAAATTTGCCGGCCATGCACCAGTCGGGAGGATAAGACATGTCGAGAGCAGTAGCCGTAATCGGTGGTCACTCTGGCCTCCGCCAAGCCATTTCGGTGGGTCCGCACCACTTGATTGCGGATGAACCAAAGACATCAGGGGGCAGCGATGCTGGGCCAGATCCGTATGAGCTGCTGCTGTCCGCGTTGGGATCATGCACGAACATGACTCTTCGGATGTACGCGGATCGCAAAAAGTGGCCGCTTAAGGAGATTCGCGTCGCCCTTACACATTCGAAGGACTACCCCAACGACTGCGTCAACTGTGAGCAACCGGCAGCGATGCTCGATCGAATCGAGAGGCGGATTGCGCTGATTGGCGAGCTGTCCGCGGAACAACGGCAAAGACTATTGGAGATCGCAAACCTTTGTCCGGTACACAAGTCGTTGACTTCGAGGATCGATATCCAGACTGAATTGGTCAACCCGTCCTGGTAAGCGATAATGGTTCCGAAACATAACCGCGGGGAAGAGCGGAGGTTCCATGTCGAATATTTTGTCGGCGGGTACGCCGGCACCCGATTTCACTTTGCATGTCACGCCGGACCAGATGCTGTCGCTCAAGGAACTGCGTGGTAGACCTGTTATCCTGGCTTTCTATCCAGCCGACTGGAGCCCGGTGTGTGGGGACCAGATGGCGCTCTACAACGAGATCCTGCCCGAGTTTCACCGATTCAACGCCGAGTTGATGGGAATTTCCGTGGACGGCGTTTGGTGCCACGCCGCATTTTTACGCGATCGCAAGCTCCACTTTCCGTTACTTGCTGATTTCGAACCCAAAGGCGCTGTGTCGAGGCTTTACGGAGCATTCCGCAACGGAGAAGGAATCTCCGAGCGCGCTCTCTTCGTCATCGATAAAAAGGGGGCCATTAGCTGGAGCTATGTCTCTCCGATAGCGGTCAACCCGGGCGCCGACGGGATTCTTGAAGCGCTCGAGAGCCTTCCGAAATGAGGATGTTATGGCAACGCTGAAAGTCCCAGTCGGACCTGCCGACCACTCGCAAGGTCCCGCCGACGCCCCGGTTACTTTGGTCGAATATGGCGACTACGAATGCTCTCACTGTGGACACGCATACCCGATCGTCAAAGCGCTTCAGAAGAGGTTGGGAAAACAGTTGCGGTTTGTCTTTCGAAACTTCCCGCTGCGAGAAATACATCCAAACGCAGAGGCCGCCGCCGAAACCGCTGAGTTTGCCGCGACACATGGCAAGTTCTGGGACATGCATGACCTGATCTTCGAGAACCAAAATTCTCTCAGCGAGCAAATGCTCGGGGAACTGGCGCATCGTCTCACGCTTGACAGGCAAGCGCTTAGGGACGCACTAAAGTCGGGCACCTTTGCCGAGCGTGTGCAGGGGGACTTTTCCAGCGGTGTACGCAGCGGGGTAAACGGTACTCCGACATTTTTTATCAATAGCCGACGGCACGATGGCGACTTCGAACTGGAGACGCTTCTCCAAACTGCGTCTCAGGAAGTCCGCAACGAAAGTCCTCGATCGAACGACTGATTCTGAATCAGTTCGCTTTGTCGCTTTCAGACTTATTGGAACGTTTTCTGACCACGCGAAATTGCATGTCGCTCATTCGAAAGATGAAAACTTAGTGCCGAGAGTGGGTTGTGAGGAAAGGGAGCCATTTCGGCCGGCTTCTAGGTCGACACAATTACGACACAATGCTACTCTTGACGAAATGGCGTCGGCCGTAATTGACTGAAAGCAAAGACCCGGGCGCGTAGCTCAATTGGCAGAGCTTAATGGCTTCCAAGCCTGCCGATTTCCTTATTTTTCAATGGCTTAGGTTAGGTTTCGATAGGTCAAATTAGGCTGTTTTTGGGTACATCAGTGACAGATAAGTGATAGTCCTTCGGGCGTGATTTTCTCGCCGACGTGGTTCGTATTTTTTGTTCAGTTCGTAGCATTGCTCAAGTGCCGCGTAGTTGGTTTAATCGCTCCGAACGTCAATTCATCATTTCGGTTTATGACACAAGACGCCGCACCGACGGAAGTGGGGTGGGGGCCGTGTTGCTTTTGCGCTCTGGCAATTGCAGAGACGAGCACTGACCCATGCCGAGTAACAGTTGAAACCGCTGCGGCGAAATGGCAGGTTTGGTATTGCCACGCGGAATGCTTCAAGGAGCGCTTGTCAAGCCGACCAGACCTGTTCGGCCTGTTTGACCCAGCCCACTTTTAGCGGCGTGGGAACGACGCTCGTGCTATCGCCTGTTCTCAGCAATTGACTGTCCGCCGACGGGTAGTGTGCTGTTTTGAAATTTCACTCTTCGTGAACCAAGAGCAACACTGCGCCCGTGGTTTTAGATAGTTGGACTACCGCTATTCCCCCGACGCAGATGGTCGTTGCCGTTGTTTTGCAATCAAGAGTGCCAGTGACGGTCCACACATCTCCATCCAGCGTTGCGTTGAAAGGCTTCTCATAACCAACTTGCTTCGCTCCGTAAATGGGAATTAGCACCGCTTCGGCGATGCGGACGGCAGTAGTAGCATCAGGGACGTATCCGCCTGCTGGCTTCTTTTGAAATGCCCGCTCTTCGCGCAGACGTAGGGTGACATCGGGGGGCGTTCGATGTGGTGGAGTCTTGCCTTGACCGAACGCGGAAACTAACAGCAATAAGGTACATGACACTAGCGCGCCGATAACCTTGTTCATAAACAAGAGTATGCATCGAAACCAGCGTTTACTGTTGCAAAATCCCCGATTACAACTAATTGACCGCTATGCGAAGGGTATACTCATCACGCGGTTCTGCTCGACCTTCCTTGCCTTCTTTCGGGCACGATGTGCTCTGTGTACTTCGCGTATGCGGTCTCGATGGGCGGCGGCGTACGCCCGACTCTGCGCTCGTTTTATCTCCCGCTATGCGGGTGTCATCGCGGCGGCTTTGCGGGCGTGCCGTTCCCGCTGTGCCGCGTTGAGTTCTTCTCTACGCTTGGCAATGTAGATTCTCGCCTTCTGTCGGCGCTCTTCGATTTGCTCGGGCGTCAGCGAGCGGTAAACCTGCGCCGCTCGGTCACGCTTTTTCCAGTTGGCCCGCTGCTGTGCAGAGATGCGGTCACGGTGCGAGTAGTAATACTCTCTGTGGTAGCGCAGCCGTGCTTCGCGCTCTTCTGGCGTTTCTGCGGCTCGCTCTGCCTTCTCCCGCTCCAACTGTTTCGGGTTGTAGCCAGACTTCACCCACCATGCGCGGGTCTTTGATTTCCGCGTTTCGGCGGGCTTTGGCTTGCGGTCGGTGCCATCCTGCATCCGCTGCCATAGCTGTGTGAGTCGAGATGCAATTTGCCTGACAGCGACGGGCGAAACAATATTGTTTAGCGAGAAGGATGTCTCTACGCTGTCGTAACCTACCCTGAAAAAATAAAGCACAATTCCGACGATGAGAGACGGCCCGCGCTGGTCGATGGTCAACTTAGAAGTTCGAAGAGCTAGTCGCGCTGTTGCCGACGCATCTCCGCCCGCTCATCATGTTTCTCTACTACTGCGGCGTTCGAGTGAACGAAGCCCGCCAGATTGAGTGGACGCAGGTGAGTCTAGATGCGCGGCTCATCCGACTGGAAGAAGAACAGACGAAGGGTGAAGAAGCCCGCGTCGTTCCTCTGCCATCGGTACTCGTTGCGTTGCTGCGAGATGTCGAGCCGAAGAGCGGGCGCGTCTTCGACTCGGAGAACCTAAGAACGGAGTGGGAGAAGGCTTGCGCCGCCTGCGGGCTGGGCAAACGAACGAAGATGGAACCGAAACAGGAGAAAGGCTTCGTGTATTATAAGTACTCAGGTTTGTTGATTCACGACCTGCGCCGCAGCGCGGTTAGGAATCTGCGGAAGGCGGGCGTACCCGAAACAGTGATAATGAAAATCACAGGGCACAAAACGGCTGAAGTGTTCCGCAGGTACAACATCGTCTCGACCGATGACGTGAGCGCCGCCATGCGCTCGCTGGAACTCAAAGTCTCAAGTGACAGTTCAGTGACAGTTTCGGCGAAGCGGCGTCGGCGACTTCTCACAAGTCGTTCAACATAAAGGTTCGGGCGCGTAGCTCAATTGGCAGAGCAACTGACTCTTAATCAGTAGGTTGAAGGTTCGATTCCTTCCGCGCTCACCACTATCCTCATTGGTGACAATGCTTTCCAGCGATTCCCTTTCAGGCTCTCCTGCGGCGGCCGGTTCCGGTTGCGCGGGCGTTGCGTTTGGTTGCGGACTTGTTTTGCGATCCAACCCGTCAATCCACTTGATGTCCGCCCCGGCAATGAGGTGACCGTAGGTGTCGACGGTGACTTGAATTGAACTGTGTCCCATTTGGTCCTTCACGTAGGCGAGAGAGGCGCCGTCCTGTATCAGGAAACTTCCAAAAGTATGCCGAAGATCGTGGAACCGAAATCGCCTCAGGCCGGCATGCTCCAAGCATGGCAGGAAGTGGTAATGCACGAGGTTGCTCGGGTCGAGGACCGTGCCCGCCTTCGACCCGAAGATCAGATCGTCCGAAATACTGTTCTTGCCAGCCATCATAGCGGCAAGCAGCCGCGTATCGCGCAATTCGAGGAGAACCTGCCTGAGCTCGCGCGAAAGATCAACCCGGCGGGATTTCTTGCTTTTTGTTGTCGTGAACGAGCCCAGGACAAAGTTTTCCTGCACTAGAATGTAACGATTCGGGTCGTCTTCGTTACCTCCGAACTGAACATCGCCCCACTTTACGGCGATCAACTCACCCTTACGTAGGCCTGCCCGGAGCGCCATGAGAAAAAGCGGGTACAAATCAGGGGATAACTCCTTGGCGGATGCGAGGAATTGCTCGGCCTCGGCACGCAACATCGCGGAGGCCTGGCGCGCTGGTTTTTCGCTTTTCGCGAATCGGCCTACCTTCGAGGCGGGGTTCGCTTCGATTAGACCATCCTCCAGAGCGGCATTCATCACTTCACGCAGCACACACACGACAAGCCGAAGGGTGTTCTTAGAGAATCTCGGGACCGTGATTTCCTTCACGCTTCGGGTGGCCTTCGCCAGATCGGCCAGGAATAGTTTCACGTCGTCGCGCCTTATGTGCGTGAGCGGTCGATCTCCAAATCGAGGCGTCACGTACAGCCGCAAGAGCTGGGCGTAGCTATAGGCGGTAGATGCCTTACACTCGAGGTCAGCATAGCTGGCGAGCCACTGCTTCGCATAGTCCTTGAATGCCGGTATCTTCTCTTCGTCTTGACCAAGGAATCCAAGGTCGCCGAGCGCGAGCTTCGCCTCTAGCTGGCGCCGCACCTGCTCGGCAATTTGGCGGCTGGGGCCCACGCATTTGGCTTTGCGGCGTCCCTTGTAGTTCACGAAGACATACCACTTGCCGCCGCGTTTCTTGATCTTCACACCCATCAGTTTGTCACTCCCGCGATCAGACCATTCACAATACAACCTATGTCAACCTGCTTTATCTGGTGAGCTTCCAGCCAGCGATCAAACACGCTTCGGCGGACAAGTATCTTTGTGCCCACACGCGCCGCCGGCAAAGGGTCAACTGATCGATGGATCCAGTCCCGAATCGTTCTTTCTGAGACGCACGCATGCTGCTGCAGTGCCTTCAGGTCGAGCCACTCGGGTTGTGATTGTTCCACAATCAGATGTTTCTTGGACACGTTTTATCCCACTTCGCAGGTGCTTAGGCTGAACAACTTACCGGTCTCGTTTGTGTCTCGTTCGCGTCGGGTTATTGGAACGCGGGTTTAGGACTCCTCGGTCGCGCGTCCCACGGAGTCACCCGGTTGTGCTGCGGCCCGCTTGAGTCTGGCCATCTCTTTTTCGGCCGCCGCTGAGTGCAGTACACCGTTACGGTGAGCCGATCCAACGCGGAACATCTCCAGCAGAATCGCGCGTAGATCGGATGAGCAGACTCCACGCCGGGCTAGTTCCTCTAGCTCCGTTGCCGGTCGACCGGCAATGAAGCTGACTCCGCCACGAAGCCTAAGAAGATCCTTGAACGCGCGTTTCTGGGTCCATATTTTCCCCTTGGTCTTGCTCGGGTCGAGATTCGCTATGTCCCAGAACCCGGTGAGGATGTCATTAGCGGTGATGGTGATGGTCATACATTGCCTCCATGCGTACAGTCTCCAAGCTGATCCCCTTGTAGTAGCCAATCCGTATCGAGTTTATTCCGGCCGCATCGCGAGCCCTCACAAACCTGACTTTTCCGATCTTGTTCGCCCAAGACGATGGCCGCTCGATCACTGTCTGTCTCGGCATCGTGCATGAGGGCCGAAAGAACCGCGAGAGCTTTCAGGTTATGGCCGTCTCGGCTCTGTTGCAGCGCGGAATGAAATACG
>Ga0207146_10094_pt1 | contig 22835 bp, 20 predicted proteins | sample Alteio_BWMinHeat_36_FD_153539 | JGI IMG/M metagenome (GOLD analysis project Ga0207146, IMG submission 153539) | Enriched cells from forest soil in Barre Woods Harvard Forest LTER site, Petersham, Massachusetts, United States -... | ecosystem: Environmental > Terrestrial > Soil > Temperate forest >...
ATGGTTAATCATCCGGTCAGCGCCGCCAAACACGACGCCTTAAGTAGCGTCGCCACCAGCTCCAGTCCAATCTTAAATGTTGCCTGGGAAACTCCGGCCAAAATTTCCGGCTTGGGCCTGTTTTTCTCCGAAACAAAATATTACGACCCCAAGCTGGCCGACTCCTATTCTTTTTATCCGGCCCAAGCGGAATATTACCGCGTCGGGCAAGTGGTCGGCAAACCGGTGGACGTGATTTTTGCTTCCATCACTTTTGACGCTCCCGGCCCTCCGGTCCACCTGCTCATCCTGCGCGACCAAACCGTCACCGATCAAACCACCCCGGTCGTCGTGCTCACCCAATATTCCGACGCCGTGTCCAGCTCCACTCCGGCCATTGCTACCACTACCCCGGCCGGCGCCGTGGACAGCGAAGGCACACTGTTCAACCAATTTACGCTGGACGCCGACACTGTCATTCCGGATTTGGAATTCCCCGCGAACCTCACCGGCCCCGGCCCGCGCCAAACGCTCGCCCTTCAGCAGGTGCGCGGGTTTAATGTCGGCAGTATGTATTTTTCTCAAGGCACCGAAAATTTTATTCCCGCTTTTGCCGATAAGCAGTGGGGGCAAATTTCCACGGCCACTTCCACCAACGCCTATTACATCACGCGCGGGCCGTACGTGGCAGTGTATAGCTTGCAACCGGATTTTTTTGACGCGGACGCCCTGGTGCCGAAAATCACTTTTACCGACGGCACGGTTAATAAAGCCGAGTATTCTTTCACCGCGCGCGGCGGCTGTGGCAGTACCAATTATTTGCAAGTGGTTGACCCGCAAAGTTTATCCGTCGCTAACGATTTAAGCGTGGTCGGCAAAAATAGTCAGGGCGATTTAATTTATCAGCTCAAAGATTCCAACCACCCGTGGTTAAAAAGTCTTTACAAAAATTTTCCGTCCGATCCGCCCCTTACCTACCAACAATTTCTCGCTTCGCGCCCTCTGCTTTACTGGGTAGACCCGTTTGGCCGCTTGGTGGAATTGCAAAATGCCGTCTACCAGCCCCAAGCCGAATGCGGCAAGCCGGTGATTTATCTTTATCCAACCACAACCACTTTAGTAACCGTAAAAGTAGAACCGCGCGATGGCATGATTACGTCCGTGCCAACCTATGGCAACGGCTGGACCGTAGTCGCCGAACCCAATAGCTCGCTCACTGAAGCGTCTACCACCCGCCACTACGATTCCCTGTATTGGGAAGGCCGCGGCGGCCTTTATGACGAACCAAAAACCGGCTGGGTGGTGGCCAAAGCCCACGTCCAATCTTTTCTCCAGAAAAAATTATTACTCCTCGGCCTCAACGCCCACGAAGCCTCCCAGTTTCTGGATTTTTGGATGCCAAAATTACAAGTCAAACCTTATTATTTTTTCACCTTCATGGATAACCGCGTGATGGACATCCTCGCCCCGCTCACCGTCACGCCAAAACCCGATACCGTCATCCGCATCCTCATGGATTTTTCCCCGCTGGACAAACCAATCAAAGTTCAACCCTTCACCATCCACACCCCCATCCGCCGCGGCTTCACCGTGGTAGAATGGGGCGGCGTTTTACGCCGAAATTAGGGAAAAAATTCGTCCCCCAACAAAACGGCTCTTGACAAAAAGGCCGTTTTATTGTACAATTGTTTATTGCTCTTTAATAATGAAACCAACAAAGGCGACTTTTCTGTTGTTTTGTCTATTACTAGGCTTAGTAGATATAACGACAGAAAGTTTGCCAAAACCCTTGCGGTGACAGTCGAAAGACGAGTCACTAGCCTCGAAAGGAGGCAATCCATGATTGGTAAGAGGATGCGGGTTTATATTGCGCTACTCGGCGATTCCCCCGAGCATTACAGAAAGGGAAGCGGGTTGGTCATCGGTCAGCGTCTCCGCGAGCAAGTAGAGCGTGAGTTTCCTCATAACGTGGATAATGCGGATATTCGCATACCGAAGGTACTCATCACCGATCTCGATCACCGCAATTTCGCCGAGGACATCCTTGCAGGCGCCCGTGCAGGCCTGGAGAGCGTCGTTATTCTGCCGTCTTTTGAGGGCGCTCAGACCCTGATGACCGCGGACGCCTTCGCGAATTATTCGAAAGCGATGGTGGAAATGATAACGGTGGCGGCGAAGCGCCAAGGACATGAGGCCATTATGATCGCGGCCAGCATTGAGCACATTGGAGAATTCATCACGCTCGGTCAGGACAAGAGCCGCCCCCGGCATATCAACCTCGGTCAGTTCCCCGATAGAAAGTTGCGAGTACTCATGCTCGAGGCGCGTTTCTACAACCGAACGGGTGAGCAGGAAAAAATCAGGGTGGACTTCGGTAATCGTGCCATTGACTGCTGTACGTTCGACCCGGACGACGTGGGACTCTACGACACCATCCATTTCAACGTCTGATCGCCAACATCACGCGCAACGCGAGATGCGGCGGTCCAACTTCGCCAAGGCCGCCCCATCTCGTTATGGTTATCAGTCTTGATAATTATAACGAGGGCGGACTTGAAAAAACAATTTAAAAAAATAAGTGTAAGAACTTGTTTTTCCCCAGCGTTTAAGCTAAACTATCCAATATGCTTAAACGCTTTTTTGTTTTTATCATACTGATTTTGGCGCTCGTCGCCGGGTATTTTTTGGGTGTGGATCACAGAGTTGGCGGCAATCTCACCTTCACCGATTTTATCACCGGCGTCTTTTCCACCGCGCCCACCCACCACGCCACTTCCATGAACCGGGAATTTTTTGATAATTTTTACGCGGCTGTTACAAGCACAATTCCAATTAAAGACGACGTCATTTCCGGAGTCGTGCCGCACCACTTGGTGGCGGGGAAATATCTGGCGACATTTTTTGAAAAATTAAAAAATAAATCTCCGCCCGTGGTTGTGCTGATCGGCCCGAACCACCCCAACGCGGGGAGGAATAATATCATCACCGGTTTGGAAAATTGGCGCACGCCTTATGGCGAACTCAAAGTTAATCAAAATATCGTCAACCGGCTGACCAGCGATTTATCCATCCAAGCCAACGAACCAATCATCGGCGACGAACATACCATCGGCGCGGTTGTGCCGTTTATAAAACATAGCTGGCCCCACACCACGCTCGTGCCGCTCATTGTTAAGTCTAACGCCGGGGCAGTTGAACTGGACGCTTTGGCTCAAGAATTAACCAATATTTTGCCGTCCGGGAGTATTGTTCTCGCCAGCGTGGATTTTTCGCACTATTTGCCGGAGCCAGTCGCCAGCTTCCACGATGAGCTTGCCCTGAACGTCCTCGCGACCGCCGACCAAAACCAACTCGCGCGCTTGGAAATTGACAACCGCCCCAGCCTTCAATTTTTACTGGACTACAATAAATTAACTCAAGCCGAGAATTTTCACCTCGTGGCGCATACCAACAGCGCCACTATTTCTAACCTGCCCGATCTTGCGCAAACCACTAGTCATATTTTGGGATACTACACCACCGGCCCGCCGAGCCAAACCCCGGCCATCACCACGCAATTTTTTGGTGACATTATGTTAGATCGCAACGTCGCCAAAGCCATGGGAACGGAAGGTCTTGATTACGTCTTTAAAAATCTGCGCGGTCAAGAAGATCGTTTTTTCTCCGGCGTGGACGCGTTCGTCGCCAATTTAGAAGGCCCATTCGCGCCCGCGCGCGTCCCGACGAGCAAAACCATCGCCTTTCGGTTTGACCCCAAATTCGCCCCCGCGCTTAAAAAATTCGGCTTCACCGCCTTCAGCCTCGCCAACAACCATAGCTACGACATGGGCGCGAGCAACGTCGCCTTCACCCGCGCCACCCTGGCCGCCGCCGGCCTCGGTTACTTTGGCGACGAGTTAAACGAAGGCTCCGAATACACATGGTTCACAAGTACAACTCCAACCGTCGCTTTCATCGGCATCCACAACACCTATCACGAACCCGACAAAACCAAACTGCTCGCCGCCATCACCGCCGCCAAAGCCCAAACTCCCTACATCGTGGCGTTTACGCACTGGGGCATTGAGTATCAAACCCACTCCAGCCCCAAACAGCAAGCCCTGGCGCACTGGCTCATTGATAACGGCGTTTCGGCCGTCATCGGCGCGCACCCGCACGTGGTGGAAGAAATGGAAATATATAAAAACACGCCAATTTTTTATTCCCTCGGCAACTTTGTCTTTGATCAATATTTTTCCACCGAGACGCAAGAGGGCCTAAGCGTTGGTTTGACTTTTGAGGGCGGCGGAGTAAAATCAATATATCTTTTCCCGCTCTATAGCGTCAAATCGCAACCGGCGTTGATGATCGGTGCGAGCCGTGATAATTTTCTGGATTGGATGAGTAAGAATAGTCGGCTTGACGGACGAAGTATTATTGATGGGATGATAAATTTGTGAGGTAGCAAGTATAAAGTAGCAAGTAGTATGTATGTGATATGGATCAAAAAATAAAATCGTTTACCGGATTGATTGCGTGGAAAGAAGGGCATAAATTAGTTTTAATGATTTATGAAATTGCGGATTTGTTTCCTAAAAAAGAAATATTTGGACTAGCGAGTCAAATGCAGAGGGCCGCGGTCTCAATAACTTCCAACATAGCCGAAGGGTTTAGCAGGCAAACAGATAAAGATAAGTCACATTTTTATACTATGGCGTTAGGTTCAATCACCGAATTGCAAAACGAAATTTTAGTAGCGCGCGATTTAAAATATATTACAAACGAAAAATTTTTGGCGATCGCCCATCATACAATAAAAGTTCACAAACTTACAAACGGTTTAATAAAATATTTACGTAATCGTAATACTTGATACCTACTACTTAATACTTACTACCTCACAAACAAATATGTCCGGTCATAGTAAGTGGCATAATATTCAGCAAAGAAAAGGCAAACAAGACGCCAAGCGTGGCAACGAATTCACCAAAGCGGCGAAGGCGATTGCCATGGCGGCGCAAAAAGGCGGCGACGCGGCCATGAATTTTAGTTTGCGTCTGGCTATTGATAAAGCCAAAGCCGTTGGCATGCCCAAGGATAATATTGATCGTGCCATTAAGCGCGGCACCGGTGAAATTGAAGGTTTAAAAATGGAAGAAGTTACGTATGAAGGGTTTGGCCCGGGCGGCGCGGCGATTCTGATCAAATGCGTTACCGATAATAAAAACCGCACGGTGTCCGACTTAAAGCATATTCTTAACCTGCACGGCGGGTCGTTTGGGAGCGCGGGCAGCGTGGCGTGGATGTTTGAACAGGTGGGAGTGGTGACAATTTTAGATTTAAGATTTATGATTTCAGATTTGGCGAAACGCGGCGAGTTTGAACTCAAAATGATTGAATCGGGCGCGGAAGATATTATTGACGATTCGGAAGCAGAGATTATTATTAAAACCAAACCGGAGGGCCTGCGTCAGATTACGGAAAAACTTAAAGAACTTGGCATTGAACCAACCGAATCCGGCCCGCGCTGGGTGGCCAAGGATAAAATTAAAGTTGATAAAGACGTAGAAGAAAAACTCGGCGAACTTTTCGCCGAGCTTGAAGCGCATGATGACGTGGAAGATTATTTTACGAACGCGGAGTAATGTACGAAATACGAAAACTACGAAAGGTACGAAATAGTTTTATGGAAAGAAATTTAAAAATTAAGCATTCAGAGCGTCAATTAAATGCTTAGCGGTTTGATGTGTGGAAAAACTACCATCCTTGTAATCGATACGCCCTATGTCAATAATAAGATCAAGATTCGCACGTTCCTTTTTCGTTAAAGGCGAATCTTCAAAATACAATTCCAATGCCTCTTTCAAACTTTTCAACGCTTCTTTTTTGGTTTTGCCAAAACTGGAAACATCAACATCCAAACATTGCGATACGTAATATCTGCCTTCCTTCCATACTACTGACTTGAGATTTATTTTACTCATATTTTTTTGATTCTGTCACTATATTATCATAAAAGAAAAATAAGTCAACTGTCTTTACTTTTGCCGGATAAAGTGTGATAATTGGCAGAGTATCCATTGTAATTTTTATTACAACTCTATGCCCAAACAAGAAAACGGCTTTGGCGGCGCTCACCGTGAAAGCCCGCACGAACGCTTGGACGGGTTAGAATTGAGCTTGATAAATATCGTCCACGAGCTATTAGAAGGCGATGAAAAGTTGTCGTCAACCGAAAAATTAGGCGGCCTGGTTTTGGATGCCGGCGATGATCTTGGTGCTTTGCGGCGCTTTAGGCCAACAGTGTACGCGCGTCTGGAAGCCACAGCGCGCGAGTATATTAACTTCGCCTCCGAGCAAAAGTCTGAATCAAAGGTAGGCGATTTTTTGGATAAAATTTTAAGACAACCAGGCTATAGAACATTTAACTTATTAAGTAACATTTTTGATTTGATATCAAAAGAGAAACCAGCGGCTCCAACCCACGAGCGGGCACAGAGAGCTGGAGAGTTCAGTTATAACAGAGATGAAGCCGAGCGTCTTGGATTGGAACCGCTACGGTTAGAAGCCTACCCGGAAGCGGACCAGCTTATTAATCGTATTTTATTAAAGCCGGACCAGCCGGGTTATTTAGATATTTCAACTCCCGCTGGTCAGGACAAGTTTTGTTTGGAGTGGAATAGACTTCTCCCCACTCTACCCCCGCCGTGCATGCCGCGTAAAACGGTTTGGAAACAGATGAAAATATTCCACGGTGTTGATTATCCGCCCAATATTAATAAAGCAGAGGGAAATTTTTGGTACCTCAATAAGCTCAAGGCTGAAAAAATTATCACTAATCTCCTAGACAAAAAACAAAGTCCATCCGGCGCTCCAGCGCCTAATACACTAGTCAAAATCCATTTCGGCGAACCAGAATTTTTACTCGTTGATTCTTGGGAAGAGAAAGACTATAACGCCGCGGATGCCCCGGCCGTCCACCAGTCAGCCTTATTAAAAGAACTTACCGGCAACGCCAGTGCGGTTAACAGAAAGAGAGAAGAAGTAGACGTCGCTCTGTGGGAGGGTGATACGGTCAACAGAAAACCAACCGCCAAACACAAGGAAATTCTTACCAGTCTAGGTGTTAATCCGAATAATTATGAGCTTCATTGCATTAGGCAGGATGAATACGCGCGCGGTTTGGTTGCCAAAGACTGGGGTAATAAAGAATTAACGACAAATTTTGATCACTATTTTCTTGAGGGCGATGACCGGCTTGGCCTTGCCAGCGGCAACCGCTTGGATGGCGGGGCGGCGCTTGTGGGCCGCATCTGGCGCGGCTATGCTGACTCCTCTCTTGCCGTCCGTCTCGTCCTCTCGCGCAAACGATAGATTAGGGTTAGGCTTTGGCTTCGGATGGTTCGGCTGGGATTGGCTTTGGATTCGGAATCGGATTAAAAAAATTTCTGGTTTCCTTTTTCAATTTTCAATCCACCCCAATCATCGTATTTTTTTATCTATGACTCGCATCCTCGGCATTGACCCGGGCTTTGGTCGCGTTGGCTGGGGCCTCATTGAGCAGACCAAAAATAATGAGTGGCAAGCGCTCACGTATGGTTGTATTACTACAAACCCAAAAGAAACCTTCGTGGAGCGGCTTAAAAATTTGCACGATGAAATTGTCCACTTAATTAAAAAATATAATCCCGACCGCCTCGCCGTGGAGGAAATTTTTTATTTCAAAAATGCCAAAACCGTTATTGAGGTGGCGCAGGCCAGGGGAGTGATAATTCTCACCGGGGTGGAAGCCGGAATGCCGGTGGATGAATTTACCCCGCTCCAGGTAAAACAGGCCATGACCGGCTACGGCCGGGCCGAAAAAGGGCAGATGCAAAAAATGGTGGCCACAATTTTAAAACTCAAAACGCCCATCAAATCCGACGACGCCGCCGACGCCCTGGCCGTGGCGCTTTGCGCCGGGCAATCGCTCTGGGCGCGTGTGGATAAGCGCCTTTGACGAGCCGGGCGTAGTCTGGTAGACTAGCCCCAATATGAATTACCTTTTTAAGAAAAATTACTACCGCTTTTGTTAACGGCCATCCGCGAGGGTGGCTGTTTTTTTTGTAACTGGCTTGAAAATCGTGAGCTCGCGCGAAGCGATTTTCACTAGCAGTTACAATCCGCCGAAGCCTCGCGGCGTAGGCGGATAGGCAGTACGACATCGAACCCACCCCGGCCACGATGCGAATCGTGTCCACCCCGCCCGAGCGGGGATTTATGCCACCGGCGAGACAGACCTGACCCTCTGTCCCTCTCCTCCCCTCGGCTTGAGCTCAGGCTCACGCTGCGGCGGACGAGGAGAGGGAAATCACGATCTCTAACCTATGAACTTCAAACTATCTTACCTTCAGTTAGAAAACGGTTCCGTCTTCCCGGGCTTTTCCCCTGTCTATCAAACAGGGAATTTTTATGGCGAAGTAGTCTTTAATACCGGCATGACCGGCTACGTGGAATCACTCACCGATCCATCTTACGCCGGCCAACTGTTGGTTTTCACGTATCCATTAATAGGAAATTACGGCGTGCCCAAGGAAAGCCGTTGGGAGTCGCGACGAGTACACCCTCGCGGTGTAATCGTAAGCGAGGCTTGTATTAATTATAGCCACTCTGACGCTACGCAATCGCTACTCTCTTGGCTCCGTGGCCAAAAAGTCCCCATAATTATGGGCGTTGACACGCGCGAACTGACGAAGACTATTCGTTCTCACGGCGTTCTGCTCGGCGCTATTACGGACAAAAAAGTCTCCATAAAAAAATTCACGGACCCTAACAAAGAAAATTTGGTAGGTCAAGTGTCCCTAGAGAAAAAGAAAATTTACGGCCGCGGACGCAAGAAAATTATCGCGGTTGACTGCGGAATGAAAGAAAATATTATTCGTTCGCTCCAGGAATTCCCCGTAACGATTGAACGCGTGCCGTACGATTATGATTATTCCGGCGAGCGCTACGACGGCCTGTTTATTTCCAACGGCCCTGGGGATCCGGCGGCGGTAACGCCCACCATCGCGATTCTTAAGAAAGCCCTGCAAAAAAAGACGCCGATTTTCGGCATCTGCCTTGGCGCCCAGCTCCTGGCGATCGCGAGCGGAGCCAAAACTTTTAAATTGCCCTTTGGCCACCGCGGCCACAATCAGCCCTGCCTTGAAGTTGAAACCGGCCGCTGTTTTATCACCAGCCAAAACCACGGCTATGCCGTTGATGAAAAAACAATTCAAAAAGATTGGTACGTAAACTTCCGCAATCTCAATGACAATTCGGTGGAGGGCATTGCTCACAAAACTCTCCCTTATTTTTCCGTTCAATTTCACCCCGAAGCCGCACCGGGCCCTACTGATACTAGATGGATGTTTGAAAAATTTATTAACTCACTTTAGATTTTGAAACACCTATTCCCAATACTTACGAATGTGCGAATCTATACGAAAATACGAATCGATGAATCCCCGATTGTTTATTCGCCGTAGTCGTAGTGTGGAATCGCCACCGCAATCACAAATCTAAAATCATAAATCACAAATCAAAAATTAATTATCTGTGAAATCTGTGTTAAAAAAAATCTTGATCCTAGGTTCCGGCGGCTTGCGCATCGGCCAAGCCGGCGAGTTTGATTATTCGGGCAGCCAGGCGATTAAGGCCCTCAAAGAAGAGGGCATTTTTACGGTACTTATAAACCCCAACATTGCCACCGTGCAAACCGACGCCGGGATGGCCGATACGCTTTATTTACAACCGCTTAATTTGGAAACCGTCACCAAAATTATCGCCAAAGAGCGCCCCGACGGAATTCTGCTGGGGTTTGGCGGGCAGACTGCTCTTAATTTGGGGCTCGCCCTGGACGAGACTGGCGTTCTCAAAAAATATGGCGTGGCCGTGCTCGGCACTCCCGTATCAGCCATCCGGCTCACCGAGGACAGGGATTTATTTAAAAAGGAATTGACAAAAATCAATGTTAAAACGCCGAGGAGTTTTGCGGTCACTACGGTGGAGCAAGCGCTCGGCGCGGCAAAAAAAATAGGTTATCCGGTGATGATGCGTTCCGGCTTTTCGCTCGGTGGATTGGGTTCCGGAAAAATTAGCGCGCCGGACGAACTGAAAACTCGCGCGGCCGAGGCTCTGCACGGGGCCCCGCAAATTTTAATTGAAGAATATCTGGGCGGTTGGAAAGAAATTGAATATGAAATCGTTCGGGACAGTGCCGACAACGCCATCACCGTTTGCAACATGGAAAATTTTGACCCCATGGGCGTGCACACCGGCGAAAGCATTGTGGTGGCGCCATCCCAAACTTTAACCAACGAAGAATACCATCGCTTGCGCACGGTGGCGACTCAAGTGGCGCGCGCCGTTGGCATTATCGGCGAGTGCAATATTCAGTACGCGCTTAACCCCAAAACCGGCGACTACCGCGTCATTGAAATGAACGCGCGCCTCTCGCGCTCCAGCGCCTTGGCCAGCAAAGCCACCGGTTACCCGCTCGCGTTTGTCGCGGCTAAATTGTCACTGGGGAAAAATTTGCCCGAATTGCGTAACGCCGTAACTAAACAGACCTCCGCTTTTTTTGAGCCCGCTTTGGATTATCTGGCGGTAAAAATACCGCGCTGGGATTTAACCAAATTTGAGCTGGCCGAACGCGCCATTGGCACGGAAATGAAAAGCGTGGGCGAAGTGATGGCGATTGGGCGCAGTTTTCCCGAAGCTCTGCAAAAAGCCGTGCGTATGTTAAACATCGGCGCGAACGGCTTGAGTGATTATCCCATTGACATTGCGGAACCGGAACAAGAAATAAAAAATCCCACGGACCGGCGCTTGTTCGCGATTTATCAAGCTCTAAGAAGCGGCGTCACGGTAGCAGAAGTACACGCCTGGTCGCGAATTGATTTGTGGTTTTTGCATCATATAAAATCAATCGTGGACATGGAGAAAAAAATTAAACGCGCCAAATTGGATTCAAGCCTGCTCCGTCAAGCCAAAGAATTTGGATTTTCCGATTTAACTATTGCCAAACTTACCAAACAAACCCCAGCGTCAATTCGCGCTAAACGCGAGCGCGCCCGCATCGTCCCGGTGATAAAACAAATTGACACCCTGGCCGGAGAGTTTGCCGCGTCCACCAATTATCTCTATTGCACCTATCATGGCGCCGTGTCCGATTTATCCGCCAGCAAAAAGAGGCCGATTATTGTTTTGGGTTCAGGCCCTTATTGCATTGGCTCATCAGTGGAGTTTGACTGGTGCGCGGTTAACACGGCCCGGACGCTCCGCGAACTGGGCGAATCGGCGATCATTATCAACTCTAACCCGGAAACCGTGTCCACCGATTACGACGAATCAGACCGGCTTTATTTTGAAGAACTGACTGAAGAGCGGGTGTGCGATATCGCGGACTTTGAAAAAGCGCGCGGCCTGATCGTGTCCGTGGGCGGGCAAATCGCCAACAATTTGGCCAAGCCTTTGGCCGAGGCCGGTTACCGCCTGCTCGGCACCGGCGCGGACGCGATTGACCGGGCCGAAAATAGAGAACGTTTTTCAACTCTGCTCGCTGAACTTAAGATTGACCAGCCGCCCTGGCAAGAAGTCACTAGTCAAACTGACGCCGAGCGTTTTGCGCGGGAAGTCGGCTATCCTTTGATTATTAGGCCATCGTACATACTTTCCGGTACCGCCATGAAAGTGGTATATAATAATCAAGAATTGGAAAAATACCTGGCCGCCGCCGCGTTGGTGTCGCGCGACCACCCGGTGGTAATTTCGCAATTTATCACGGGCGCCAAAGAATTGGAATTGGACGGGGTGGCTTACAAGGGCGCGGTGGTGATTGAAGCGATTTCCGAGCACGTGGAAAACGCCGGCGTGCACTCGGGCGATGCCACCGTGGTTTTGCCGCCCCAGCGCTTGTATTTGGAAACCGTGCGCCGCGTCAAACAAATTGCCCAAACAATTGTCGGGGTGCTTCAAATCACCGGCCCGTTTAATTTTCAGTTTTTGGCAAAAAATAATGAAATTAAAGTTATTGAATGTAATTTGCGAGCGTCGCGCTCTTTTCCTTTTGTCTCCAAAGTTACCAATGCCAATTTTATTTCCATCGCGACCGCCGCGATGCTGGGCCGCCTCAAACCGCGCTCCTATGAAACGCTCAATCTTCCTTATGTGGGAGTTAAAACGCCGCAATTTTCTTACGCCAGATTAAAAGGAGCGGACCCAGTCACCGGAGTAGAAATGGCTTCAACCGGCGAAGTGGCCTGCCTCGGCCGTAATTATCAGGAAGCGTTTTTCACGTCCTGGCTCGCCACCGAACAAACCGTGCGCGGGAAAAATATTTTATTATCAATCGGCGGAGATAAAAAAAGCGCCTTACTCCCAATGATCCAGAAACTTGACGCCGCCGGCTGGAATATCTATGCTACCGCCGGTACGCACGATTTTCTGTCGCGTAGCGGCATCGCGTCCGTCTTTGTTTACAAAGCCAGCGACGGCCGCGCGCCCAGCGTACTCACCGCCATCGCGGAGCGGGAAGTGGATTTAATCATCAATATCCCCCAGAACCACGGCAAAAACATCGGCACCGACGGCTATAAAATTCGCCGACTCGCCATTAACCACCACCTGCCGGTCATTACCAACGCCCAAGTCGCCGAACTGTTTCTCAAATGCCTAACTGAACAAACCAAGTCCGCCACCGCGCCATTATCGTGGCAAGAATTTATTAATTTAAAATGAATTACAAAACTGTGATTTGACGAGACCTCTCCCTACCCTCTCCTCTGCGGAGGCGAGGGGCGACGATTTCCCCGCCTCCGCAGAGGAGGGGCGAGGGGAGGTATCGCTGTCGTTTCGTAATTAAAATTAATTCATAGGAATCAAAAAAACTCTATGCCAACATCTTTCAAAGGCAGGGACATCATCTCCATCGCGGAATTTTCCAAGGCCGACATTTTGGAAGTTTTAAAAAAGGCCGCGGCGCTTAAAAAACGGCCGTCTCCAAAACTGCTGGAAGGCTTTATGATGGCCAGCTGTTTTTTTGAACCCTCCACGCGCACGCGGTTATCGTTTGAAACGGCAATGCAAAAATTGGGCGGCCGGGTAGTGGGGTTCGCGGACCCCAACGTGACGTCCGCCAAAAAAGGCGAAACTTTATACGACTCCATGAAAATAATTTCGCAGTACGTGGACGTTATCGCGCTCCGCCATCCGCTGGACGGCGCGGCGCGGCGGGCGGCGGAAGCCAGCGCTAAACCGGTTATCAACGGCGGCGACGGCGCTAACCAACACCCCACCCAGACGCTGATTGATTTATTTACCATCCAGGAGACGCAAAAAAAATTGGAGAACCTATCAATCGCCTTGGTTGGCGATCTTAAATATGGCCGCGCCGTGCATTCCCTGGGGCAAGCGCTCACGCATTTTAACTCCCGCCTCTACTGCGTGGCGCCCTCGGCCCTGCGCCTGCCCGATTATATATTGGATGAATTGAAAGCGAGCAAAATAAAATTTTCCATGCACGAAAAAATAGAAGAAGTGATTAATAAGGTTGATATTGTCTACATGACCAGAATTCAGGAAGAACGTTTCGCCGACCACGCGGAATTTGAAAAAGTTAAAGACGTCTACCGCTTAACGGCGGCTATGCTCAAAGAAGTAAAACCAAACCTGCGCGTTTTGCACCCCCTGCCCCGCGTCAACGAAATTGCTAACGACGTGGACAACACCCCCTACGCCTACTATTTCCCCCAAGCCGAAAACGGCCTCTACATCCGCGAAGCCGTGCTGGCAATGGTGCTCGGTAAATTATGAATCACGATTGGCCGTACTCCCCGCTTGGGCGGGGTGGACTTGATTCGCATCAAGGCCGGGGTGGGTTCGTCAATTTTGTGAACGTTGGCCAACCCACCCCGGCTCATCGCGAGATTTGCCACCCCGCCCAAGCGGGGAATCGCGGCCTCGTCCCTTAATTCCTAATTCTCCCGCCACAGCGGGACCCCGACTCGCCGTCGGGGCTACCTTTCACTCACTATGACCCCACCCAAAGAACTCCTCGTCTCGGCCATTAAAGACGGCACGGTAATAGATCACATCGCCGCCGGTCAGGCGCTCGCTATTATTCGTATTTTGGGGCTGTCCGATTATCAAAAAGTAGTCACCGTCGGCCTATGTTTGCCAAGCCACGCCATGGGAAAAAAAGATTTGCTAAAAATTGAAGGCCGCGAATTAAACGCGGCTGAAGCCAACGAGGTGGCCCTGTTCGCGCCGCAAGCCACGGTTAATATTATCCGGAATTATAAAATTACCAAGAAATTTGCCGTCAAACTTCCGGAACTGGTGGAAAGTTTTATCGTCTGCCCCAACCGCGCCTGCATCACCAACCACGAGAGCATCACAACCGTATTTTATATAATTCCCGGAAAATCCGCCCGCGTCCGCTGTCAATATTGCGAGAAAATTTTTGCCCTGGAAGAAATTAAAGAGTATAATTTATAATGTCATTCTGAACACATTCGCTCCGCTCAGTGTAAACTCCGCGTATTGCAGTCTTGCCCTGTCATCCTGAGCGAAGGCTCGCGCCGAAGCGAAGGATCCCCTGGACTACAGGGGGATCCTTCAGTCGCTACGACGCTCCTTCAGGATGACAACTCAAAATCTTTTATGATTATTCCGACTTACGACCACAAAACAGTTGAAGTTGACCTGCCCGCCGGAACGTCGCAGTCAAATTTGCTGGCTCTCCCCGCGCTGGTTGATCCGCACGTGCATTTTCGCGTTCCCGGCGGCGAGCATAAAGAAGATTGGCAAACCGGAGCGCGGGCCGCTATCGCGGGTGGGGTGACGACCGTTTTCGAAATGCCTAACACCAACCCGCCGACTACTACGGCCGATTTACTCCATGCCAAAAAGAAAGCGATTGAACAGCAACTCAAAACCATTGGCATCCCGCTTCATTATTATTTATACATTGGCGCGACGAACGATAATTTGACGGAAATTGAAAAAGTAAAAGATGAAATTATCGGTATCAAATTATTCATGGGCTCAAGCACCGGGAATTTATTAGTTGATAAAAAAGCTGACCAAGAAAAAATCTTCGCGCTGGCCGCTAAATTAAACTTACCGGTCGCGGTCCATGCCGAGTCCGAAGCGCTCATTGAGCGCAACAAGGCTCTCCACGCCGATAATGATTCCATCAAAGTCCACAGCCTTATACGAAACGCCGAGGTCGCGGCCACGGCGGTGGCGCAAGCCATTGAGTTGGCCGAGCAAAATGGAACCAGACTGTACATTTTACACACCAGCACCGCCGGCGAAGTTGATCTCATCCGCGCCGCCAAAGCCCGCGGGGTCCAAGTTTTCGCGGAAGTCACGCCCCACCACCTTTTTCTTGATAGTGAATCTTATCACGTGCTGGGAAGCCGGGCGCAAATGAATCCGCCCGTGCGCCGCCCCGAAGACCAAACGGCGCTCTGGCAGGGGATTGCCAACGGCACGATTGACACAGTCGGCACCGACCATGCGCCTCATCTCCTGTCTGAAAAAGCCCTGCCTTACCCTAAATCACCTTCCGGCGTCCCGGGCATTGAAACGGCTCTGCCCCTCCTGCTCAACGCGTATCATAAAGGTAAAATTACTTTGGAAAATTTAGTGGCCGTAATCAGTGCCAACGCCAAGAAAATTTTTAACCTGCCCGCGAATGATGATTGGGTGATTGTTGACCTTGATTTAACTAAAGAAGTAAAAAATGAAAACTTAAAAACCAAGTGCGTCTGGTCGCCGTTTGCGGGGTGGAATCTGAAGGGGTGGCCAGTGGTGACAATGTTGAACGGAAAAACTTTTTATCTGTCATCCTGAGCGAAGGCTCGCGCCGTAGCGAAGGATCCCCTCGTTATCAAGGGGATCCTTCAGTCGCCGCGAGGCTCCTTCAGGATGACAATTACTGCGCCGTTTCGATAGCGAAAAAATAATTATTATGTCACAAACCTTCAAACAAAAAGTCTACGCCGTAGTCAAAAAAATTCCTAAAGGAAAAACTTTAACATATAAACAAGTAGCAGAAAGTATTGGACACCCCAAATCTGCCCGCGCGGTCGGGACAGTATTAAGTAAAAACTACGACCCTACGATCCCCTGCCACCGTGTCGTCCGCTCTGACGGTAAAATGGGCGGCTACAATCGCGGCGGCATAAAAAAGAAACTAGCGATTTTAAAAAAAGAAGGTGTCAAATTTCCCCTCTCCTCGCAGGAGAGGGACGGAGGGTGAGGTCTCACAACTTTAGACTTCTGATTTTAGACTTTTGACTTTTGACTATCACAATGTTACACGAACCTTTCTACGATCCGTTAAAATCATACGAAGCCAACTTGGCCGAAGGCCCTTTTGGCGCTTTTGCCGATGGTAATATTTATCAAGATGAAGGCGAGCCTAAAGAAAACTTTTTGGGCCACAAAGTCTACGTCCCTTTTGGCATCGCTCCCGGCCCCCTGATCAACGGCCAATTCGTTAAAGCCGCGCTGGATAAAGGTTTTGATATTGTAACTTATAAAACGGTGCGCTCCCGCCCGCACCCCTGCCACCCTTGGCCAAACGTCGTCCCTGTGGCAGTTGAGGGAAATCTCACCTTAGAAAAAGCCGCCAAAGGTTTGGTGTCCAAAGCCGACTTCGTTGACCCAATCGCCATTACCAATTCATTTGGAGTCCCATCCTTAAGCCCCGACGAATGGCAACCGGATGTCGCGGCGTGCGTCCATTATGCGGGTAACGGTCAGGTGGTGGTAGGCGGGTTTCAAGGCACGCCGGACGGCAGTGGGAGGGAAGAGCAATTAATTGAGGACTATGTTCAAGTAGCCAAACTCTTGGTGGAAGCGGGAGTAAAAATCGTAGAAGCGAATTTGAGTTGCCCTAATGAAGGCACTAGCCACTTACTCTGTTTTGACGTACCACGCGTACAAAAAATTGCCGCGGCCGTTAAAGAAGCGATCGGCAATATTCCTTTAATTTTAAAAACCGCCTATTTCGCCGATAATAACCTGCTGGAGCATATCCTGACGGAAGTCGGCGCCATCGCCGATGCCTTCGCGATGATAAACACCATTGCCGCCCCCGTCGTTACCACGGATGGCAGCCAAGCGCTACCGGGCCCCGGCCGGCTCAAAAGCGGCGTCTGCGGCGCGCCCATTAAATGGGCCGGGCTTGAAATGGTTGGGAGAGCGCGAGAGATTCGCGCCAAGCACAATCTTAAATTTACGATCATTGGAATTGGCGGCGTCACGCGCCCATCCGATTACACCGAGTATCGCTCGGTAGGCGCCGACGCGGTAGAGTGCGCCACCGGCGCGATGTGGAACCCGTATCTTGCGCAGGAGATTAAAAAAGACTTAAAAAATAAAAAAGCCGCGCTTCAATTGTCGGTGCGCGGGTCGCGTTTCAAAGGACACTACGCGACACGATTATGTTAAATCGCATGATTTCGAATAAATCATATGGACCTAAAAAATCTTATCGTGCGGCTTCACGAAATTGACGCCGTGAAATTTGGAGAATTCACTTTAAAAAGCGGTTTGATTTCGCCAATTTATATTGATCTTAGAGTTACCGTTTCCTATCCGGAAGTGCTTAAAATGGTGGCTGAAGCGATGTGGGACAAGATTAAAGATTTACAATTTGATTGTTTGTGCGGCATACCTTATACCGCCCTGCCCTTTGCGACCGTAATGTCGGTGGAACATAATGTGCCGATGCTACTGCGCCGCAAAGAAGTTAAAGAGTACGGCACCAAAAAGGCGATTGAGGGAAATTTTAAACCCGGGTCTACCTGCCTTATCGTGGACGATATGATTACCAACGGAGCCAGCAAATTTGAAACGATCGCTCCGCTGAAAGAAGCTGGCTTGAAGATTAAAGATTTAGTAATTCTGATTGACCGTGAGCAAGGCGGGCCGGCTCATCTCGCCGCCAAGGGCTACGCTTTGCATTCGGTTTTTACGATCTCCGAGGTTTTGCGCGTGCTGGAGAGCGAGCGTAAATTAAATCCGGAACTGGTGAAAACGAGTTTAGAATTTATTAAAAATAACCAGATGTAATATGCTTTCTTATTCCGATCGCGCCAAACTCTGCGCCAATCCAACCGCCATACGATTATTAAACCTAATGGATGAGAAGCAAACTAATCTTTGCCTCGCCGCCGATTCCACCACCAAAGCGGGAATGTTGGAACTCGCAAAAAATTTAGGGCCGGAGATTTGTATTTTTAAAACGCACATTGATATAGTGGAAGATTTTGATGAAGATTTAATTACCCAGCTCCAGCGTTTATCTGAACAGCATAATTTTCTGCTGTTTGAAGATCGTAAATTCGCCGACATCGGCAACACCATCCAATTGCAATATCAAAATGGTATCTATAATATCGCCGATTGGGCCGACATTGTTAACGCCCATACTGTTTCGGGTCCCGGAATAATTCAGGGGCTGAAAGAAGTAGGCTTAGCCAGGGGAAGAGGCCTTCTTCTGCTCGCGGAAATGAGTCCCAAAGGTAACTTAGCCACCGGCGACTATACCGTGAAAAGCGTCCAAATGGCCAAAGATAATAAAGACTTTGTCATTGGTTTTATCACCAATCGTCAATTGGTTGACGACCCCTGTTTCATAAATATGACTCCCGGCGTCCAGCTCGCGGTTGGTGGCGACACGCTCGGCCAACAATATAATACCCCCGAAGTCGTTATCGGCGAACAAAAATCCGACGTTATCATCGTCGGACGCGGAATTTATGAAGCCGCCGACCCCTTGGCCGAAGCGAAGAAATATCGCGCGGAGGGGTGGCAAGCGTACCAGTCAAGACTAACTAGTTAATTATTTTATTTCCGTTTCGGGCCATAATACTGACGTCACACTCCCCGCACTCCCAATAAACCCTCTTCTTCCCATCGCGATGCTCGCGTACTGAATCCACTTCCAGCTCTTTACCACAGCGCGGACAATTAATAGTATTCTTAAGTTTGGACGAGTCCATATTTTTTATTTTTCACCCCAAAAAGTTTTATCTACAGCGGTAAGTACGCCCTCTTTTGCTTCTGTGTCGAGAATTCTCACCAAATCTTTTTCCGAAGGTTTAATTATTATCAACTGGCCTCTTCTCTGTAGACCAGAAATTAGTAAGTAGATCGCTCCTTCGTCTAGCCTACCATTTTTTGTTCGGTAAATATCGCCCACGTACCAGCCTAATTTTTTCAATCTTTGCAGTTCTGTTTCAGCTACTTCTCGCGGCTCTAAATAAGCCAAACGTACCTGACCACGGCCTATTTTATAAGTTACGGCCAGCTGGCCCGCGTTTAAATGCTCCTGAATTTGATCGTCTAATCTTCTCTCCGGTGTTGGATTAGATTCAAATTTATAACCCTGCTCCGTTAGTTCCTCCGCCCCTAATCCGCAAGCTAGTTTTTCGCGCCAGGCTAGCTTTTTCCAATTTTCTTCGCGCCTCTCCTCCGCCAAATTTGCGGCTATTCTTCTTTGCGTCTCCGGATCAAGCGCCGAAATGCCTTCCTCTTCATGTGACGAAATATGCTCACCCATAAATTATTAATTATTTAATAATTCTTAACGCCTCGCGCAATAATTGTTCACTTTTCTTCCCGGTAGCGTCAAGTTGACGCGCCGCCTCGCGCGCCTGCAAAACAGAATATCCAAGCGTCACGAGCGCGTCTATCACGTCGGTCAGCGCGTCATTAGTCGCCGGGCCGCCCGCGCCGACTTCGGACATTTGGCTTTTGACTTTAGATTTCAAATCCACCACAATCCGCTCCGCCGTTTTTTTGCCGATGCCGCTTACTTTAGTTAAATATTCCACGTCCCCGCGCCCGATCGCTAAAGTAATTTCTTCCACACTGCCAAGTTCCAGCAAGTGCAGGGCGGTTTTCGGCCCCACCCCGCTCACGCTGATAAACTGCCTAAACAATTCTTTTTCCGCCAAACTCCCAAAACCAAACAAATCCAGCGCGTCTTCGCGGACCACGAGGTAGGTTTCCACGGTAACGTCAGTCCCGATCATGCACAGTTTGCTCGCTGAAGGACTTACTAGCATCTTATAGCCCACGCCGCCCGAAGTCATCAGCACCGCGACGCTATTATGGTTGGAAACTATTTTGCCAAAGAGTTGAGAAATCATAACACGATACACGATACACGTAGAACGATACAAAACGTTGAACGATATACGATTCACAAAATCGTTGTATCGTATTACGTGTATCGTGTATCGTGTTTTAAGTTAAACCTACTTTTTAGCACGAACTCTGCTCACCCTAATCAATCCCCCACACGCCACCACTTCGACGCCGCGCTTTTCCAGTTCATCCAAAAATAAATTCATGCCGAGGGAATCGGAAGACATGTGGCCGGCCGTAACCACGTTCATACTGGTTTCAACAGTTTTGTCCAAAGTTTCCTTGCGCATATGCATACCAACAATGGTGCTGATGCCGGAGCGCGAAAATTCCTGGTAGATTTTCATGGATGGCTCTGTGCCGCCCGTCATCTCGGTTAAAAATTTGCCCACGTGGTGCTGGGGCGAACCGGCGAAAATTTGCGGCCCCGCGCCCAGACGTTTGGCGATTTGGTATTCCGGAATTTCTAGCAAAGTTTTCATAAGCTCGCCAATCGTCTCGGGTTTTTTCTTTTTCAGGTACTGGTTAATAAAATTATCAACCAGGTTATCGGTAATGGTATGCGTGTTGATGAAATTTATTTTTAAGAGTTCCGCCACGTTAACGGTTTGGTACTGGTTGGCCGGATGAACCGAGCGCCCCACTTCGCGCACCCGCTCCTCCATAATTTTTTCCGCCAGGTGTATCGGCACGCCCAAACTTTCATAAATACTCACCGCCATCTCCATCACTTCGTGCAGGCTCGCGAGCGCGCGGCCAACCGGGTGGTGGGCGATTACCAAATCAATTGGTTTGCCGCGTTCGTTGAGCTGGCTCGCCAAAATAATATCGCTGGAGCCGATGTCAATGCCGGCCAGCACCCGCTTCACCTGCGTTTTTTTATCATCCACGTGGATGCCGCTGTCCGGGTACGGGTTCGTCAAAAAATCGGTATTAAAATATTCTTTCTCACCCGGCTTCAGTTCATTATATTCGCGATTAATCCGGTCCAAATATTTTTTTACCCCTTTAGCCCCGCGCGGGTCGGCCGCGACGCCGACTTTGATGCCTAACGCGAAAATTTCTTTGACTGTCATATGCGATAAAAAGTTAAAATATGAGAATTTGAAAATATATAATCCAGACTCTTTCAAACTCTACCCGAGCGACCCGCTTTTGTCAAGCTATTTTTTGGCTAAAGTAAGAGTAATTTTTTCTCCATCCAGGTCAACCTCATTACCATCGGCTTTGCCATGTTCAAGCGAGTCAGCTAAAACATTCTGCTTAATTTCATCATTATATTGTTCTAAAACAGATGCCAGCTTTTGGCTTTCTGTCTCATAAATTATGCTTACTCGATCGTCAATCGTCAAACCCTGATCTTTACGCATTTGATTGATGGCGCGGATGAACTCTCGCGCCAGTCCTTCTTTTTTCAGTTCATCCGTAATTTCGGTATTGAGCCACACCGTCACTGTTCCATCAGTTTTCGTCGCCCAGCCCGTTTCCGCCACTGCTTCGGCGTAATCAACTTTTTTAACATTAAGTTCATCGGCGACAATTCCCATCAATTCATGACTTAAATTTTCTTTATTCATCCGAAGTTCCGCGAGCGGTTGGCGCACCTTTAATTTTTGTTCCGCCCGCGATGCCAAACCCAGCTCTACAATTTTTCGCGCCACGTCCATTTCATCCAGAACAACTTGCTGATGATGTTCCGGATGATATTCCGGCCAAGTTTGTAAGTGGACGGATTCGTTTTGTATCGTATTATGTGTATCGTGTATCGTGTTCACCGCCTGCCAAATCTTTTCCGCGATAAACGGCATAAACGGCGCCATGATTTTGGAAAGCGTTATCAACACCTCACGCAATGTAGCGAGCGCGGCCTGTTTATCTTCTGCGTCGTCACTTTTAAAACGATCACGACTGCGCCGCAGATACCATGTAGATAAATCATCAATAAATTCCTTTATCGGCCGCCCCGCTTTTACCGTATTATAATTATCCATGTTATCCGTAACATCTTTTACCAACGCCTCAAGCTTAGCAATTATCCATTTATCCAGCACGTGCCCAGACTTTTGACTTTTGACTTTTGACTTTTGACTTTCGCTTTCGTACATCTCATAAAAAGTAACAACATTCCAAAGGATATTTATTACTTTATTATAAATATCGCGGATTTCGCGTTCGTTGAAGAATAAATTTTCCGCTTCCATCACCACGCTCGTCATCATGTAGTAGCGTATGGCGTCCATTCCGTATTTTTCTATCAGTCCCCATGGGTCAGGAAAATTTTTCTTTGATTTAGAAAGTTTTTCACCCTTTTCATTCTGAATTTCGCCCGTGCAAATTACATTCTCATAACTGATGTCGTCGAAAAGCAAAGTAGCCGTCGCCAACATATAATAAAACCACGTTCGTGTCTGGCTGATATATTCGGCTATAAATTGGCCGGGAAAACGCTTCTGGAATGTTTCTTTATTTTCAAATGGATAATGCCATTCCGCGAATGGCATTGAGCCGGACTCAACCCAGCAATCAATCACTTCTGGAATTCGCTCCATCACGCCGCCGCAAACATCACACTTTAGTTTTATCTTGTCCACTACGTGTTTGTGTAAATCAACTTCCGCAACTTCCTCGCTGGAAAAGACTTCGTCAAAATTGACCGCTTTCTCTTTTAGCTCGGCTACACTCCCGAT
>Ga0207146_10095_pt1 | contig 22779 bp, 19 predicted proteins | sample Alteio_BWMinHeat_36_FD_153539 | JGI IMG/M metagenome (GOLD analysis project Ga0207146, IMG submission 153539) | Enriched cells from forest soil in Barre Woods Harvard Forest LTER site, Petersham, Massachusetts, United States -... | ecosystem: Environmental > Terrestrial > Soil > Temperate forest >...
GAAGCAACTAGAGCGGGATTTGGAGGAGGAGGTGGCGTTTCACCTGGCGATGCGCGAGGAGAAGAAGCGCGCGAGGGGAGTGGCGGCGGAAGAGGCAAGGTACGCGGCACGGAGGGAGTTTGGGAATGCGACGCGGGTGAAGGAGATTTGCAGGGAGATGTGGAGTTTTGCGTCGATGGAGACATTTTGGCGGGATCTGCGATATGGAGCGCGGGCGCTGGGGAAAAATCCGGGGTTCACGACGGCGGCGGTGCTGGCGATTGCGCTGGGAATTGGAGTGAACACAGGGATTTTTTCAGTTTTGAATGCGGTGGCCCTCCGGCTGCTGCCCATTCCCGCGGCGAGCCAAGTGGTGAGCGTGGACCAGATTTTCCACGGGAAGATTCATCGCAACGTGCATGGCGAGGGGAGCTTATTCTCCTACCCGGAATACCAAGAGTATCGGGACAATAACCGCGTTTTCACCGGGCTGCTGGCGTACGAGCCGTTTTTGCAAGTGACGATGGGCGGGGCGAACCCACAGCAGTTGTTTGGCGCGGCGACGTCCTGCAACTATTTTGGGGTGCTCGGAGTGCAGCCGGTCCTGGGTCGCGGGTTTGTGGACAGCGATTGTAGCGCGCCGGGAGCGAATGCCGTGGTGGTGCTGAGTGATGAGCTGTGGCGCACGACGTTTAACGCGGATCCTGCGCTAATAGGCAAGAGCGTTCTGCTGAACCGCTCCGAGTTTACGGTGATTGGGATTGCGCCGGCGGGATTTGGAGGGACGGAGCCGGTGCCGAGCGCGTTTTGGGCGCCGCTAACGATGGAGCACGCGTTGGACGCGTCGGAAGCGGAGCGGGACTTTCTGGGGGATGCGGACACGAGCTGGCTGGCGCTGCTGGGGCGTGTGCAGAACGGCGTGTCGCTGGCGGAAGTGCGCGCGGACCTGGGAGTCATCGCCGGGCGAATCGATCACGCGCATCCGGGGCGTTCGACCACACTTACGATTCATATGGCAACGTTTCTGGGTCGGCCGGAAGAGCGGAATCTCGTGTTCACCATCGGAGGAGTGATTCTGGTGGCTGTCGGACTGGTGCTGCTGATCGCGTGCGCGAACGTGGCGAATTTGTTGCTGGCGCGAGCGTCGGCGCGGCAAAAGGAGATTGCGATCCGACTATCGATCGGGGCCAGCCGTTGGCAAATCGTCCGGCAATTGTTGACGGAGAGTCTCTTGATTGCACTGCTGGGGGGCGCGGCGGGATCGGTACTGGCGTTCTGGTCGTTTGAAGCCATCACGCAATTTGTGCTGGCGCATTTGCCACACGGATTTCCACAGCTCGCGTTGAACATGAGCCCGGATTACCGAGTGCTGGGGTATTCGCTGGGATTAACCGTGATGACGGGGATTGTCTTCGGGTTGGCACCGGCGCTGAATGCCACGCGGCCGGATCTGAGCACGGCGATTAAAGAGGACAGCGGGGGACTGGCGGGGAAAGCGGGGAGCGGCGGATTTTTGCGGAGCACGCTGGTGGGGTTGCAGGTGGCGGTGTGTATGATATTGCTGATCGCGGCGGGACTGCTGATGCGCGGGCTGTACGCGGCACAAACGATCGATCCGGGATTCGAAATGGCGAATATTACGCAGGCATCGTTCGACTTGGGTTCGCAGGGGTACAGTGAAGTGCGGGCGAGCGCGTTCCAGCAAAACATGATGGAGCGAGCGGCGGCGATGCCGGGGGTGGACGCGGTGGCGGAAGGCGGCGCGACTCCTCTCAGCGATAATCATAGCGAAACTTCTTTCCAGCTTCCCGGCGAGACGGAAGGACGGCAGATCGAATTCAACGAAGTTACGCCGGGGTATTTTAATTTGTTGGGAATACCGATCGTGCGCGGACGGGACTTCACGGCAGCGGAAGCGCGTGCGGGTGCGGCGGAGATTATTGTTACGGAATTCACGGCGCGAATGCTATGGCCGGGACAGGAAGCGGTCGGCAAGGTATTGCGCAAGATCGGTGATGCAGACCGGATCGTAGTGGGCGTCGTGAAGGACGCGCAGGTTTCGCATTTGGGGGAGACCGAGAAAGTTTATGTGTACCTGCCCGCGGGGCTGAAAGAGCAGGCCCGCATGGTGTTGCTAGTGCATAGTGCGGGCGGATACGAAGGAGTCGCGAGGGGAATCCGGGAGGCGACGAGGGCGCTAGATCCGCAAGTCGTGGTGGACGTGACCAAGCTGGAGGACAACCTGGAGATTTGGAGGACGCCTTCGCGGATTGTGGCGGCACTTTCGGGGGCACTGGGGACGCTGGCGTTGTTGCTGGCATCGATCGGCGTGTATGGCGTGGTTTCGTACGGCGTGAGCCGGCGGATTCACGAGATTGGGATTCGAATGACGCTGGGAGCGGATGGAAAAGATGTGATGAAGCTGTTGCTGCGGCAAGCGATGCGGCCCGTGTTTGTTGGCGCGGCATTGGGAGTGGCCGGGTGTGCGGCGGTTTCGCAGATACTTTCGAAAGTGCTTTATGGCATTGGGTCGCACGATCCCATTGCTTTTGTTGGCGTGCCGATGTTTTTGCTGGGCGTTGCGTTGCTGGCGAGCTACATTCCGGCGCGCCGCGCGACGCGAGTGGACCCGGTGGTGGCGCTGCGATACGAGTAGTGAAGTTCCATTCAAACTAATCCTCCGTTAGCAAAATTTGGTGGATTCTCCGGCTTGACGGGCACGGATGTGTTCGATAGCGTAAAATGATGGTGCTGGTGGCTGCGAGTAGATGGTGAGAACACCGTGAGAGTTTTGTTTGTGGCGTCGGAGGGGCTGCCGTTTTCGAAGACGGGTGGCCTGGCGGACGTGGTGGAGGCGCTGCCGAAGGCCCTGGTAGCGCTGGGCCACGAAGTAGCCGTGGTGTTGCCGCGGTACCGCGGGACGAAGACGGCGGCGGTGGTGATGCCGAGCTTGACGATCCCGATGGGTGGAACACGCCTGCGATTTCCGGCGATTGCGGATGGCACGCTGCTTAACGGCGTGCGGTATTACTTTGTGGATGATCCGGCGTATTTTGATCGTGACGGTTTGTATGGCGGGGGCAGCGGGGATTTTCCGGACAACCCCGAGCGTTATGCGGAGTTTTGCAGGGCGGCGATTGAGATTGCGAAACATGTTTGGCCTGCGGACGTGTTTCATTGCCATGATTGGCAGACGGGCTTGCTGCCGGTGCTGCTGCGGACGTCGTATAGCGATGATCCGATGGTGAAAGATATTCCGGTGGTGTTTTCCATTCACAATATGGGGTATCACGGGCAATTCACGAGGGAAGTGCTGGAGCGGGTGGGAATTCCGCAGGGAGTGTTTCATCCTGGCGGAATTGAATTCTTTGGGTTTGTGAATTTCCTGAAGGGCGGGCTGGTTTTTTCGGATTATCTGACGACGGTGAGCCGGAAATATGCAGAGGAGATCCAGACGCCGGAATATGGCTATGGATTGGACGGCGTGGTGCGAGGACGAGCCGACCGGCTGGTGGGGATTTTGAATGGAGTGGATTACTCGGCCTGGGACCCGGCGAAGGACAAGCTGATCGCGGCGCACTATTCTGCCAAAGATTTGGGCGGGAAGCAGGTTTGCAAGCAAGAGCTGCTGGAACTATTCGGATTGTCGCACGATCTTCTGGAACGCCCAGTACTGGGAATCGTTTCGCGGTTCGCGGACCAGAAGGGATTCGATTTGATTGCGGAGAAGGCGCACGAGTTGATGCGCGAAGACCTGGTGCTGGTGGTGCTGGGGACCGGGGAAAAGAAATATGAAGATTTTTTCCGGGCGCTGGCGGTGGCGTATCCGGGGCGCGTAGGCGTGAAGATCGCGTACGACAATGTGATGGCACACAAAGTCGAGGCGGGCGCGGACATGTTTTTGATGCCGTCGCGGTACGAGCCATCGGGGTTGAATCAGATGTACAGTTTGAAGTATGGTACGGTGCCGATTGTTAGAGCGACCGGCGGGTTGGACGATAGCATCGAGCCGTTTGACGTGGAACACGGAACGGGGACGGGGTTCAAATTCAAGGAATATTCTGGTGAGGCGCTGTTGTACGCGGTGCGGCAGGCGCTGCATCATTATATGGATGAGCGGATCTGGAAGCGCATCCAGTTGAACGGAATGGCGAAAGATTTTTCTTGGAAGGGCGCGGCGGCGGAATATGCGAAGCTGTATGAAGCGGCGCGGGCAGCCCGCGGCATAGGGGAAAGCGCTCCTGTGGCAGGAACGGCTGCTCCGGGGGCGGGGCAAGCGAGCCGGGGAGCAAGACAAACAGCTCAAGGATCGGGGCAGGCAGCAGGAAACCAAAAGCCTGTTGCAACATCTAATTAAGCTGACAGAGGAGAGATAAGCGGCGGCCCGCGGGCAAGCTGCTGATAAAAAAGAACATGGCTGACAATTCAATTCAAGCGGTGACGGATGGAAACTTTGAAGCGGAAGTGCTGACGGCGAGTAATTCACAGCCGGTGATGGTGGACTTCTGGGCGGAGTGGTGCCGACCGTGCCACATGCTGGCGCCGACGGTGGCGGAGATTGCGCACGATTATGCGGGAAAGCTGAAAGTGATGAAGTTGAACGTGGATGAAGCGATGAATTCGGCAGGGCGGTATAACGTGCGGGGGATTCCGACGCTGTTGGTGTTCAAAAACGGGCAGGTGGTGGAGCAGATTGTCGGAGCGGTACCGAAGGATCAGATCACCAAGGCGTTGGCGCGGCACCTGGCGTAAGTTGAGGTTGGAAGATCGGGAAGACGTGTCGTACCGCATGGTGCGACACGCCTTTTTGTTTGTGCACGGCGAATAATGCGCCGCGGTGAATTCGGGGATAGTAACGACGATGACGCGAATTGAGAGCGAGATTGTTCGATGCGACTGGGCGCAGAAAGACGTGAACATTCCTTATCATGATGAGGAATGGGGAGTGCCGGTGCATGAGGAGCACACGTGGTTTGAGTTTTTGATATTGGAGGGGGCGCAGGCGGGGTTGAGTTGGGACACGGTTTTGCAGAAGCGGGCGCGGTACCGGGAAGTGTTTGACGGGTTCGATCCGGAGAAAGTGGCGCGGTACGACAGGAAAAAAGTGCGGCAACTGCTGGGAGACGCCGGAATCATCCGCAACCGCTTGAAAATCGACGCCACCATCGGGAACGCCCGTGCTTTCCTCGAAGTGCAGAAAGAGTTCGGCAAATTTGACGCTTACATTTGGGGTTTCGTTGGCGGCCAGCCCAAACAAAACGGATGGAAAACGCACAAACGCGTTCCCGCGAAAACAGCGGAATCGGATGCCCTGAGCAAGGATTTGCAGAAGCGCGGTTTCCGCTTCGTCGGCTCAACCATTTGCTACGCCCTCATGCAAGCCACCGGGATGGTGAACGATCACCTGGTCTCGTGTTTCCGATACCGGGAGTTAAGCAGGTAACCCATTGCTTTGAGGCGCGGAAGTGCCTACGTCAGTAGTAGTAGTTTGTCTTGGCGGTCCACTCGCTTTGCGGATAGTTCTGGTGCAGGAGATCGAAGGCCGCTTTCGATAGCTTAGAGGTTTCGACATTCATGCATCCGAAGCGAGAGGCACGCACGGCGAGGTGCAAAGCCTTGGGAACGGATGGATCATTGGGGTGCTCGTTCGCATAGGCGAGGACTTGACGGATAAGGAAGTTGGGAGCGGTCCCGACGGCGCCAAGCTGGGCCCATTGAGACGATGTCTGCGATTTCTGCGCATCCGTCAACCACGCGGGGAACGGAAAATCCGGATCGCGATCCACGAATTTGAGAATGCTGTCCTTGTTATACTCCCCGGCGAAGCTTTTCCCCCAGTTTGGTCCGTCTTCCATATCTGCGCACCACCAGTTGTCCCGGTATTGGTCTATTTCGCCTAATGTCGTGGAACGGGGCAAACCTGCTCGCGCGGACGGCTTCATCCCGGGGTTGCTAAGAATGACCAGGAGAGCGGCAATATGCCTCTCGGCGTCCGACTTTGCCGAACGAAAAGATTCCATGCTGGTCCAGAGCGGCCCATCGAGATCGTGCAGCGCGGGTTGCAACTCCAGCGCTGTTCTCAAGTCCTCCAAAAGGACTGCACGCGCCCACGCGCTGTGGGCAACTTCTCTGCGGAGAAGCTTCGGCAGAGATGGGGACTCCGCGGCCTGTACCAAGATTTGAAGAGGCAGGCGTTTCTGAAAAATTTCGGCAGAATAGTAGCTGAAGTAGGGTTCATGATGTTGGCTATCGTTTTGAGCGTCCGGCACGACCTCCTCTGTCGCAAAGTCAAGCCTCGAGGGAACAGGCGTTTCCGGTGCGTGCGAGAGAAAGTCTTCGAGGCCGGTCGCAAGGGTCAGCCGCTGCTCGTTTAGCAGATTGTGGGAGCCGATGGGAACGCCTGGTTTTGCGAGTAACAAATCCAGTTCTTTTCTGGCGGGCTCAAGCTGGCCAGCAGCGATCATCAGACGTAACGCCTGGTAACGGACAGTCAAATAGCCGGCCGACGAAGCGGGCACTTGCTGTGCGGCCGCTAGCAGGGCTTGAACTTCCGGATCGTCGGACGTGGCCCCGCTCAGTGCGGCGATTAGCCAGGGCAGCGATTTTTTCTCGTGCCATCGGGTCAGAGAATGCTTGGCCAAGTCCGATTGCTGTCGGGGAAAGGAGTTGGGATTGCCTTTAAGGCCCTCGAATGTTTGGATCCAGTCGCTGGGATCGCCGCTGTTTTCGCCGCGAGAAAGCAACAAAACGAAATCCCATAAATCTTGCTTGAAGCTGGCATCGGAGTCCGGCTTCAGAATAATCTCGCCGAGCTCGGCTACGCGCTTCGCAGGCTCGCTGCGAAAGCGGACGTAGTTCAACAGCTTGACGGCCGGATGATGAATAGAATCGGCGCGTGGGTCGCGCATGATGCGCTCCAGCCGTAATTGGGCGGCGGACATTGCGGCCGGGTCGAAAGGCTCGTTGGCCTTATTCGGAAGGTTGGCCTTTCGAATCAGCGCGCGGGCGGCCAGGTACGGGCTGACCCCTGCCCAAGGCGAAGCGGCGTCCTTTGCAATAGCATCGAATTCCGTCACCGCGTCGTCGAAATCTCGAGAGTAAAAATGGGCGGCCGCGATCTGGTAAGCGCGATCTGCACGGAGCAACGGAGGGCCGGAATTGAGCGGAGAAGGAATGACTTTTGCATCGCCACCACAATTGGCGAACACCTGGTCCTGGCCGGCAACCCATTCCCGCAACTCAGCGCTTGTGGCCCCGAATTTGGCGGTTCGATCCTGCAATGTCCTGGTGGCATTTTGGAAGGCGTCGGCCTGGCAATTGGCAAATTTGAAATAGGGCTGATCCTCGGACACCACAGCGTAAGGCGAAATGTCCGGGTGCGGCGGAAGATTTAGAACGTTGCCGCGAGCCTGGCTCCATTTCGTCAGGACATCCACTACGTCTGGTTGCTCGGGAGTCACATTCCCTTGCCAGACCTGCAGGGCAGCAGCTTGCTGCTCGCTGCTGAGTTTGACACCGGACAGGTAGCGGTAAGCCACAGCCAGATAGGATGACCGGAAGCCAGGCAACAGGATGCCGATCTTCCCGGCGGCGAAGTCCTGATCTGGTCCATCGGGGCGGTTTTGAAAAGTGAAGACCGCGGACTCGAAGTATGGTCCGCAACTGTAGATAGGAATGACCAGGAAACCTGAGGCTACAAGAAACAAGAGCACACGACTCACCCGCTTTATCGCCATTGACGCACCTCCCGGAGCAAGGCCAGTTCCGTTTTCTGATCCCACGGCTTGGTATGAAAGATGTAAACGCGGCGCCCGGCAGGCAGCGTGGACCAGCGCTCGTCCGTGGAGATGCCAAGACTGCCCTGGCATAGCGGAGAGCGAAAATCCTTGCCGGAGGCCAGCCGGGCCACCACTTGATGCGTGCCAGCGCTCATTCGAAAAAGCATGGGCACGGCTTCGTCAATCGGCAGGGCCGAGATCCAATCGTCGTCCATGCACCAGGAAGCAAGCGCGGTGATCGAGATGGGTATTGCGGGTGGAAGCTGGCGGCGCAGTTCGATTAGAAGGTGGCGATAAAAATCCCGTTGCGAAAGCGTAGCATCGAAATCCACCTGCACGGCGCGAACCCGCGGCCAGGAACCGGTCTCGACGATGGCGCCTACAGAGCGCTCCAACTGTGAACGGTTTAGCTCCGCGCGGGAGTCCGCCTCAATGCGCACTACGGACACGAGTTTCGCAGCGTCCGGAACGAGAAGGGGCTGAAAACGGGGGCGGATGATCGTAGCGTCCGCCTGGAGCCGGATGGTGGCCGCCAAGAATGCGATGCCTGTATCTTGTGGATTGACGAATCGAAGATCTTCCGGCTCTTCCCAAGCCCAGAGCACAATTTCCGGAATGGGTTGCAAGCGAGCCCGGTGAGCGTGTGCGGCGGAAAGCCGATACCAGAGAAGCGGAAGGAGCGCGAGGGCTGTCAATACCAGGGGCATTGACCAGCGCGTGGCAAGTCTTGGATGAACGCGTGAGGCGCGGAAAAAGAAAGGAGGCATGTGATGGGCGAAAGCCCTCACCAATACAAGAAGGACGGGCTCGCCGCCGCGCCAGCCGGTGTCCTACTTCGGGAAGTCTAGCATTTGGTTTCGCAGGCGTTCAACTGCAGAGGAAATGGGAATTTGTCAAAAACGCCATCGTGTGGGACTAATCTTTATAGTTGAACTATCCTGGCTTGCGTCGAGGACGGGGCGAGCTTACGATTAGAACCTGCCGTTTCTTGGTGCTTTCCAAAGCAGTCATGTGCTGTTGGCGCGATGGCGTTGAAGTGTGGACCGGGTCGAAATAGTGAACTAACTGCACAGCAAGGATTAGCTGTGCCACGTTGAGAGAGGGCCGGGATGAAATCGGTGGTGGTGGTGGGAGCGCAGTGGGGCGATGAGGGGAAAGGCAAGGTGGTGGACTACCTTGCGGGGTCGTTTGACTACATTGCGCGGGTGGCGGGCGGGCACAATGCGGGGCATACGGTCATCATTGGGAAAGACCGGTACGTGCTGCAGCTGATTCCTTGCGGGATTTTGCGGCCGAAGCGGCATGTGGTGATTGGAACGGGCGTGGTGGTGGATCCGGCGGCGTTGGTGGCGGAGATTGAGACGCTGGCGAAGGCGGGGATCGACGTAAAGGGGCGGCTCCACGTCAGCAATCGCGCGCACCTGATTTTTCCGTATCACCGGGAACTGGATAAAGCGGCGGAGGGCGCGAGGGGCGCGGACAGAATCGGGACGACTTCGCGCGGAATCGGGCCGGCGTACGAAGATAAGATGGCGCGGCGCGGGCTGCGGATGTGTGACTTGCTGGAGCCGGAGTTGTTTCGAAAGAAAGCGGCGCACGTAGTGGCGGAAAAAAACCGGCTGGCGAAGGGTGCGTACGGCGCGAACATTGATTTCTCGCATGAAGTGGAAGAGACGCTGAAGCTGGGCGAAAAAATTCGCGGATACATTTGCGATACGGCGGAATTGGTGAACGGCGCGCTGGACGAAGGAAAGTCCGTGTTGTTCGAGGGCGCGCAGGGAACGATGCTGGATATCGATCACGGAACGTATCCGTTCGTGACGTCGTCAAGCGCGACGTCGGGTGGGGCGGCGACGGGCGTGGGAGTGCCGCCGACGAAGATTAAACATGTGCTGGGGATTTCCAAGGCGTACACAACGCGTGTGGGGAGCGGCCCATTTCCTACAGAGATGCCGGACCTGGATGCGCAGGAAGTGCGGAAGCGGGGAAAAGAGTTTGGCGCGGTGACGGGACGCCCCAGGCGCTGCGGATGGCTGGATTTGCAAGTGCTGCGGTACGCGAAGATGATCAATGGAATCGATTCGCTGGTGATTACCAAGCTCGATGTGTTTGACACCCAGCGGGAGATTCAGGTTTGCGTGGGGTACAGGTACAAGGGCATGGCCCTCAAGGAGATGCCCGCGCTGGCGGAAGAGTATGAGCGCGTGACGCCGGAGTACAAGACTCTGCCGGGATGGAATGAAACGACGTACGGGGCGAAGGATGGAGCGAAGCTGCCGAAAGCGGCGGCAGAGTATTTGCGATTTATCTCGGATTTCTTACAGGTGGAAATTGGGATGATTTCGACAGGGCCGGAGCGTGACGCGACGATTGTGCCGGCGGGGACGCTGCTGGCGCGGTGGCTGTGAGAAGAAACTAAAGCAGAAGCCGCGGAGAAGGGCGGCGAAAAGAACAGAGCGCCGGGCTGAAGCTCGGCACCTACACAAACTTTCCTATGCTCAGCTACGAGCAAGCTCGCCAAATTGTCATTGAAGAAATCGGAAAGAGGAGAGGACCCTGCCCGGCTGCAAGTGTGAGCGTGTGGGAGGCGCTGGGATTGGTGTTGGCGCAGGAGGTGATGACAGATCGAGAGTATCCGCCGTTTGACCGGTCGACCCGGGATGGCTATGCGGTGCGAGCAAAGGAAGTTGCGCCGGGGGCGAGCCTGAAGTGCGCGGGCGAAATCAAGGCGGGCGATACCGTGAGCGAGGCGCTGGCGGCGAGGACGTGTGTGCAGATCATGACGGGCGCGGCGGTTCCACAGGGCGCGGACGCGGTGGTGATGATCGAGCACACGCAACGCGAGGGAGACGTGGTGCGATTCGAACGCACCGCACAGGGCGGACAGAATATTGTGCCGCGGGGAAGTGAGGCTGCGGCCGGGCAAACCATTTTGCGGCCGGGGATGCGGCTGGGATATGCGGAACTCGCACTCGCTGCGCAGGTCGGGGCGGTGGAGTTGCACTGCGCGAAGAGACCGCGAGTGGCGATCCTATCGACGGGCGATGAAGTCGTGATGGTTGAAGAAGCGCCGGGTCCATTTCAGATTCGAAACAGCAATAGCGTGTCGCTTGCGGCGCAAGTTCGAATTTCGGGCGGGGAGCCTGTGGTCTTGGGGAATGCGGCGGATCGAGTTGAGGACTTGGGGGAGAAGATCGAGCGTGGGCTGAAAGAAGATGTGCTGGTGCTTTCGGGCGGAGTGTCGATGGGGAAGTACGATCTGGTGGAAAAAGTTTTGAAAGCGATGACGGCGGAGTTTTTCTTTGACGCGGTGGCGATTCGACCGGGGAAGCCGGCGGTGTTCGGGTATTGCCAGGGGAAGCCGGTGTTTGGATTGCCGGGGAATCCGGTTTCGACGATGGTGACGTCCGAATTGTTCGTGGCGCCGGCGATTGATTTGTTGAGCGGTGCAGAGGCGCGGGCGTTGCCCTTGGTGGAGGCGCGGCTGGGTGAAGCGCTGAACGAGAAACCCGGGATGACACATTTTTTGCCGGCGCGGGTGGAGTGGCGTGGACCGATGCCGGAAGTGAAAGCGCTGAAATGGCAGGGGTCGGGAGACATTGCGGCTCTCGGGAAGGTGAATTGTTTCTTGGTTGTGCCGGCAGAGCGGGAGAAGATCGACGAAGGTGAGAGCGTATCGGTGTGGCTGAGGAAGGATGTAGTCTAAGCACACGGGAATGTCGAAGCTATCGCACTACGGGAAAAAGGGTGAAGTGAGGATGGTGGACGTGTCGGCGAAAGCGGTGACGACACGGACGGCGCGGGCGCAGGGATTTGTAAAGATGAAACCGCGGGTAGTGCGGGCCGTGCGACGGGTGAAGAATCCGAAGGGTGACCCGCTGGAAGTGGCGCGGATTGCGGGAATCGCGGCGGCAAAGAGAACGGCGGAGTGGATACCTCTTTGTCATCCGCTGCCGCTCACGCACATTGATGTGACCGCGCGGCTGTGCAAGAATGGCGTGGAAGTGCGTTCCAGTGTAACGACGATGGCCCAGACAGGCGTGGAGATGGAAGCCCTGGTCGCCGTTGCTGCCGCAGCCCTCACGGTCTACGACATGTGCAAAGCCCTCGATAAAGGGATGGAAATCACGGGGATCGTTCTCGCCGAAAAGACCGGCGGTAAGAGCGGGGATTACCATCGAAAAACCGCTTCGTTGAAGGACAGAAAATGAGCGCGGCGGGCGGAAAATCCGTAAAGTTGCTGCTGGCGGAGGACAATCCCCTGGTGCGCGAGCTGATCGTGAAGGGGCTGGAGCCGTACTGCGAAGTGGAGACTTCCACGGATGGTGCCGACGCGCTTCTCAAGGTGATTGATGATCCGCCTGACGTGATCCTCTGCGACTACAAAATGCCGGGGCTGGACGGCCGCCAGCTTTTTGAAAAGCTGCGTGGACGCGAGGCGACCAAGCACATTCCATTTCTGTTTATGGCCAGCCGCCCGGACATCGAGGAACGGTTGAGGCCGCTGGTGGATGGTGTCGAGGATTTCATCCCCAAGCCATTTTTGATTAAAGACCTGGTGCGCATCACGAAGAAAGTGGTCGACCGGCTGCACTTAGAAAAGTTGCAGAAAAAAGCGTCGCGGCCGGGCGTGATTCAGGGCCGGCTGGAAGAGATGAGCATGATCGACCTGATGCAGTCACTGGAGATGGGGCAGAAGTCGTGCCGGCTGATCGTGCGGCAAGGCGGCACTCAGGGCGAGCTGTATTTTGCGAGCGGACAATGCCGGGACGCGAAGGTCGGCAAAGTGGAAGGCGACGACGCGGTTTATAAAGTGGTGCTGTGGACCGCGGGCGAGTTTGAGATCGATTTCAACGCGGCGAACGGTTCGACTCGAACGACGACGACGCGGAACACCACCGGACTGCTGATGGAAGCGATGCGGCTGATGGACGAGTCCAATCGCGATGCGGTAGAGACGAAGTGAACTTCTTCCAGAAACCGTTCCGATGCGCGTAGCGGTCCTGACCATCAGTGATAGCACGGCAAAAGGCGAGCGCGAGGATTTGTCCGGGCCTGCGGTGGTTGCGTTCTGCCGGGGGCTGGATTGGGAAGTCACGGCGGCGTTGCACGTATCCGATGAACCGGCGGAGATCCGGGAGCAACTGCGGACGATTGCGGACGCGGGACGCGTGGATGTGCTGCTGACCACGGGTGGAACGGGAATCGGGCCGCGGGACAATACTCCGGAAGCGACGCAGGCGGTGGCGGATCGCATCGTGCCGGGAATTTCCGAAGAGATGCGGCGTAGGGGACTAGTGCATACGCCGACGGCGGTGCTCTCGCGCGGGATGGCGGCCGTGCGGCACAAGACGCTCATCCTAAATCTGCCGGGAAGTCCCAAAGGTGCGGTGGAATCGCTGGAAGCGGTGGCGGCTTTGCTGCCGCACGCGGTGAAAGTGCTCCACGGCGCGCGGCACGATTGATCCTCACTGGCGCGGAATCACAGGAAGAACGATTCGGGATGGGTGTTTTCTGCTGTGGAAGATCTTCACGACACAGGGGAACGTGCGTGAGCTAGTGACTTCGGAATTTCCCGTTTGCAGATTGCGGGAAAAGTGCGGGAAGAAGGCGCCGGAGATTTGCACGCGAATGCGATGGCCGGCGAGAAAAGTGTTGCTGGTGAGCATGCGAGTCAAATCCAGGTGTGTAATGCTTTCGGCGCTGAGATAGTCGGGTCGCAACGATTCCTTGCGATAGCTGGCGCGAAGCACGTCGAGGCCGGGGCTCATGAGATTGAAAGCGGTGCCGTCGGGCGCGACATCCAGAAGACGCACCCAGAGATCCAAGTCGCGGCAACCAGCTGATAGATAAATCTCCGCGTGGATGGGGCCCGTAACTTCGACGTTCGCAAGGAGCGGTTCACTATCATAGATGAGGACATCCTCGCGACCGGCCAGGGAACGATAGTCATGTGCGCCGTAGGCCGTGTAGGGATCAGTGACAGGGTGGGCGGGATCGGATTTGAATGAGGAATTGGCGAAATTCTTTGCCGTTAGAGAATGCTCCAGAGTCCCAATCCTATCGTGCGCGGATTTAGAAGATAGATAGAACGATTCCGAACGGGCGCGTTTGAGAGGCCAGGTGTCTTCGTCGCGCCAGACATTTTCTCCCATAACAAATAGGCGGACGCGTTTTTCGCGGTCGGCGCCGTTGTCGATGCCGCGGAGGTAGTGGTCCATCCAGCGGAGGATGAGCTCTTCGTAGTCGATGGCGGCGGACGGGCCGAAATCGCGTTCGCCGGAGCGGGATTCTTCCTGACCGCCATGGGTCCAAGGGCCAATGATGGTGCGCGTGCGGGGATCTTTTTCACCACGGCGGGAGGCGAGGAGTCCGTTGAAATTGGTTGTAGCTCCATCGGGGCCGTAGGCTTCGTCGTACCATCCAGAAAAATTCAGGACCGCAGCATGGACACGATCATATTTGTTGCGGAGTTCGGCCCAGTCCCACCAGGGGTCGGCGGGCGGATGCGCGAGCCATTCGTAATAGAAGGGCGCGACGTCTTTCAGGTCCGGGAGATCGCGAAGAGGAAGATACTCCTGCATGCGTTGGTGCTCCAGCTTCCAGGATTCGGCGGCTTCTTTGTGGGTTTTGGGGCCGGGGAGATTCTTGCGAGTGCGAATGTCCGGGGCGATATTGAGCCAAATCCAATCGAGCCAGGAGCCGTCGAAGACTCCACCGGAATAGAAAAAATTACGCGGGGTTGAGAAGGTCATGGCCGGGACCATGGCTTTCAGGTGCGGAGGATTTTCGACGGCGGCGAGCCATTGAACGGCTCCGGGATAAGAAAGCCCGAAGGTGCCCACGTTGCCGTCGGACCAGGGCTGTTGCGCAGCCCACTCGATGGTGTCGTAGCCATCGCGGCCTTCGGTTTGATACGGCGTGAACTCTCCATCGGAAGCGTAACGGCCGCGGACATCTTGGAGAACGACCGCGTACCCGCGGGCGACCGCTTTCTCAAAACTTTTGTAGCCGCGCAGGGCAGATTCTTTGTTGTACGGCGTACGATAGACGAGTGTCGGGAAGCGGTCGGAATTGCTCGGGAGCAGCACGTCGGCTCGCAGAACCACGCCGTCGCGCATGGGAACGGCGATGTTTTTTGAGAGCTTGAATGAGGGATTGGCCGGTGGCTGCTGCGGAGTCTGGGAGAGAAAAGGTAACGCGCTCCCTGAGACGATTACGAAGAGCAGGATGGCGGGACTGCGGTTCGTGTAAGCAGCTATCTTCACGCGCAGGATTGTACCTGAAGGCGGGATCAAACGGCGGTTGACGCGGGGGCGCAGGTCGTCAAGAATGCTTGGATCATGGCGCAAAAACTAGCAGAGAAGAAATTGGCGGTTTTGGGGACCGGGAAGCTCGGCGGAATTCTGCTTCGAGCTTACTTGAAGCAAGGGCTCTTTGAGGCGAGGCATGTTACGGCGACGGTGAAGCACGGCGAAAGGGCTGCGGCGCTGGCTAAGGAGCTGGGTGTTGCGGTGACGACGGAGAATCGCAAGGCCGTGCAGGGCGCGGACATCGTTTTGCTGGGCGTGAAGCCGCAAGTGGTGGGCGAGGTGCTGAAGGAGATTGCGCCGAAACTGAATGCGAAGGCGCTGGTGATTTCTGTGGCGGCGTCGGTGCCGACGAGCTATATCGAACAGCGGCTCGGCGGGAAGGTGGCGGTGGTGCGAGCCATGCCGAATACGCCGTCGGCGGTGGGATGCGGGATGACGGGGATTTGCCGCGGGGCGCACGCGGGGGCGGAGCATCTGGAAATGGCCCGCGCGATGTTTAATGCGGTGGGGCGCACCGTTGTCGTCGATGAAAAGAATATGGATGCGGTGACGGGGCTTTCCGCGAGCGGGCCGGCGTTTGCGTACATAATTCTCGAGTCGCTGGCGGAAGCGGGAGTGAAGGTGGGATTGCCGCGCGATGTCGCGACGTTGCTGGCGGCGCAGACGATGAAAGGCGCGGCCAGCGTGGTGTTGGAAACGGGCGACCACCCGGCGCTTTTGAAAGACGCGGTGACGACGCCAGCGGGGTGCACCATCGACGGCATCCTGGAGCTGGAAGAAGGTAAGCTGCGCGTGACGCTGATCAAAGCGGTGGTAAAGGCAACCAGCCGGGCAGGGGAGCTGCTGTTCGATAAGTAGTTTCGCGGCCAGGCAGGCGATTAGGAATCCGGGAGAATTCAGTCCTACAACTAGTGGGCAAGAAACTCCATGGATCGGCTTGCCGACACTGCCGGATTCTCGTGCAGTAGAATGTTAATTGGTTCCTCCAACAGGAGGCTCACGCACCCGTGAAGCACCTGTCGCGTCTCGCTATTCTCTCGATTGCTTTGCTCGGCGTGATTTTGCTACCCGTCTGGTCGCAAAACACGAGTGAGGCCTCTCCCGATGAATACAGAGTGTACGAGGCAGTCTTTGGCCTTATGGACCACATTCCTAAGGAAGATCCGCATGTCACTCTTTTCGGTCTAACGCTGAACAGCAAATGTGGTGAAGATGGTTCTTCCGTCCCACTTGTAAACGGTTGTACCTTTCTGTGGATTAAGCCGGACACTGCAATCACAGTAGCCTTTCTTACTGATATAATCTCGATTCATTCTTGGGTGGACCAAAGAATTCCCGAACACGGCGTTGCCTGCACTAGAATTGATGGTAGGATGCTGCGCGTGAGGGAGTGATGCCGAGCGAATACCTTCCTGTATTGCTCTATGCCGCCTTGGTGATTGCGTTTCCGGCGGTGACGCTGATCGCGGCGAAGCTGATTCGCCCGACCTCGACCAGTTTCGGCGCCAAATTGAAACCCTATGAGTGCGGAATCCCGCCGGAGGGCGATGCGCGGCGGCGGTACTCGGTGCGGTTTTACATCATCGCCATGCTGTTCGTGATTTTCGACGTGGAGACCATGTTCCTGATCCCCTGGGCGATTCTGTATAAGGGTTGGGTGGCAGCGCACATGGGGATTTTTGCTCTCGTGTCGATGGTGGTGTTCATCGGGATCTTGCTGGTCGGGTATCTGTGGCTGTACAAAAAGGGCGCTCTCGAGTGGGCCTGAGCGGGTGGGGGTGGGATTTCCTGGCCTACGATTTTAGCGGAAGTTCTTCTGATTGACGGGTTTCGCGGCGTGTGTTAGAAACGCGGCGTTCGAATTCTAGGCTGCTCCGCGGTTGTAGGTTGTGAGCGCGGAGCCGTTCACTGTAACCTGCTACACCCAGGGTCAATGGCTGACGAGCCGAAGCATCCACAACCACCGCAAGTGCCCACGGGCGAAAAGCCCGCGAGCACGCCATCCCCCGTCTCAACTCCCCCGGCAAAGCCTGCGGATGCTGGTGCACCCGCGGCACCTCCAAAACCTGCGGCGCCAGTAGCTCCGGCGAAGCCACCGGCTCCCCCAGCTCCTCCTAAGCCTCCGGTGGTTTTGCAGACTCCGCTCGACAACGAGCTGGTCGCGAGGTATCGCGCCAAGTTCGGCGCGGCCATCTTGGAAGCGATGGAAGATCGCAAACAGGCGATCATTACGGTCGAGCGAGCGCGGCTGGCGGAGATTGCGCTGTACACGCGGGACGAAGAAAAGTTCGACATGCTGTCAGACTTGACGGCGGTGGATTGGCCGAAGCGCGAGAAGCGCTTTGATCTGGTGCTCAATCTCTATTCCTTTGCGAAGAACGAGCGGTTGCGGTTGAAGGCGCATGCCGGTGATGGCGAACAAGTGCCGAGTACGGTGGGAGTGTGGCTGGCGGCGGATTGGCTGGAACGGGAAGTGTTTGACATGTTCGGGATTGTTTTCTCCGGGCACCCGAATCTGAAGCGCATCTTGCTGCCGGATGAGTGGCAGGGGTACCCGCTGCGAAAGGACTACGACATTCTGCAGCAGGACACGGCTTGGGTGCGGGAAAACCTGGGAATTGAGAGCGGTCAGTAAGCCGAATTTAGCTGTGATCGGGAGACGACCCTGAGTATCGACGTAACCAACGACGGCAAAACGCTGCTGGGGGCGGAAGAGCTGGTCATTAATATGGGACCACAGCATCCGTCGACCCACGGCGTGCTGCGCGTGGTGCTGAAGCTTGATGGCGAACGGGTCATCGGTTCGGAGTGCGTGATCGGGTATCTCCACCGCGGAGTAGAGAAAATCGCGGAGAACCGCACGTATCAGCAGTTTGCGCCTTATGTTGACCGCATGGATTACGTGGCGGCGGTGAGCAACGGGCTGGGTTATTGCGAGGCGATCGAAAAGTTAATGATCGTGGAAGCGCCGCCGCGTGCGCGCGTGATTCGAACGATCCTGACGGAGCTGCAACGCATCGCTAGCCATCTTTTGTGGCTGGGAACACATGCGCTGGACATCGGGGCGTTGACACCCCTCTTTTACTGCTTCCGCGAGCGGGAAGAAATTCTGAAGATTTTGGAGAAGTATTGCGGGGCGCGGCTGACCACGCACGCGTTTCGAATCGGTGGGCTGCAGTACGAGGCGTATGACACATTCGAAAAAGATGTGGAGCGGTTCTGCAAGGATTTCGAATCGCGCGTCGTGGAATACGAAACTCTGCTGACGAACAATCGCATCTGGATCGGGCGCACCAAGGGCATTGGAATTCTGACCAAGGAAGATGCCATCGCGTTTGGCGTGACGGGGCCGGTGCTGCGGGCCAGCGGCGTGAAGTGGGATATTCGGAAAGCTGCGCCCTATGCCGCGTACGACCAATACAAATTTGAAATTCCCGTGGGCACGACCGGAGACACGTATGACCGGTATCTGGTGCGCATGGAGGAAATGCGGCAATCGCGGCTGATTTGCTTGCAGGCGATTGAGAGTATTCCGGCGGGGCCGATTCTGGCGAAAGTGGGCAAGGTATTGAAGCCGCCGCCTGGCGAGGTGTATCACGCGATTGAAGGGCCCAAAGGCGAGCTGGGTTATTACGTGGTCAGCGACGGAAGCGTGCAGCCGTATCGTGTGCGGATAAGGCCGCCGTCATTTATTAATTTGCAAGCCTTTGATCGCATGGTGCGGGGACACCTCGTGGCTGATGTTGTTGCGATTATTGGGACGATTGACATCGTTTTGGGAGAAGTGGATCGCTGATGCAGGCTGCTATCCAAGCAACCGTTGATTTTCTGAAGCTCTACTGGGCACCGCTTTTGTGCGGTGTCGTAATAGTTGCAGTGTTGCCTCTGATTGTCGGCTACGTCGTGCTGGTCGAGCGCAAATTGATGGCGGACATGCAAGCACGGCTGGGGCCGATGCGCGTGGGCCCGCATGGATTGCTGCAACCTATCGCGGATGCGGTAAAGCTACTGATCAAGGAAGACATTATTCCTGAGGATGCGGATAAATTGGTTTTTTGGCTAGCGCCGGTATTTTCCGTGGGGGCGGCGCTACTGGCGATTGGCGGGCTGGCGTTTGGGCCGGCGTTTCAAATTGGGGTGAATCTCAACATTGGGCTTTTGTTTGTCGTGGGCATCAGCGCGCTGGGGATTTTCGGGATTGTGCTGGGCGGTTGGGCTTCGAACAGCCATTACTCGTTGATGGGGGCGCTGCGCAGTGCTGCGCAGCTCGTGAGTTATGAGACCGCGGCGGGGATGGCGCTGGTGAGCGGCTTGCTGCTCGCGGGCACTCTGAATATCAAATCGATTGTGGAAGCGCAGGGGAGTGCCGGCGTGTGGTTCGGTTTTCTCGCTCCTGTTGCGTTCTTTACATATCTCGTGGCTTCGATTGCGGAGACCAATCGCGCGCCGTTCGACCTGCCCGAAGCGGAGTCCGAGCTGGTGGCCGGCTACATGACGGAGTTCAGCGGCTTTCGCTGGTCGCTTTATTTTCTCGCGGAATACACGAACATGATTGTGGTGGCCTCCGTCGCGACGACGTTGTTCCTGGGCGGCTGGCTGCGGCCTTTCGCTGGAATCCATTGGTTCACGCTAAAGGGCTTGAACGGCTTGGATCTTCTAGACCTGTTCCCCCCCCTCTTGATACTTGCAGTAGGTGCTTATTGCATACTGCGCGTTCCGCGCCAACCGACGCGCGTGCAACAGATGTTTATGCTGGTTGTCGCTGGATTGTGCTTTGTTGTTGCCCTGGTGCTAGTGGGGCCGGTGCTTCTATCAGCTCTGAAACCGGCGATGGCGGAGGCCGTGAAGCCGTTTTATGCCGGAATTCATGGCGGCTTCTGGTTCATTTTCAAGGTGAGCGCGTACATTTATTTCTTCATGTGGCTGCGGTTTACCATACCGCGCTACCGGTTCGATCAATTGATGCGGCTGGGGTGGCATTTCTTGATTCCGCTTTCCATCATTAACGTTTTGTTGGTCGGACTGTCTCTGATCGTGGGCAGCTACTACCACTTGCAAGGTTGGGCTCTGCTGCTGGCCACGACGCCGGCGGCAATCCTGGGGCTGGTGGCGGCGTTGATCATTCTTGGCATCGAGCAAAAGAACAGGGCGCGGCAGGAAGCCGCGGCGGCTGCGGGTTTCTATGCTGGATAGCGTCATATTTTATTTCTTTGCGAGCATCGCGGTTGGCAGCGCAGCGCTGATGGTGACGCGGCGCAACGCGGTGCACAGCGCCATCTTCCTGATCACCACCCTGCTCGCGACAGCGGGAATCTTCCTGCAGCTGCGCGCGGAGTTTTTGTTCATCGTGCAGATTATTTTGTATGTCGGCGGGATCATGGTGCTGTTTATTTTCGTCATCATGCTGGTGAACCTGGACTTGGCGCTGCACCAGGTCAAGTTTGCCCGACAAAAGTGGGTCGCGCTGATCGTGGCGCTGGCATTGAGCGCGCAGGTTGGACTGATGTTCTGGACAACGGGGAAGGGCGCGGGGCAGATCTGGCCGGGGTTCAACGCTGCGCCTGCGAACCGGCTTCCTCCGAACGCCGAAACTGTGGCGAAGAGCTTATTCGATGCGTACCTGCTGCCGTTTGAGATTGCTTCGGTTTTGTTGCTGGTGGCGATGATTGGCGCGGTGGTTATGGCGAAGAAGAGGGCGTAGAGAGCTGATGCTGCCGATTGGACATTATCTGTTTCTGAGTCTGGCGCTGTTCATCCTGGGGGTGATCGGGGTAATTACGCGGCGCAACGTCATCGTCGTGCTCATGTCCATCGAGTTGATTCTGAACGCCGTGAACATCAACTTGGTAGCGTTTTCCCGTTTGTATGGAGACGTGGCGGGGCAGGTCTTCGCGTTGTTTGTCATTGCGGATGCGGCGGCGGAGGCGGCGGTGGGATTGGGAATCATCATCGCGTTTTTCCGGAACCGCGAGACGGTTTTGGCGGACGAAATGGATTTGCTGAAGTGGTAGTACTGCGCGACAGCTTGAAGGAAGAAATGAAACTGGCATGACGCCCACGGGCTATTTTCTCGATCATCTCTGGATGATCCCGCTGTTTCCGCTGGTTTCGGCGGCGCTGATGCTCTTTGTGGGCAAGCGGCTTCCGAAGATCGCCGTTAACGTGCTCTGCGTGGGGAGCGTCGGGTTTGCTTTCATCTACGCGCTGGGGGCAGTTTCGCAATTATTGGCCGCTGATCCGGAGCATCGCGTGGCGCAGCAGATCATGTTTGAGTGGCTGACGCCCGGCGCCATGCAGATGACAGGCGGGCACCTCGTGCGGTCTGTGGCCGACTGGGGATTGCTGCTGGATCCGCTGTCCTGCGTGATGGTGTTGGTGGTTACGGGTGTCGGCTTTCTTATTCACGTCTATTCCGTCGGTTACATGGCACATGAAGGCGGTTACTACCGCTTCTTCGGCTACATGAATCTTTTCATGTTCGCGATGCTGACGCTGGTGCTGGCAAACAATCTGTTGCTGATGTTCGTCGGCTGGGAAGGCGTCGGACTGTGCAGCTATTTGCTGATTGGATTTTACTTCCTGAAGAAGTCGGCGTCCGACGCGGGGAAGAAAGCGTTCATTGTGAACCGGATTGGTGACGCCGGATTCCTGCTGGGACTGCTCTTGACGGCAGTCACACTAGGCACCATTCGATTCACTTCGCTGGGTTTGCCGGAGTCGGGAGGATACTCAGGAATCCTCCAGTCGTTGCAGGCAGCTAGTGACGCGCACACCTTGGCCTACGGTGCACCGGTCCTGACGGCGATCGGACTACTACTATTCGTGGGTGCTGCCGGGAAGTCGGCGCAAATTCCGCTGTACGTCTGGCTCCCGGACGCGATGGAAGGGCCGACGCCGGTCAGCGCGCTGATCCATGCCGCAACGATGGTGACCGCGGGCGTGTACATGGTGGTGCGAATGAACCCCGTCTATCAACTGGCGCCGTTCGCACTGGATGTGATTGCGGTGGTAGGAGCGGTCACGGCGGTTTTTGCAGCATCGATGGCATTGGTGCAGAACGACATCAAGAAAGTTTTGGCGTACTCGACGATCAGTCAGCTGGGGTACATGTTCCTCGCCCTGGGCGTTGGCGCGTTCGCTGCCGGCATTTTTCACTTGATGACGCACGCGTTCTTCAAGGCATTGCTGTTTCTTGGAGCGGGCAGCGTGATTCACGCGATGTCCGGCGAGCAGGATCTGAGCAAAATGGGCGGACTGTGGAACAAGATCCCGATCACTGCAAGGACCTTCGTAATTGCAACGCTGGCGATCTCCGGGGTCTTTCCGTTTGCGGGATTTTTCAGCAAAGATGAAATCCTCGGGCGCGCCTTTGACCGGTATTTCTCCTTGTGGCTCGTTGGATTTATCACCGCTGGGATGACGGCGTTTTACATGTTCCGGCTATTCTTCCTGGCTTTCTCCGGTTACTCGCGAGCCGACGAACATGTGGAAAAGCACATCCACGAATCGCCGCCGAGCATGACCGTTCCGCTCATGATTCTTGCAGGACTTTCGATTGTCGGGGGATGGATTGGGTGGCCAGGCTCGCTGGGAGGAGAAAACCGCTTCGAACGATTCCTCGAACCTGTCCTGGCCGGTGCGGTAACGGAGACGGGAGCGGTGAAGATCGCGCATCACGCCGCGGCCACGGAGTACTTGCTGATGGCGCT
>Ga0207146_10096_pt1 | contig 22547 bp, 18 predicted proteins | sample Alteio_BWMinHeat_36_FD_153539 | JGI IMG/M metagenome (GOLD analysis project Ga0207146, IMG submission 153539) | Enriched cells from forest soil in Barre Woods Harvard Forest LTER site, Petersham, Massachusetts, United States -... | ecosystem: Environmental > Terrestrial > Soil > Temperate forest >...
CGCATGCAACTCCGCGATCCCGTAACCATTTGCTTCAAGATCATTGATAAGAAAAAGGTGCTGAATTCCCAGTCCCCGCGATAACTCCGCGCAATCGAGTACCCACGGCAGATTGGTCAGCTTGAGACGCCCATGACGCACCGGCCCCGGCACGCCAAAACACGCCGCGGTAACTTCAGGGTTGCCGCTCTCGGCAAGAAACTTCTTTGTAACAACGTCCAGCCCCTTGTATTCCTGCGCAGGAAACTTCTCGTCGCGAACATGCGTCAGTTCGCCCTTTTCAAATCCATAAAGCGCCAAGTGGACTTTTGTTCCGCCCACGTCCCCGGCGAGAATCATCGTGCAAGCTCCAGTCTTCCCACTCCACTCGCATCCGGTGGAGGTAGTAACGCCGCTGCATCTTTGTCCAGCAGCAATAGCAATTTGCCGTTCTTCGGTTGAATCAGCTGCGACGGCAGCGTCTCCGGATCATAGGCCCCTTGCAGGACACGATGCAACGGGTCAGCTTTGTCCTTGCCGCCGATCAGGAAAAAGACCTCACTCGCTTCTACGATGACCGGCCATGTCAGCGTGATGCGCCACGTATCCTTTTGCGGAACTTGGTTGGCTACGGCAATGCGCCCAAGTTCATGAATCGCATCCGTGTGTGGAAAGATCGACGCTGTGTGCCCATCATCGCCCATGCCCAGCTGCAGTACGTCGAAGCGCGGAACCTCGGCGCCCTCCAGTCGAAACTGATTGCGAATTTTTGCTTCGTAACGCGCCGCCGCTTCTTGCGGATTCAGTTCGCCTTCGATGCGGAAGACCTGCTCCGCCTTGAGGGGAACTTTATCCAGCATCGCCTCGCGCGTCATGCGGTAGTTGCTGTCTTTGTCATCCGGAGGCACAGTGCGCTCATCCACAAAGAAAAGTTCCAGCTGCTGCCAGGGCATCGCCTTCAGAAATTTTTCCTGAGGATTGGCCAGCAGTGAAAATGTGCGCTTTGGCGTGCTGCCGCCTGAAACGGCGATGCGTGCCTTGCCTCGCACACTCACTGCCTGCTGTGCCTGCTCCAGAAAATGCTCTGCCGCCGCATATGCCAGCGCGTCTGACCCATCGTATATCCGATATTCGACTGCTATCTTTTTCGCCATGCGTCACAATTCCCTTGAATCCTCTCGGAGCCGGGTGCCCCCTCCTTCACGCAGTTTGCGAAAAGGTGGAAACCACTCCCCGATCGAAACTCATTTCTAAATCTTGTGCCACTGCCTGCCATCTCGCCCAATCAGTCCATCGGCCGCCTTTGGCCCCCAGGTACCGCTGGTGTAGTTGGGAAAATCTCTCGGCTTGGCCTTCGTCCATGCCTCCAGTACCGGCGTGAACAGCGCCCACGTCGCCTCTACGCCATCACGGTGCGCAAACAGCGTCTGGTCACCAAGCATCGCGTCCAGCAACAGCCGCTCATAGCCATTCGCGGAATTCACACCAAACGCGGTGGCATACTGGAAGTCCATCACCACCGGGCAAACATTCGTATCCGGTCCCGGCACCTTGGCGCCAAAACGCAGCGAGATGCCTTCGTCCGGCTGAATGCGGATGATCAGCAGGTTCGGTTGGATCTCGTTGCACGGCCCTCCACCGAGGCGGTCAAAAAGTAACAGCGGCGGTTGCTTGAATTGGATCGTGATCTCCGTCGCGCGTTTTGCCAGCCGTTTGCCTGCACGCAGATAAATCGGGACACCGGCCCAGCGCCAGTTCTCGATCTCTAGCTTTATGGCCGTAAAAGTCTCCGTGGTCGAATTCGGGTCCACGCGATCCTCTTCGCGGTATCCCTGTACCTGCTGGCCATCCATCGTACCTAGCGCATACTGGCCGCGCACCGTGTTCTCAATCGGAATCGGCTTGATCGCGCGCCATACTTTCACCTTTTCTCCGCGCACGGAGGCCGCCTCAAACGATACGGGAGGCTCCATTGCCACAAATGAGAGCAATTCCATCATGTGGTTTTGCACGACATCGCGCAGTGCTCCGGCTTTTTCATAGAATGGCCCGCGACCCTCAATGCCAATGTTTTCTGCCGCCGTGATCTGCACATGATCGATGTAGTTGCGGTTCCAGATCGGCTCAAAAATCCCGTTGGCAAAGCGAAAGACAAGGATGTTTTGCACTGTCTCTTTGCCGAGATAATGATCGATGCGGAAGATCTGTTCTTCATCAAAGACTTTGTTCACATCATTATTCAGCGCTTTGGCCGATTCCAGATCGTGCCCGAATGGCTTCTCGATGATCACCCGCGCATGGCCTTTCTCAGGGTGCGCCATGCCATGCTTGCCCAGCCGATCGATGATGTCGGAAAAATATTCAGGAGCCACCGCGAGATAAAACAGCCGGTTGCCCTGGGTTCCATGTTCTTTATCGATCTTCTCAAGCATTGCTTTCAAATCGGCATAGCCGGCATCGTCGTCAAAGTTCATCTCGTGATAATCCACCTTCTTGATGAACTCGTCGACCTTGCTGTCGCCCTCTTTACCGCCGCCATACTTCAGAATGCCGTCTTTCATATCGGGCGCGAATGTGCTCTTCAAATCCCGCCGCGCTACACCGACAATGGCAAACTCTTTCGGCAGCAACCCCTGTTGTTCCAGGTGAAAGAGCGCGGGGAGCAGCTTGCGCTTGGTCAAGTCCCCTGACGCGCCAAAGATCACGACCACCCCTGGGTTGGCAATGCGTTCGTTCCGCTGCGATGCCGCTTCTACATCCTCTGGAGCGATCTTTACTTCCGTCGTTGCCATATTCGATCTCCTGCTTGTCTTTCCTGACTGGGTAATCAAACGCATTGCTCAGAATCGCGAATGCGGTCGGAAAAGTTTTGGCCTTCGCCTCGCGCGAAGACCGCGAATCAGCGCTTCCCCTTAGAGCTTGACGCCTAAAGCTTCGAGCTCATGCTTCAACGACTCGGCTCCTTCATAGTGAATCCCGCGCATGCCCACTTCATTCGCCGCCTCCACATTGCCAAGGCGGTCATCTACAAATGCGATCTCCCGTGGATCACGCTGCAGTATATCCAATGCAAGCTTGAACATACGCGTATCGGGTTTGCGCAGTCCTACGTAGCAGGAACTCAGAAAGCCGTCGAAAAATCTGCGCAGTTTAAAGGTTTCGATCCGATAGTCATTTAGCTCACGCGCTTCATTGTTCAGCATTCCTAGCACTAATGAATCAGATGCGCCAAGTTGACCAAGGATTTCGATTGCGCTGTCTTCCAGCACTTTCGATTGCGCTTTCATCATCTCGACAAATTCGTCGGCTGTAAATTTACGAGGCTCAAAGAACACAGTCTTCTGCAGATACTCCTCGACCGTTATCAAGCCTTTTTCCCACACATCGTTCACGTCTGGATGGCGCTGCTCAAAGGCCTCGCGGTCGACTCCAAAATGCGAAAGCACCGCGGTGCGCTCTTCGTGGTCCCAGCCATTCGTTAGCAAGACTCCGCCAACGTCCCACAAAATGGTAGTGATGGTTGTCATTGCAGCTCCTGAGCCATTCGTGCGCCCTGCCGTGCTTCTCTTTCGTCGATTTACTTAAAGGAATGATTTTCCAATTTTGCGGCTTCCGGCATATTGCGCGCCTCAATCGCTTTCATCTTGTTCAGCCTGCGCACAAAACGCTCTTCTTGCTTCTGAAACTTCGCGTTCAAATAAGCTGCGACCAGATCGAAAGCTAGCGCTGTCCCAATAATTCTCGCGCCCAGCACGAGCACGTTCATATCATCGTGCTCCACCCCCTGGTGCGCGGAGTAGGTATCATGGCACATGCTGGCGCGAACGCCTGGCATCTTGTTTGCCGCTACATTTACACCCACGCCGCTGCCGCAAATTAGAATGCCACGCTCGACGCGTCCCGCAGCCAGCGTTTTGCCTACCGCCTCCGCAAAGTCGGGATAATCGGATGGCTCCGCGTTGTATGCGCCCAGATCGATGACTTCGTGCCCCAGGCGCTCCAGATAGCCGCGGACTTCCTCTTTTAAAGGAAAGCCCGCGTGATCTGCTGCAATCGCCAACTTCATTGCGTTACTTCCCCGCCAGCGCTGCTTCGGACTTCTTTGCGCTTTCCAGGAGTGCTTGGGCACGACTCACGATGTTATTTACGCCGTAACCCAATTCCTCGAGTGCCTTCTTTCCGGGAGACGATGCGCCGAAGCGTTCCAGGCCAATCACATCGCCATGCCGTCCTACATATTTCCACCAACCGATCGGGCTGCCCGCCTCAACCGCCAGTTTTGGCAGATGGTCCGGGAAAATCGAGGCCTTGTACTCGGCACTCTGCTCTTCAAAAATCTTCCAGCTCGGCATCGAAACGACGCGTACCGTTACGCCTTCCTTTTTTAAAGCAGCTGCGGCATCCAGTGATGGCCAAAGCTCAGCGCCCGTAGCCACGATCAACAGGTCTGGCGCATCGCTGCCCTGCTCCACAATGTATGCGCCGTGCTTCACGCCTTCATAAATGTTGTGCTTCCCTGGATCGAGAATCGGCAAGTCCTGCCGCGACAGAGCCATGAAGCAAGGACTCTTGCGCTCCAACGCCAGCCGCCACACTGCCGCAGTCTCATTCGCGTCCGCCGGACGGAAATCCGTCAGGAACGGTACCGCGCGCAGCATCATCAGGTGCTCGATCGGCTGGTGCGTCGGACCGTCCTCGCCCAGGGCAATCGAATCGTGGGTGAAAATGAACAACGACTGCGTGTGCATGATCGCCGCCATCCGCAGCGCAGACTTGCAGTAATCGGAGAAGGTGAAGAACGTCGAACCGTAAGGAATCAGGCCGCCATGCGCCGCCATCCCATTCACCGCCGCGCACATGCCAAACTCGCGCACGCCGAACCAGATGTTCCGGCCCTTGGGATCGAGATGGAAATTCCCGCCATCCTTCAGGATCGTCTTCGTCGAAGCGGTCAGATCAGCCGCGCCGCCAATCAACTCCGGCACGTCCTTGGCAAACGCATTCATAATTGCGTTGCCGGCATTGCGCGTCGCCATCGGCTTTTCCGTCGGGAATGTGGGTATCGTCTTCTCCCAGCCATCCTTCAGTTTGCCCGCTTGTGTACGCTCAAACTCAGCCGCCAGCTCCGGAAACTTCTTCTTATACTCGGCGAAAAGCGCTTTCCACTCCTGCTCGTACTTTGCGCCACGATCCAGAATCGTCGACCAGTTCTTCTGCGCCTCATCCGGCACATAGAAAAACTTATCCGCAGGCCAGCCAAGGTTCTTCTTGGTCTCGATCGCCTCTTCAGGCTTCAGAGCCTCGCCATGCACTTTGTTCGTGCCCGCAATCGGGCTACCGTAGCCGATCACCGTCCGCACCGCAATGATCGACGGCTTGTCCGTCACCGCTCTGGCCGCTTCCAGTGCCTTCGAAATCGCATCGAGATCGTTGCCGTCCGCCACCTTCTGTACATGCCAGTGATAGGCCTCGAAACGCTTCTCGACATCCTCGGTGAATGACAACTCCGTTGGCCCGTCGAGCGAGATCTGGTTGTCGTCGTAGAAGAAGATCAGCTTACCCAGCTTCAGCGTTCCGGCCAGCGATGCCGCTTCATGCGAGATGCCTTCCATCAAGTCGCCATCGCCGCAGAGGCCATAGGTATAGTGATCGACAATGTCGAAGCCCGGCTGGTTATAGACAGCGGCTAGATGCTTCTCCGCGATGGCAAGCCCGACCGACATGGCGAGACCCTGTCCCAGCGGTCCGGTCGTGACTTCCACGCCATCCGTGTCGCCACGCTCCGGATGCCCCGGCGTCTTTGACCCATACTGCCGGAACTGTTGCAGGTCCTCAATGCTCAGGTCGTAGCCGGAAAGATGCAGCACGCCATACAGCAGCGCCGAAGCATGGCCGTTCGAAAGCACGAAGCGGTCGCGGTTCGGCCAGTGCGAGTTCTTCGGATTGTGCCGCATGTATTTGTGGAAGAGCAGGTACGCAATCGGCGCATCGCCTAACGGCGCGCCCGGATGGCCGCTTTTCGCCTTATCGACGGCATCGACTGCAAGAAAACGAAGTGCATTAATCGAAAGCTGATCCAGTTCGCTCATAACTTCACGCTCCATAAGAATTTCGGCCTGGGTGAGGTGCGATCTGCAAATCCGCAACGCACCCCAAAGATGTCATTCCTTGCTCGAAAATAACCTGGTAATTGTCATCCCGACCGGAGCACGCCATCTCTGGCGTGCGAAGCGGAGGGACCTGCAGTTTGCTTCAGTTGCCAATCTTCTTCGTATCGATGCTTACCGTTACCACACGAACTCAGGACGCTGCCTCAATTTCCACATCGAAATTGCGCCCTTCCCATCGGTTTTCTTCTACCCACAAAAGAGTAAACGAAACTGCGCCGCTCTGCTTTGCTGCCGTCGGTATATCTGCGAAGGACCCCGCATGGCTCACGGTAACGCTGTCTGTCACTTGGTTTGTCTTCCAGCTATCCGTCGTCCAGATTACCCTGAAGCGGTTGTGCGCGGTAATTCGCAGCGTCTTTCCGGCTTGAATCTTATTGACAAGCCGTCGCAACTTGAAAACCTCAATAGAGCTCGTTCTGCTGCCCTTGCCATATCGTTCCTCAACCACTGAAATGCGGTCAAATACACGGCCATCTGTTACCGAACGCAACAGCTTAAGATACTCGGCGTGTGCCCATACCAGGGGCATGGCCGCGCCGGCAGGACAGCCAAACACGAGTCCGTACCGATCCGGCTCTTCCCAGATCTGTTCGGGAAGCATACCGCCAGTCGAGGCAAATTTCTCGATCGTCTGGATATACGGCCGCACATCGCGTCCTGCGGCCAGCTCATAGTGCGCCCGCTCGCCGGTCAACAAAGGCCATGGCCGTCCCTTGCCCCATCCCTGGAACGGACCGCCGTCTTCCCTTTGCCCATAGCCGTCGTGGTTATAGCGATACCAACACAGGCCATACGGCGTATCGACCTTTAATACCTTATCGATGACCTTCAGCGTGTCTACAATCAGGGGATCGTCTGCGCGCCGCACGCCGTACCGCACCAGCTCAAGGAAGCCGCCATCCACAATTTCGCGGGCTTCAAACTCGTTGTTCGTACCCGGGCGTCCATTCGCGATACGCACCATTTCCTTGCCGCATTCCTCGTGCGCATAAGGTTCGCCGCACTCCGGTGGCCGAATCCGCATATAGTGCCGTTTCACCTCCGGATCGAGCACACCGTTATTCGTCACCGTCCAGTCTTCCAGATGGCTCTCGAGCCAATCTGCTTGCTCTTCCAAAAATTGAGCCAATTCTGTCGAACCATGCGCGCGCGCAATGTCTGCCGCGCAAATCAATCCTGAAATCACCGCTGCCAGAGTGGAAGGCGAGTACCCGGGCGCTTCTTCCCATCGCTCCTGCTGGCTCACCGGAGCATAGCGCACCAGAAAACCCGCTGCCCGCTCCACGAAGGGAACGATGTCAAACTTGCCCAGCCCATTGAGCTTCCATAGACGCCACGCCAGCATGATCGGAAACGCCACTTCATCCAGCTGAATTCCTGTCCAGTAAGGTGTCCCATCAATCCAGAAATTCTGCGCAAAACTGCCATCCGGCTTCTGCGTGCAGGCAAGATACACCAGCGCGCGCCGAGCTGTTTCAACGCGTCCGCAGGCCAGCAGGGCAGTTGCGCTCTGCACCATGTCGCGCGTCCAGACCAGATGGTATCCGCCAAGGTCGTCATCGCCTTTGGCGTAGCCCCATGGAATCGATGCGGACGCAATGAATGCGCCCGCATACGTCTTGTCCTCATGCGCGAGAATGACATTGTGGCTGATCTGCATCAGTCTGCCGCCATCGGCCGAGGCGGCAATCAGCTCGCGCGGACTCTCGGCCCGGCGCCACTGCTCAATAAACCGCTTCAGATGCTCTTCAAATGGCTTGGACAACGCGCCCATCGTCGCTGAAAGTGCGGCATGATGCCCCTCGCCAAATCCCAGCGCTACAGTAAAACTGCGTACCCGGTGCACTTTGATCTCGCCAGTGACGCCAACATTGCCCTCAAGCGCCGAGCCAAATTCCCAGTCCATCTGGAAACCGTAACGAAGGTCCTGCCAGCCATCGCTGGCTCCCACATACCCACAGCTCGCACGGTCGAATCCGCAATCGGTCGCCAATGCCACCGATGTGTGGTTTTTCCACGCCACCGCTACGCGCTTGCCGGCAACCTCGGCGATGCGGGCATTATTTCCCATGCCTCCGCCTTCAATATGCGGCGAGAGCAGTACATAGACCTTCAGGCGGTCCAGCAGATCCTTCTTACCCTCGATCGAGACCTGCGTCAGAACCACCGGATAATGCGGATCGTTGATGATGACCTTCGTGATCGAATAACGCCCCTTGCGGTCGCGGTTGCATACTTTTACCGCCAGCGAATCGGAATCGACATATTCGAATTCATGATCCAGGTCGCGCCGTTCCTCATGAAAGAACGTTTCGCCATCGGTGATCAGCAGCTGCATATCGCGAATCTGCGGCCGATCGATCGTCGGATAGTAGACCTCGTTCAAAATGCCGTGCGATACGGTATACCAAGCCCTGCTCGATGCCGAATAAGCCGTTCCCACCGTATCCTTCGCACTTGAAGTCCAACGGGGCTCAAGCCCGGGTGCGCCAAATGCCATTCCTTGCCCATCGATCCACTTATAATGCGGCGCTAGTACCGTCATCGCGTCAACATCCTCTCCAATACCCCCGGAATTAGCAATTTACTCCAGTTAGATAAAAAATATGGAAAAAGGTGACAGTTCACTCAAAATGATGCTTCATCCTTTGCGCAGCCGGAGTCTCCGGTACGCGCGATTTTCGCGTGCTGCGGTAGAAGCAAAAATGGGAAAAGCATAAACGAAATAAGCGGCACACTCTCAATTTCAATTAGTGATCTGCACCCCAACTCGCTCAAAGCACCTGCGTATTCGCATCCGGGTCTGGATGAAACTGCACTTCGCGCATCGCGTGCGCCAGTTCGCGGTTCTTCATAAAGTATTCCCACACAAACCCCGACCGCAAATTTTCCGCCATCAACACGCTGATCCCCTGATTGATTCCGAGGATATCCGGCGCGAACCAGTTTGCCTTAGGGTTGAATGCGTCCACAAATCCATATCGTGTCCAGACTTTATCCCCATATTTCTGGCGTATATTGAGCAGCACATGGGAGCACTCCGCCGGTAGAAATGGCAGCGATCCCGCACATGCCGACGGCACCACCGTGCCATCCAAAGGGCCCATCGCCGGAGGGCCGCCCCACACGCGGTACCCATCCCGCGAATCCGATGCTGTAATCCCCCACAGATCCTGATCGATCCACGAAAATTTTGCCCCCAGCGTGAGGCACCATAACTGATGCACGCGCGTCGCGGCAATGGAGTTGGTGAAGTAGTTCGTATGCAGGTCGCGCTGGTCGCGATAGTCGCACCACGCATGCGCATACTGGTGAATGAAGAGCGGTGCCAATCCACTGATGTAATCGATGCCGCCGAACTGCACCAATGGCCGCTGCAGTACGTTCCAGGTATCCGCTGTGATCGGATGCGTCGGCGATCCAATCGCCAGCAGATACATCGTCATCAGCTCGGCATAGATGTCCCAGCGATGTTTCAGGAAACCCTGATCCGGAAGCCACCCCATCGAAAGCGTGGTGCCTCCATTCAGCATCCAATCCCAATCAATACGCCGGTAAAAGGTCGTCGCCAGCGCCTCGATGCGCGTATTGCCCGCAAAATACTGGCGGCATAGCAGCACCCCGCACAGCAACAGAGCCGTATCGATGGACGACAGCTCGCTGCCGAACATGCGCTGTCCACTTTCAATGTCGATGAAGTGGTATAGAAATCCGTGTTCATGCGGGCAATCTTCCAGCAGAAACGCCAGTGTCTTCTCGACGCGCTGCTCGCATTGCAGCTTCGGCAGATAATTCCGCTTCGCCGCAATACACATCGCACTCAGTCCGAAGCCAGTAGCCGCAATACTGGCCACCCGGCTCAAGGACCGACCAGCCGCAGGAGTCCGGTCGCGCACCAGTCCCGTCTTAGGACTTGCTTCGTTGTAAAAGAAATCGCACGCGCGCCCTTCCAGATCATCGAGCAGCGCATCGGCCTGCTTTGATACCTGGGTCAGCGGCCGGTTGATGAAGACGCCCGTACCGCGCTGAAACTGCTGCGCCGCCTGCGCCTCGGTCGTCGGCTCCTGTCCCGGTTTCACCGGTGGAGCCTGTTGTTGATTCTGGAAACCCTCAGCTACGCTGACGGCGGGCGCACCAAGCACCAGCATGCCAGAGGCCCCAGCGGTGCGCAAAAGTTGCCGACGGGTTATACGTGAACGCCCCAAACTCAGAAAGTCTCTAGCAGTCTCTGATGGCAAGAAGCTTGACGCCGCTCACCAGGGTTTTGATTCTTCGAGGAGGCACGGCTTAGCCGTGCCTTAAACACAGCAGGAACCGAAGCGCTTTAGCCCTTAAGGAAAATGACTCCAACCGTTCCCCCTTGCCCCATGGAACAGCATCCACAAAGCACTTCTTATGAGTGTATCGAAACAATAGAAATGCGTCCCGTATCGCGTCGAATGGCTATTCTAACGTCATGATTTCAATTCGTCCTTCTTCAAGTCTGGATGCGGACGCAGTATGGAAAATTCTAGAACCCACCATCCGCGCTGGGGAAACCTATACCCTCCCGCGTGACTTCACCCGCGAGCAAGCCCTCCGCTATTGGTATGCACCCCATCACGACGTATTTGTTGCGGAAGAAGATGGAGAAGGCAAAAGAGAAATTCTCGGCACCTATTATCTTCGTGCGAATCAACAAGGCGGGGGCAGCCATGTCGCCAATTGTGGATACATGACCGCACCCACAGCCACCGGCCGCGGCGTCGCCAGCGCCATGTGTGCCCATTTCCTGGACCACGCCCGCAACCGCGGCTTCCGCGCCATGCAATTCAATATCGTGATCAGCAGCAATGAAGCAGCAATCCGCCTCTGGCAGAAATTCGGCTTCGAAATCATGGGCCGTCTGCCCGGCGCCTTCCACCACCCGACGCAAGGCTACATCGACGCCTACGTCATGTACCGCCAGTTGTGAAAGGGTGGGAAAGCACAATCTCGCCCTTTCCCCGGGCATCCCACCTTCGCGAAGCTAAGGCAATGGCTGTTTCAACACGAATAAAATTTCTTCCTCCGGTTCCCTGTACCCAAACACCAGCTTCCCGCATCCCTTATGATTGAGGACGCACACAGGGTTCACCTAACCCGAGACATTCACGGTCCATCGTGACCATAGAACACAACCAGTACCAGGAGGAAAGCTTTGGCACACGAACTCCCACCTCTACCGTATGACTATTCCGCTCTCGAACCCTACATCGACGAAGCCACGATGAAGCTTCACCACGACAAGCATCATCAGGCATATATCACCAATCTCAACGCGGCTATCGAGAAGCATCCTGACCTCGCCAAGCACACGGCTGAAGACCTGCTTCGCAATCTGAATAATGTTCCGGAAGACGTTCGTAGCGCCGTGCGCAACAATGGTGGCGGCCACGTCAATCACACCATGTTCTGGACGATTATGAAGCCCGGCGGCGGCGGCGAGCCAACAGGCCGTATCGCCGAGCAGATCCGCAAAGACTTCGGCGACTTCGAAGCCTTCAAGAAGCAGTTCAACGAGACCACAGCCAAGCAATTCGGCTCCGGCTGGGGCTGGCTCTTGTGGGACGGCGGCAAACTCAAAATCACTACCACCGCCAACCAGGACTCGCCCCTCTCGCAGGGCCACCATCCCATCCTCGGGAACGACGTTTGGGAGCACGCCTATTATCTGAAGTATCAGAACAAGCGTCCCGACTACCTCGCCGCCTGGTGGAACACCGTCAACTGGGAGGAAATCAACAAGCGCTTCGACCATGCCCAAAAATAGGGCTCAGGGCTGGCGATAAACCACGTACCCCACCTTCGCGAAGCTGAGGTGGGGTATTTCGTTAAAGTAAAAAAAATGTATCCTGAGTGAAGCCGAAGGACCCGCAGCGAAGCTGCGTCTCAGTCCACGCAAAGCGCGCACCTTACCCGCTACTTTCTCCCGCAACCTGTGTCTAATCTTTTAGGGAGGAAAACACTCCAGCAATGAAGCGATTGAACCTTTTTCTCTGCGCCGCTGCCCTCACTTCCGCATCCTTTGCGCAGACCGCAGCACTTAACCCGGGCACCGTCAGCTACACCATCCAACAGGACGGTAAAGATCTGGGCGCAGCCAGCTACACCATCCAGAACGCGCCCAACAAATACATCCTCACCTCGAACGGCAAGATGACCGAGAGTAAATTCAGCTACGCCTTCTCCAATACGCAGAAGGTCGACACCTCTCTCAATCTCATCGCTGCCCAGCTCAGCGGAGTCGTCAACGGTAAAGCCGTCAGCTTTGGCCTCAAATCTGATCCCACCGGCCGCCAGTTCAAACTCGACATCTCCGCCAATGGCCAGCAGGAACAGAATGCCATCGATCGCGACCTGAATACCGTCATGCTCACTGACCTCGATCCGGCGGGCTACATGCTGCTCGCGCAGGTTGCCATGCGTTCTCCTTCTAACTCCTGGGCGCTCATCCCCAAAGAGAATGGCTTCCTGGTGCCGGTAAAGTTTTCCTCAAAACCAGATACGCAAGGCCGCCTGAATGGCCAGCCCGTGCACGTTCGATATACCAGCGCCGCCATCAGCTCGCAGAACGCCATCACCATCGAGCTCTTCTACTCAACCGATGGCAAACTGCTCGAAGCGGATCTACCGGAGCAGAATTTCTACGTCATCCGCGACGGCTTCAAACTCACCAACCGCCCCAAAGCGCCGGCACCACCGCATGGCGAGGCCCCGCCCCCAGAGAGTCAGCAACAAGGGCCGCCTACAGCAGCCACGCAGTAACGATCCGGGACAAAAACTGCCATCCTGAGCGCAGCATGCTTAGGCGTCAGCCCCCAAAAAGGTGTCCCACACTTCGCGCAGCGAGGTGTGGGACACCATGATCCTCTCCACCCTGATTTCCTCCACTGCTCATCTCATGTTCATCCACCCGGCGAAGTCCTTCGGTACACTCGACCCATGCCCACCCAAGCCGAAAAAGCCTCCGTCTTTCAGTCCCTCCACAATGGTCCTGATCCCCTCATCGTCGCCAATCCGTGGGACGCGGGTACCGCAAGCATTCTCACCGCTCTCGGCTTTCAAGCTCTCTCGACCACGAGCGGCGGCCTGGCGATCACCCTTGGCCGCCGCGACGGAACCGCCAGTATCACCCGCGACGAAGCCCTGGCCAACGCCAAGTCCATTGTCGACGCGACCCATCTTCCGGTAGCAGCCGATCTCGAAAATGGATACGGCCACTCCCCCGAAGCCGTCGCCGAAACCATCCGCCTCGCCGCAGAAGCCGGTTTGGTCGGCGGCTCCATCGAAGACGCCACCGGCGACCCGGCTGGTCCCATTTACTCTTTCGAACACGCTGTCGCGCGCGTCGCGGCAGCCGCGGAAGCAGCCCGCGCCCTGCCCTTCCCCTTTATGTTCGTCGCTCGCGCCGAGAACTATCTCCACGGCAACCCTGACCTCGACGACACCATCCGGCGCCTGCAAGCCTTCGAAAAAGCCGGGGCCGAAGTCCTCTACGCCCCCGGCATCACCCGCGCCGAAGATATTCGTACCCTCTGCGCGTCTGTAAAAAAACCGGTAAATGTATTGGCAGGATTAAAAGGAGCGGCCCAATTCTCCGTTGCCGAACTGGCAGCCCTGGGAGTGCGCCGCATCAGCGTCGGCTCAGCCCTCAGCCGAGCCGCCCTGACAGCTTTCATTAGCGCATCACGTGAGATCAAAGAAAAAGGAACCTTCACCTTCGCCGCAGAGACATTTTCGTTGTCTGAAATCAGCGATCTGATCGTTAAATACTGAGCAATCTACTCATTCTTCATTCTGAAAATCTGACACCGATAGAGTGTTCCCCCACCCTGCGCCAGGAGTGGGGGAACATACATGCATCAAATTTCTTCTCCACCCCGCCACGCTACCATGCCTGCAACCCTGCATAGACCGAGTGCAGAAGCGTTCCCTGCGTGTCATCGCCGGTAACGTCCCAGAACATCGCGCCGCCCAGGTGCTCCGTGCGGATATACAGAGCCTTGGTAAACACGGTGATTTCATCGTCATAGGAATAGAACGTCTGCGTAGACGGGCTGTAGATCCAGTGCGCCATGCCGCTCATCGGGTCATAGTAACTGTTGAAACCGGTAAGCGTTTTGAGCACGTTATAGTTGGCCTGATCGTCGGGTGCACCACCCGTTGCCGATTGATACAGCCCGTGGTTTTTCGCCGGAACACCGACCCATCCATGCCCATAGAACGGAATACCGGCATTGATCTTTTGTGCCGGCACATCCGCCTTTAGATAGGCGGTAACTGCACCGGCCAAACTGTTTCCTTTGTCTGCCGCGATCGGATCGTTCGGCGCGGTGAACAGGGGCGCCGCGTGATCGGCGTAATTATTCCACGCCCCATTCAGGTCGTACGTCATCAGATTGATAAATGTGAGAGACTTCTGCACCTCGCCCAACTGGATCAGCGAGTAGTCTTCTGCGCCGGCGGGCGCGGCAATGCTCAGGTCATACTGCTTGTGAGTTACGGCAGTCATTGCATCGAGCTGACGGCGAAACTCCTGCATCAGCAAAGTAAAATTTTCCGTGTCGTTCGGGCTGTAGGAGCAGGTGTTGCCGCAAGCACCCGGGTATTCCCAGTCAATGTCAATTCCGTCAAAGATGCCGGGCTGCGTCACGTTGTAATCCAGCGGGTCGGTGAACTGTCCGGCGATAAAAGTTTGAATGCAGGAAGACACAAATGCTTTCCGTGAGGCATCCGTGCTTGCCGCAGCGGAGAAGCCGCTCGACCACGACCATCCACCGATCGAAATCAGCACTCGCAGATTGGGGTATTTTTTCTTCAGCTTTAGAAGCTGGTTGAAATTGCCTTGCAGCCCGTTCGTATTGGTATCACCTACGCCGTCGACACTGTCCGCTGCGCTTACCGGCGTCTCATAATCCGCCCATGGATCGCCAAGCTGGCAGGTGCCCGCTCCGGGAGAGCCCGGCGCGGGAAGATTAGCGAACGCATAAAGAATATGCGTAAGCTGTTTCGCCGACCCATTGGTTGCGAGATTTTTCGGGTAGTAACTGCTGTAAATCATCCATTCGGGCAAATAACCTACCATGCGCGGATGGTCAGGAGCAAAGGACTGGCGTTGCGCAGGAACGACTGTGGAAATCAATGGAAAGATAGTGGAAACAAGCAGGAGGGCCGCTCGGGATACTTTCATCATCACCTCGGAACCAGAGTCCGGTAAATTAGGGTCCGGTAAATTTAGGAGCCAATCTATTGGCGCTGCCGGACTGAGTCAAGCACATTTTCCGGACGTACGCAGAATGCCCTCTCGTGACCGGAACCGGCCCCTGCACGCGGATTTCGCGTGCAGGGAATCCCAAAGTCAGACTTCCTTCACAGCGCGACCCAGCCTCACTTCCCCGCAGGCACAAAATCAAAATAAGCAAAATTATTCCCGCTCTTGTAATGCATCGTCAGCAGTTGCAGACCCGCCTCCGGAAAAGTGATCTCTCCACAATCGGCCTTGTTCCAGGTATGCCAGATCATCCAATCCGGATCGTGCCATAGCGGATACGCAGGCAATGTGCACTCTGCCGCAGGCTTGTCGTTCAGCGAAAACCGGACCGTCTGCGGAGTGTTCGAGTACATGGTGACAATCCGGTACGTCCCGGCCTTCTTCACATCCACCGTGTAGTTCGTCCACTCGCCGTCCTCCGACCAGCCGATATACAGCTGCTGCCATTCCGGCATCACCGGGGCCTGGTGCCGCAGATCCGCGCCTTTCTTTACATAGGAGATATCGACCCCTTCCTTCTCGCGAAAGTGGCAGATGGAGGCGGCAACGCCCTCCTCGCAGTGTCCCGGCTGGTAATTCAACTCCCCGCTGCCATGGTTAATCGCGTCCACATCGTGATAGGCAACACCCTCGCCACCCAGGTCATACAACGCCGCCTGCACCCGTCCCGGAATCACCTGCGGACCCGTCGTATGCGCCGCATCCTGAAACGGTTGGCCTTTGTAGGCATCGGGAACACTGCCATTGGCACCATTCACAGGCAGAAGTAACAAAAGAGATGTGAAATACAGCCCGGGTCTTTTCATTCCGGCAAGTCTATCGATTGACCCTGCACACGACAATCCCTTTCAGATCGGTAGTGGGTCAGTTTCGATTCACAGGGCAATTCGCCCCTTCTTCGCCTGTCAAATTGGTAACGGGATCGACGCACGGCGGTGCTCGATGAGAGCATTTCTGGCATGGAAGACAAAAAGCGCTCCCTTTTCGACTGGGCCGATACCCCGTGGACTGTCGCAGCCCTCTTGGGGGTATGGGGCGTCTTTATGGGTGTAGAGGAGTTTTTTCTTGCAAATGTTTTTATGGTACTTGCTGGGGCGTCTTGTACGGTGCGCCTATATAAAGACAGCATTCAGGCGTGGCCAAGGAAGAACTTGGCCTTTGCGCTTGGCCTAGTCATCATCTTGGCAATCGTAGTGGTAGATATCCGGCTTACTGCGAAGAAGAAGGCGTCTACCGAAGCGAAAGAGGGTGAAATTACTAGACTCACTGGCGAAGTTGGGCAATTGAATGGAACAGTTGAAAAGCAAAGTGTCGCCCTAAAAGAAGCGCAAGCTCATACCGACCAGCATGTCTCAGATATTCAGGATGAAAACAAACAGCTACGGGCCTCAATTGATAAAAAGGACGCTGCGCTCGTTTCCATCGCAAGACAGCAATTTGCCTTGAATTTCTTTCCTCAAGTTTTTGTTAGCGACAATGGAACCCCCAACGAAGTGGCAATCATAAACAATGGAAAAACCACCGCTACCATTACTGAAATTGATGTCGAAAGGGGACCACAAGAGGCAAGCAATGTTCCAGCGGTTCTAACCCCTGGTCCTGCCGGGGGGTACGATTCACGTTGCACGATGAAGTGAGGAATATGATTGCTTCACGCGCTCCGGGGGGCAATGCTGTGAGACTCCCAGTGGAGTGCGCTGTTTACCTCGCTACTCAGGACAAGAAAAAGTACTTACTTGGGTTTACGTGGCTTTTTGACATAAAAGACGGAGCTGTAGTGAAGACTGCAGTTATTGACCGTCCGATTGTCGAAGTCACGCAGCCGTGAGTTTCTTGTATTCCGACGCAAGCGCTTAAATCACCCAATCTGCTTAAGCCCGTCCAGAATCGACTTCGGCTCCATCCGTCTAACCAGTTCCGCAACACTCCAGACATGATCTGCGATCCCAGTCTCCATCGCAGGGGTCACACGCAAGGTCTGATGTACGCGGCAAAAGTTGTAATACATGAAGTAGATCGCCAGCATGTGCTCATGGTTCGCCAGTTTCTCTGAGAAGCCATCCGTGAGCCGCGTAAACCGACGCATGGACATTCTCATCGTGAGGTTCTGGCGTTCAACGTAGCTGGTTGAAATGTGGCGTGAGTCCGGATTTCGGAGAGCACCTTAGCTTCAATGCCGATTACTTCGCCGGGGCTGTAGCGCGTGTCCTGTGTCAGATCGAGATTATGCAATGCAGCCGGGTGCCCCATCCTTTCGCGCAGCTTGCGAAAGGGTGGGAAATCACAAATCATTGCATCGAGATCATTAGAAACAGTAAGGAGGTGCTTCGCACCTCCAGGTAGGAAGCCGGGGGCTTTTAGCCCCCGGAACAAACCGCCGTCGAAAGACGGCGCACCTTGCTGCCGCAGGCCCATCCGCGAAGGTCGAAGACCGCAGCGGATCACTCTCGGCCGCGAAGCGCTCCTTATTCCGCGCCCCAAAAACCTTGTCAAGCCCCAAGCAACTCAAAAATCCTGCAACTAGCACATTCCAAATGAATTAAATGACTAAGAAAGTTGGCGTACTATTATGCCCAAAATTGCTATCCTGAAAATAGAGAGTCCAGGGAATGTCCCGCAGAGAAGGTAATAGCCGGAACCGATTATCCTGTAAGTCATTGAAAACAATGGAGTCGATCTAACCAGTTGAAGAATCAATGAGATAGCGGGGGATGATCCCCCGCTATCTCATTGAAAATAAAGGAAAGAGGCTACCCACCCAAGGGGGAGGGGATGTCCACAGGGAAGGCCGCCCGCACGAGCGCGAGTCCCTCGTCCTTGGACATGATGTGCCCCTCAAGCTGCGCGTCTTCTGCTGCGGCGAGTATCTCTTTGAAGCGCGGCCCCGGACGGTACCCGGCAGCGATCAGGTCCTCGCCCGTAACCAGCAGCTTCGGCCGGACCTCCTCTTCCGGAACTGCCTCATATCGCCGTTTCGCATAGTCATAGAGCGTCAAATCTTCGTGACTCGAAAGGCAGTCGATACGATGCAGCTCAAGATGCTCCGGAAAGCGCGGCAGCCGAAAGAACCTCTTGAGTGTCGACTCCTTCATGCGCTCCACATCTCCAAACCGCATGTGATTTTCTACGAGGGATAGAATCTGAGCCGTTTCTTCATTTGAGAATCGCAGCCTGCGACAGATTCCTGCCGCAATGCGCACGCCTACTTCCACGTGCCCGTTGAACCGGATCCTGTCCGGAGCGCGCTCAAACGTAGCGGGTTTGCCCACATCGTGCAGCAGAGCGCCCCAGGCAAGCGTCGGCGATACGCCCTCAGGCAGCTTCTCCAGCAGCAACAGTGTATGTATCCATACGTCGCCCTCGGGATGATACTGAGGCGGCTGCTCTACCCCATGAAGGCGGTCAATCTCAGGAAGCACCTGCTTGAGCAGTCCAGTCTGGTCGAGCAGCTCAAAAGCCCGCCGCGCATGGCCTTCTGTCAGCATGCGCGTCAGCTCGTCTCGGATGCGTTCGCAACTAACCTGGACGATGCCTTCGGCATGCTTGCGAATGGCTGCTTCTGTAACCGGTTCGATGACAAATTCAAAACGGGCTGCAAACCGCACTGCGCGCAGCATCCGCAATTTGTCTTCGGCAAAGCGCGTCTCCGCATTGCCGATCGCGCGGACGATGCCCGCGGCGAGATCGGCGCGTCCGCCCACAAAGTCGAGCGTTGCCTGTGCAAAATCACCCGTCTCATCTAGCGTTTGCGGATCAAGCAGCATGCCGTTGATCGTGAAGTCTCGGCGAACGACATCTTCCTCTGCACTGTCCGAGAATCGCACCTCATCCGGACGCCGTCCGTCGGAGTACGCTCCATCGCTGCGGAACGTCGCCACCTCGGTGACAATTTCCTCTCCATCGATCTCGTCGGCAACGAGAACCACGCCAAAATGCGCGCCTACGGCAAATGTCCGCGGAAATAGATCGAGCACGACATCAGGACGCGCGCTCGTCGCGACATCGAAATCCTTCGGTACGCGACCCAGAAGCAGATCGCGCACGCAACCACCGGCAAAGTATGCGTCATATCCCTCTCCGCGCAATTTCCCGACAATGGCTTCGGCCGCGATTTGTGCTGTACTCTTCTGCACTACTCTCTACTTTATCCCTGTCCTCTATCATAGAAAGATGGGCACCGGATTGATCCTCGGTATAGAAAGCTCCTGCGACGAAACCGCAGCAGCCGTCGTCCGGCGCGGCTCTGAAACGCTGTCGAACGTGGTCGCCTCGCAGATTGCCACACATGCCCCGTACGGCGGCGTCGTCCCGGAGCTGGCATCCCGAGAGCACCTGCGTAACATCGTCCCTGTCGTCCGCACCGCACTCGCCGAGGCAGACATCTCTTTCCACGATCTGGACGCAATTGCCGTAACCGAGGGTCCGGGGCTGGCCGGAGCGCTGCTCGTCGGCATCACCTACGCAAAGTCGCTCGCCTTCGCGCTCAACAAGCCGCTCATCGCGGTCAATCACCTTGAAGGCCACATCCATGCTGTGCTTCTGGAGCAAGCCGAGTTCTCTGCCGGTTCCGGCCAGCCATCGCTTCCATTGCCCGCACTCGCGCTTGTCGTCTCAGGCGGGCATACCCATCTCTATCTGTGTCGCCGCCATGGAGAATCGTGGCATTACAAAAATGTCGGACGAACCCTCGACGATGCGGCGGGAGAAGCCTTTGATAAGGTAGCCAAGCTGCTGGGTCTTGGCTATCCGGGCGGCCCCTGGATTGACGCACTCGCCGCCCACGGCGATCCGAAGGCTGTTCCGTTTTCCTTCTCGCAGATCAAGCCAAAGGCTCACCGCAAAGATGTTTGGCACGATGATCCGGCACGCAAATTCCTTTTTTCATTCAGCGGCATCAAGACAGCCGTGCTGCGTTACGTGCAGACGCATGACATGGCTGCATCGATTGAAGCGCGGCGCCGCGCTCTGGCACAAATCCCGGAGGCCAGCCCTGCTGACGCGCTTTTGCTTTGCGACGGAGAGACTTTGGGCCTGATCGCCTCTTTTCAGCGTGCGGTCGTGGACGACCTGCGCCGCAAGACTTTCCAGGCGGCGGAGGCATTTGATGCGGCCAGTGTCCTCATCTCAGGAGGTGTGGCCGCTAACCGCGAACTGCGAGTGCGCTTTACAGCGAAAGCAGCTGAGCGGGGCCTGCCTATCGCTTTTCCGTCGCTTGCGCTCTCGACCGACAATGCGGCTATGGTGGCTGCTGCTGCATGGCCAAAGCTCCTTGAAGGCGAGTTCGCGCCTGCGGGACTCTCCGCCGAACCATCCCTCACACTCGGACGCTGAAACTTGCAACTGGTAAAATCGCTGGTGAACTCGAAGCAGCCGCAAACCGCACGAATGACCATTCGCCTTTTCAATACCCTCACGAACGCCATCGAAGAACTCCTACCTGCCGACGGGGAAGCCCTTCGCATTTATGCCTGCGGTCCCACCGTGTATGACTACGGCCACATTGGCAACTTCCGCACCTTTCTGCATGTAGACATACTCCGCCGCGTGCTCGAATTGCAGGGCACGAATGTGCGTCACGTCATGAACATCACTGACGTGGATGACAAGATTATCCGCAATGCTGCAGCGGCAGGCGTTCCCATCGGCGAATACACACCGCGCTATGAAAAAGCTTTTTTTGAGGATTTGGACGCGCTTTCCGTGGAACATCCGGAAATTGTCGCCCGTGCGACCGAACACATTCCTGAGATGGTTGCACTCATTCAGCGGCTCGCCGAACAGGGCCTGGCATATAAAACAAACGACGGCTCCTGGTATTTTCGCATCGCCGGATTCCCTGAATATGGCAAGTTATCGAAGAAAGACTTCACCGGCATCGCTGACGGTGCGCGCGTCGACGTGGACGAATACGACAAGGATTCGGCACGCGACTTCGCGCTCTGGAAAGCGCCCAAACCCGGTGAATATCACTGGCAAACCGATCTAGGCCCAGGGCGCCCGGGCTGGCATATCGAGTGTTCAGCGATGGCAATGGAGTATCTTGGCGAGTCGTTCGACCTGCATGCGGGCGGAGAAGACCTCATGTTCCCGCATCATGAGAACGAGATCGCACAGTCAGAGTCGGCGACCCACAATAACTTTGCACGGCATTGGTTTCATATCCGTTTTTTGCTAGTCGAAGGCCGCAAGATGTCGAAATCGGAGGGCAATTTCTATACGCTCCGCGACCTGTTGCTCAAAGGATACAAAGCCTCCGCGATCCGCTTCCTTCTAACCTCAGTTCCCTATAGCCAGCCGCTTAATTTCACCTTCGAAGGACTGGCTGCGGAAACCGGCGCTGTGGAGCGGCTGCGCACGTTTTACCAGCGCCTGAAAACTACACAGTGGCCGGAGAGCGCCGCCGATCGAGCCATAATCGAAGCGGCTGGCGTGGCGAGTGAGAAATTCCGCTCGGCCCTCGGAAATGATCTCAATACGGCTGAGGCCCGGGCTGCAATCTTCGATCTCGTTCGCACGGTAAACGCTGCTGCCGATGCCGGAACTCTATCAAAAGAAGCTGTTGCAGCCGTTCTTGATGTCCTCGCCGACTTCGATAAAATTTTTGCCGTACTCGAAGACAATGACTCGCAATGGACACGTTTTGCGCTGGAATGGGCTGAGCGTGAAGGGCGCCTTGATGAAGCATCGCCGGAAGTACGTGCTCAACTCTCGCTGAGCGATGAGCAGATTGAGGCGCTCATCGAGGAACGCAATCAGGCCCGTCGTACACGGAACTTTGCCCGCGCAGATGGCATCCGTAAAGAATTACTGGAAAAAGGCATCATTTTGGAAGACTCAAAAGAGGGCGTTCGCTGGAAACGGAAGTAAACGGAAACCAAATAAGAAAGGCAGCCGCATCGGCTGCCTTTCTTATTTTGCTTTGATTGCGACTTATGCTGGGGAGGGGCTGCCTTCCGGCAATCCACCACCACGGTTCGGTTCCGGCTTCAGCACCTGCTGCACATCGCCGGTTGCAGGAGTACCGCCACCACTCGGCTTCAACGGAGGCAGTTCCTTGCCCTCAATAATCATGCGAATCTCATTCGCATCGATCGTCTCGCGTTCCA
>Ga0207146_10097_pt1 | contig 22434 bp, 15 predicted proteins | sample Alteio_BWMinHeat_36_FD_153539 | JGI IMG/M metagenome (GOLD analysis project Ga0207146, IMG submission 153539) | Enriched cells from forest soil in Barre Woods Harvard Forest LTER site, Petersham, Massachusetts, United States -... | ecosystem: Environmental > Terrestrial > Soil > Temperate forest >...
CCTTGCAAGCCGCACATGACCAGAGCGAAGCGAAGCTGGAATTTCACCGCGCGCTGGATCTGGATCCAAGCAGCACAGAGGCACGAGCAGGCCTGCTCTCCTTGCGCGGCGAACCGAAGCACGAAGTGCGCATAGGGGTGAATGCCGACCTCTTCAGCTTCGCGGACGCCAACCATGATGAAGGATTGAGCCTCATCTCCCACTGGACACCGCGATGGACGACGAGCGTCGCGGGCGATGTTTACCGGCGGGGAGGAACGGATGCGGAAAAATTCGTGGCCAGCGCGACTGGGAACTTACCGAAGTGGGGTGCGCTAACGGTGGGCGGTGCGGCGGCCAATGACAACAATGTTATTCCAAAAGACGAAGCATTCTTCGATTACGACCAAGGGTGGAAACTCAGAGGGAGCAAAATCGTACGCGGAGTGGAAATTGACTACGGGCAGCACTGGTACTGGTATACGACTGCGCGCATTCTTACGATCAATGAGACAACACTCTTTTACCTGCCTCATGACTGGACGTGGTCGTTGGGGTTGACGGGAGCACGAAGCCATTTTTCCAGTACGGAATGGCGTCCTTCGGGGATGACGCGACTCGGATTTCCGATTACCAGATGGAATGAGCGCCGCGTCGGAGGAAATATCTTCTACGCGGTGGGGACAGAAAATTTCGCGCAAGTGGATCAGATCGGGCAATTTTCTTCGCATACGTACGGCGGCGGCTTGCGCTTGCAGTTGACGGCGCGTGAAGACGTGACGGGCTTCGCATCCTATCAGAAGCGAACGCAAGACCGGAGGCAGACAAGTTTCGGATTTACCTATGGCGTCCGCTTTTGAAACATTTCGCAGGCTAGGTCCAGCGGCTTTCGTGTTGAAGGCGATCATCTCCGTGATCGTCGCAGACATGTTGTTGCTGGGCTTTATCATGCTTCGGCGAACCTACCGGAAACGGTATTTCGCGAAGCGTGACGCGCGACTGTTCGAAATCCGCGAGAGATGGGACGCGCTGATTTCTGGCGAGATTCCGTACGCGACATGGCGCACAAAACCATCCGACCGGCAACTTGTCGAGACGATGGTCTTGGACGCGTTCGAGGTCGCGGCACCGGAAGAATCGGCGCGGCTGCTGAAATTTATGCGAGACAGCGGACTGGTCGAGAAGTGCATCTCCGATGCGCGAAACCATCACGGATGGCGACGACACCGCGCACTGGTGGTACTCGGTCGAACGCGCGCGCCGGAAGGAATTCCGGCTCTGGCAGAAGGCTTGCGCGATCGCAACCCGGAAACTCGGCTTGCCGCCTTGCGCGGTTTAGGGCAAATGGCTTGTCCGGAAGCGGCGGTGGAGATTCTAAATTGGGTCGGCGAAGCGGGGCTGGTGGTGCCAGCGCTTCCCTTACAAAGCGCGCTAATCCAGACTTGCGCCGAGCGTCCGCAAGTATTGTTGCCGTACCTGCGGCATGCGGGGGCAAGCGTGCGTGAAGTGCTCGCGCGCGTAATGGGGGAAGTGGCCACGCCTTCGCTAGGAACGGAAATATTGCAGTTTGCAGAGGACAGTCTACCGGAACTGCGAGCGGCGGCCGCACGAGCGCTGTCGTACGCGGAGCCAGGACTTGCGGTCAACGTTTTGAGTGAGCTGGCCAGAGACCCCATATGGTTTGTGAGGCTGCGAGCGATCGTGAGTCTGGGAAAGCTCGGCCACGGAACTGCAATCCCTTTTCTTTTGCACGGATTAGCGGATTCGAATCGGCTGGTGCGTCTGCGGGCCGCAGAAGCGCTTATGGACCTCAATACAGAGATGGCGCCGATCTTCGAACAGGTGGTAGCCATGCGAGATCGATACGGATTACATGCGTATTTAACGGCGCTTGAAAATGCTGGCTTGCAACCGAAGATGCAAGCCGAGATCAAAGCCCTGCGGCCAGCCAGCAAGCAAGATAAGGCGGTTCTGCTTGAGGTCCTGCGCACCGGGACGGTGCCTCCCGAAGGGCACGCGCCCCAAGAAAAAGCTTCCACTGCAGCGGCATCCTGTTCATGATTCACTTTCTGGAAGTCTCGAACCAGATACTTTTTTTCTATTATCTCCTTTCTAATCTTGGATACTTGATGATGCTGATCATCGCGCTGAGGACGACCGCAGCCCATCTGCGGCATCTGGAGAGTATCCCGCTGCACTGGATCAAAGGATCCCCGCTGGCGCCTCCGATCAGCGTCCTCGCGCCCGCACATAACGAAGAGAAATCGATTAGTACCGCTGTGCGGAACCTGCTTGATCTGGATTATCCGCAACTCGAGGTCATCGTCATAAATGACGGGTCCGCGGACAGCACACTGCAAGTAATGCAACAAGAGTTTCGCCTACGGCCGGTGAGAGCGGTGTACGTCCCGCAAGTGACCAGCGCACCGGTCCGGGGGCTATACCGAAGCGACGTCGACGCACGACTTCTTGTCGTGGATAAGGAACCGGCGGGGAGCAAGGCAGATGCGGTAAATGCAGGTTTGAATGCGGCGACCTCACCCTATGTGTGCGTTGTCGACGCGGACTCTGTGCTCGAGCGAGATGCGTTGCTGCGAATTATGGTGCCGGTGCTGGCAGACCCGAAGCGCGTCGTATCGGTTGGTGGAATTGTCCGGGTGTTGAACGGTTCAGAGATCGAAGGAGGGCGCATGCGCCGGGTGCGCCTGCCGAGAAAGAGTATCGAAGTCATTCAGGTGATCGAATATTTGCGTGCTTTCTTGATTGGAAGAGAAGCATGGGCGCGGGGAAACATGCTGACGATTATTTCCGGCGCTTTCGGCGTTTTCCGAACCGATCTGGTGCGGGCTGTAGGGGGCTATCGATCTCACGCAATTGGCGAAGATTTCGACCTGGTGACACGTTTGCACCGCCACCTACTGGATAAAGGCGCGGACTACCGCATCGAGTTTGTCCCGGACCCGGTGTGCTGGACGGAAGTGCCATCGGACCTGCGATCGCTCGGGAGACAGCGCGCGCGCTGGCACAAGGGTCTGCTGGATGTGTTGTGGCCGAACAAGGACATGCTTTTCCGGCCGCGCTATGGACGTATCGGATGCCTGGCGCTTCCTTACTTGTGGCTGTTCGAATTTCTGGCCCCGGTCATCGAATTGGGTGGCATAGTAACCATTGTATTGGCAGCATGCTTTGGCGTATTGAGCGGGGCATTCTGTCTGCAGTTTCTCCTCTTCGGGTATGCGTTTGCAACGGTGATTTCCATTGGTTCCGTTCTGCAAGAGGAACTGACTTACAAACGATACAACGATTGGCAGGATGTGGCTCGGCTCGTCAGCTACTGCTTCCTGGAACATTTTCCCTACCGGCAATTGCATATGATCTGGAGATTGCAAGGCCTTTGGCAGTACTTGAGAGGCGACCTGGTGTGGAGACCGATGAAACGACAGGGGCTGGCAGTTAGCGAAACTTCCTGAAAAGAGTTTTTCAGCGTCCACAGGCGATTGCACTCGCGACACGATTGCTGGTGGAACGGGGATATTACTACAGGACGCGACAGCGAATTGCGTTTCTCGTGCTTCGTCATCACGCTGCTTCCGCTCCTGTGCGATGCCGAGCCGTTCGACCCTTACAGGATCCAGGCTTGGTCGATCCGCGCTCGTGCCATCCCAATGCGCGAGTAGTTCCCCCGCGCGGTCAACCGCGGGAAAAGGTAGAACTCGCCATAAGGGCCACGAGCGGCGGCGGGATCAGGACGCCTTCCTTCTCCCGGGGATTGCCCGTCTGAGGCTCCATCAAATATTCCCACACGCTGCAACTTAAGCCGATCATCAGAGCTGGGCCACCCGCCTCTGGCATCATGGGAATACTTCGTACTATTCCCAAAATAGGAAAAGAAAAAGGCTACAACTTGAAGAATGCGATATTACTCACCGAAAACGGATCCACGGCGATTTGCACTTCGATGCGATCAGTGCCCATACCAAGTGACCGTCAGCTTCGATCATCAATGGTAATTACGGTTGTCGGGGAATCGGTACCGTCCCGCTTGTCACCGCTGCTCCACGACCCCGTAAGTTCTTAGGAATGGGTTTCAGCACCGATCCTACGCCGTGCTTCTCGCGTGAGTGATTCTGCATTGCTCGCGCTGCCTGTGTACGAGGACTGCCGAGGCTCTCATTGAATGAGTTGACGCGCTCCACATGTGAGCAATCGCGACAAAGTAGGATAATACCATCGGTGTCTTTGCTGATTTTGTACATGGTTTGAACCTACTCTCTCTCTATTACTCAAAATGTGCACTATTGAACAGACGAGGAATGACTTACTCGATACATTAGACCAATCATAGGAGAGTGATTTGAAGGAGCGGCCGTCCCTTCCCCGACGTGAATCGCGTGGTCTACGGCTGACTCCTCTGGTGGTGCAGTCCTCCGACTCTCGTTGGACGGCTGCACCACATCGTCATCAAATACCGGGTCAGATCAGTCGCCCAGATCGGCCTAACGCAATAGGACCCGCTGTCACTGCGAAGGACCACATCGTGGGATGGCCTGAAGAACTCCTCATCGACTTCCTAGACTCTCCTGATTGCGCCCTCGACTAAGAAACTCGGGCATCCAGCTTTAGGACTAGACTTCGTCAGGATGCGTCTGGGTGTTCATGTCGTTGTATCGCACTCACTGCCGAAAGACGGGCATTGGTGCCGAAATGTTGTGTGTTCGCCTGCGCTTGATCATTCCTGCGGAACTCCTCACCCTCCTAGAGTCAAAGACTTCCAGATTCCACGAAGTTGGCCTGAAAAACGCCATACCATGGCGCACACTCTCCTCATTGAAAACAGAGTAGACCCTTGCACGTGGAAGCGTAACACGGTCGATGCCTGCGGTTATTCCCGTACGGGAGATGGGGAACCGGATCAGGAAGAAGGTACGAGCCGGGTCGAACAGGCACCGCGACGCGATCGACTGGAGCGGGGGCTGGAAGAGCTGCAGAAACTACGCCCCAGCAAGCCGCGGGCACGTGTAAGCGTGAGCGAACCGGAAGCGCGCCGGATGCGGCAGGCCTAGCATCGAGCCCAACTGTGGCAGAAACCTCGTCCATATTTGGGATATGACCGGAAGATGCGGAGGGTCGCGGTATTTGAAGGAGGTATCCTCCTCACGTTCTGTTCCCGCTGGGAACCCGCGCAGATTCCGGAATGGCTTCTCCGTATTGCTGTCTCGTCTCTCGGTGTAGCCATCGGTGAGTCGCCCGGAAAGAATACTGATGAGTCTCCGTTTTGAGCTGCCATGGGCAGAGACATCGGCGAGTAGGCGCGGAGCTATTCGTTCCGGGCAATCTTGCGGCAGTCGTCGCAAAGGTCGTCCGTGAACTGCTGCCCGTGTTCGGGCACAGCGCCGCAAATCCGACAAACTAGTCCGCTCTCCCGGCACAGGTTCTCCCCGACCTTACCCTTCTCGCGCTCGGCGTTGTCCGTCATGAGGAAGAAGTATAGGGCGCGGCGCGCCAACCTGAGCACATTATAAGCGTCGGATGGGCGTCAGGAATCGAGGGTACTGATCTAATTGGATCAGTACCGAATCGCATCTGCGCGATCTGCATCTCTCCGGCAGCGGCTCCTGGCAAGACTCGACAAGGCAGCTACGCATTTTGCGGAAGAGCCACGGTCACAACATCCCGACCACGATTTTTGGATTCGTAGAGGCATTGGTCCGCGATTTTGAGCAACTCGACGGAGGTTGACCCATGTTCCGGAAACGCGGCCACACCTACCGAGAGCGTCAGTTGCCCGAGAGGCTGCTTCTTATATTGCAAGCGGAGGCTCTTTACTTCCGAGCGCAGCACATCCGCACGAATGGCCGCATCCTGTGAAGATGACTCGGGCAGGATGATGGCGAATTCCTCGCCGCCATAGCGGCAGCATATATCGGTGGCGCGAAAGAAATTACGAAATAGATCGGCAAGGGACTGGAGCACCGAGTCTCCCGCATCGTGGCCGAATGTGTCATTGAATCTCTTGAAGTGGTCGAGGTCCAGGAAAAGAACGGCGATGGATTGCTTTTTGCGACCAGCCAATTGCAGTTCTCTTTCGAGCGATTCTTCCAGGAACCGCCGGTTGAAGAGGCGAGTCACCGGATCACGAATCGACTGTTCACGAAGCGTTTCCCGCAGCTGCAGGCTGGCCAGCGAAAGGGCGATCTGCGAGGCCGCACTGATGGCCAATCGCTGATGCGAGTCCCGAAAACTCATCGCTCCGGAATCGTATCGGAGATGCGCCGGGCTCTCGAATTCGAGATGCAAAACGCCAACCGTGTTCCCTTGCGCGACCATTGGCACGCATAGAGCCGCGGTAGTTGAACCCTTGGTCAAATGTTGACAGGCGATGCCGTTTCCCGGATGCCCACTCCAGTGAGGCTGGCCACGGCGGAGAGACCAGCATGCGTCGGGAGGAAATGTCGGCGCTAATACGTCTCGTCCCCCCCACCGAATTGCTGCCTCGATGAGGTCTCGCGACGACCTGAACAAATAGAGCGCTCCGGATGGAGCGTCTGGGAAAAGCTTTTGCACCGAATTAGCGACGACGGAGCAGGCTTCGCTAACATTCCCACTACACCCCAACAGAGACCCCATTTCGTTCAGGGAGGTCATCTGTTGTGTGCGGAGCTCCAACTCCTTCACCAGTCGGTCCAGCGACTCCGCATGTTGCTTCTGCGCTTCGATCGCCCTAGTCTGCTCCGAAACGTCCTCATAGATCAGGTACGCACCCCGTACTTCACCGCTTACCAGCAGCGGGACCCCATGCAGCGCTAGATCAAGGATATGCCCGTCTTTGCGCCGTTGCCGCACGGTCCTGTGGAACGCGTTTCCGGCGAAGATCTGCGGAATCAGTTCTGCGGAGTGCCTGGCCTCATCGCCAGCGATCACCATCCCAATATCAATCGATGTCAGTTCCTGCCGGTCGTACTGAAAGAGTTTCTCGAACGCGGAATTCGCCAACTCAACCGAGCCTTGCCGGTCAAGAACGACGATCCCTAGCGGGCTATTTTGTATCAGCGAGTCCAAGTAAGTGGTTTGTTCATGGAGATCAACTGCCATGCGCTGCCGCTCGCTGACCTCGGATCCCACGATGAGTCCTGCCGCGGACAGCACCAGCATGAGCAGTGCGACTTTGGCGAACAGGACTGCAGTTGGAGGGAACAAATGCATTGCGACGACAATTCCACAATTTAGCGCCAGCAGGCCTATGATAACTCGCCGGATTCCCTGCCGCATCGCGATCCAGATGATCGGAATGAAACTCAAGTAAAAATAATCGTAACGCCGGTCCTTGGTTCCGAACATCACCCAGAGGACTGCGAATATCGTCAAAGCTTGGCCACAGGTTTCTACTAGCCCGCCAAAAGTGAGCTTCGTTCCGGGGGAATGCGTCTTCTTTGCGTGGAGCTCGGAGGGCGTCGGCGAGAGCCACTTACGAACATGCGGAAATACATGGACGAGAAGAAACGGAGCGATGCCCACCAAGCCGATGGCGTCACCCAAAAACCACCCTAGCGCGGAAGACCCGTATTCACGCCAAGTAATGCTGTGATCCGCAATCAGGCATGCGACGCCAATGATTGTTGCTACCGCAGCCGCGGTCGCACTCACGAAAACGTAGCGGACCACATCTCGGCGGCGACGCAGCCGAAGATCGATTTGAAGGGGCCCACGCAACACATATGCCGCCGCGCCATAACAAGCAGCCACTCCCACGGCATCGACCGTGTTGCTGAAGGACCTGACTGGCCCGGCATAAATAACTGTGCCCGCAAGAGCATCGGCGAAACAAACTAGAAGCGCGTACCTCGGGCTGACGCCCAACAGGAGCGCCATAACCAGGCCGATTGCGGGATACCAGGCAACGAATCCAATGCGGGAAAAGAAAATGACTTCAGGCCGGTTGAGCAGAAGGTATAGCAGCACGAACGAGAGCGAAATGAGAGCATGACGGAAGATCACGCGTCGCGAATGCATGAAGAGAATTCTCAGTGCCTGATTGGCTCCCTGAAAGCGGAGGGGATAACTCAGATGGAACGCCGCCCGATGGTTTCTTCTCAGACGTGTCGGCTCAGATACAAGATGAACATGCCTCGGGTGATCTGTGTGAGAATTCGACCTTCCGAGAAGTACCTAAGTAATGGTTTTGAGTGATCGCTCACCACCAACTGGCAAGCCGAACAGGCCATCCGGCCGATGGTGGTGGCGCGCAAGGTATGGGTCGGCCGAACAGTACAAGGGTTCTAACCCAGTCTTCTCTCGGCGAGCCGAGCCGCTTGGGTCATGAGGTAATTCTGTTCCGGGATGCTCGTTGTCCGGCTTGCCGCAATTCGGTAGTGTTTGATGGCGCTTTCATAATCGCCGACCATTTCTAGTAAATGGGCGCGCACCGCATCGACACGATAGTGACCAGAAAGCCGAGCGTCGGTATCGAGCGTCCTTAGCAGTTCGAGACCTTTCGAAGGGCCGTGCACCATGGCAACGGCAATTGCATGATTGAGCGTGACCATAGGGCTGGGAGCCACACGTTTCAGCAGTTCGTACAACGCTAGGATCTGCGGCCAATCGGTATCTTCCGCCCGAGACGCTTCGTCATGGACTGCAGCAATCGCCGCCTGTAGCTGATAAAGACCGACGGAGCCTTTGGATAGTGCGGCAGTCAAGAGTTCGGTGCCTTCGGAGATTTCGGCCCGGTCCCATAGAGTTCGGTCCTGTCTGTCTAAGGGGATCAATTCCTCGTCAGGTCCGCTTCGTGCGTCCCGCCGGGCGTCGGTTAGCAACATGAGCGCCAACAATCCTGTCACCTCGGCATCTTCGGGAAGCAGAGCCTTCACAGCGCGAGTTAACCGGATAGCCTCACGTGCTAGATCGAGCCGCTGCAAGTGTGCGCCGATGCTGCTGACGTAACCCTCATTGAAGGTCAGATAGAGCACATGGAGAACTGCAGGCAGCCGTTCCGCGCGCTCCTGCAGGGTGGGCAGGCGGAATGGCACCCGGGACGCCTTGATGCTTTGCTTCGCTCGGCTGATCCGCTGCGCCATCGTTGCCTCGGGAACAAGGAATGCATTGGCAATTTCCGCCGTGGATAAACCGCCGACGGCGCGCAGAGTCAAAGCAATCGCCGAGGACGAAGTGAGAGCAGAGTGGCAGCACATGAACAACAAAATCAGCGTGTCATCGGGGTCCACGTCAGACTCGATCTCGACGGTAGGTACGACAATGTCGGCCTCTCTGCCCACTGCGGTTTCCCTTTCGCGTCGGGCAATTTCGCTGCGCACCTGGTCGGTCATGCGGCGAGATGCGACCTGAATCAACCAACCGCGTGGATTTTCGGGAACGCCTTCCTGCGGCCATTGCGTGAAGGCCGCGATCATGGCCTCCTGCACCGCGTCCTCGGCGGAAGAAAAGTCGCGAAAGCGGCGAGCGACAGCGCCGAGCACCAGCGGTGCAAGTTCGCGCAACAGATGCTCGGAGGTCGCGTCCCACGGCTTTGTCATCGCACTCTCGTTACAGCATCTCCGGTGGAGGCCCGCACATAATTGGGCGCACTTCGATCGGCATGTTCAAGGGCTTCCCGCCGGGACCCGGGGCCGCCGACACTTTTGCCGCGATCGCGTAAGCTCGCTCCGGAGACTCGACATCGACAATCCAATACCCCGCCAGAAATTCCTTGCTCTCCGGAAATACGCCGTCGGTGATGGGCAAGCCATCCTTACCGGCGCGCACCAGCTTAGCCTGATCGGGAAAAGACAGACCTTCGGCTGAGACCAACTCGCCGGATTGGCGAAGCTCTTGGTCGAGACCGATCATAAATGCGATGTGTGCCTGGAGGTCCTTTTGCGGCCACTCGGGAACCCCGTGGCCCGCTCGCATGGTATTCATCATGATGATGTATTTCATTTTCATTCGTCTCCCATGATTTCATTCTGCTACGGCTTTCCGAGCCTTGGCATGTTCGCTAGAACGCGAGCTGCATTCTCACCGTTCCGTCATTCGGACTTCGATTGCTCAAAAAACGCGAATCTCCTGACTTCAATCGGCACGTTTGTAGGTGTTCCTCCGGGTCCCGGCGCCGCGGAAATCCGGGCCGCGATGGCATAGGCGCGTTCGGGATTTGCTACGTCAACGATCCAGTAGCCCAGCAGAAACTCCTTCGACTCGGGAAAAATACCGTCTGTGACCGGCATGCCATTTTTCTCACCACGCACAACCTTCGCTTCATTCGGTCCGGCTAGGCCCTGTGTGGCCACAAACTCTCCGGATTCGGTTAGTTCCTTACTCATGCGCCCGAGGACCGCCATATGCGCCCCAATATCCTCTTGCGACCAGGCGCGATAGGTGTCAACGCCTGCCTTCGTGCCGGACATCAGCAAAATGTATTTCATAGCTTTCGCTCCTATGTCGTTCGGTTCGCCGTGATGCGGCTACGACTGCTTGTCGGTTTGAAACATCCAGCGGACACCGAATTTGTCGTTCAGTGCGCCGTAGGTGCCGAAAAACTGCTCTTTGAGAGGGTCAGTCACTTCTGCACCGTCTGAGAGTCCTTTACATAGAGTTTTCAATTCTTCGAGTGTTCCTCCACTCAGATAGAGGCAAACCGTGTTGCCCCGAATTGCAGTTTGGGCAGGCCGCAGCCAGTCCGACGCGGAAATCTCCAACTTGCCATTTCTGAGCCGGGCATTGACGATTCTCTCGTGCTGGGAGGCAGGCATGAAATCTTTGGCCGGAGAATCCTTAACCTTGGTCGCGGCCAGTTCTCCGCCAAAACAGGATTTGTAGAATTCCATGGCCTGCTGGCATTTTCCATCGAATAACAGGTATGGCGTCAGGGTGGTCATTTCGTTCCCTCTTTTCTGCATCTTAGCGTCTGCCATCGAACTAGCCGGTAAAGCCGCCAATGCCGTAGCGGAGAGAGCGGAACTAACGAAACGGCGCCGAGATGTTGCTTTGCCCATGATCGTTCTCCCTCTGAACTGCTTATTTGCCAGACCCTAATCTGCGCTTTCATTGGGTAGTCGGAGCCATCGCGGCGTTCTCTACATCCCTCGAAAATATTTTTTAAAGGAAAATCAGGCCCGACCTGTCGATTTTTCTCGTCCAGAACCGACATACAAGCGGAGGTTAGGAAATGACGACCGACGATGTCGTGGTTGACGTTAGCCTGGACTGGCTGCTGGCCTGCGATGTCCAGCAGCGGTTCATGCAGGGGCGGCGGGCCCGTACCAGCGATTCGGTGGACTATAGCGCGCATTGCCGCCAAGTGCGAGCTCTCGGCGGCGATTGTTATGAGTTCATGCCTCTTGCGAAGGAACGCCTGGCGTTGGTCGTTGGCGATGCCTCCGGCAAAGGCGTCGCCGCGGCGCTCATGATCGCCAGTGTGCAGTCCTCACTTCGGACAGCAGCGCTATTCACGGGAGAGGACCTGGCCACACTGCTCAAGATCGTGAATCACCAAGCATACGCTTCGTCGCTCGCGGACCGCTACGCAACGGTATTCTATGGAGTCTTTGACAGGGCGACGCGCACCCTACGATACGTGAATGCCGGACACACTCCGCCGATTGTTCTTCGGCGTGACGGCTCAATCGATACGCTCGAGACGGGCGGAGCGCCGGTTGGAATGTTCCCTGATTCGAGCTATGAGGAGGGAGTCGCGCAGCTTGACCCCGGCGATGTGGTCATCTCCTACACCGACGGAGTCATTGAAGCGGAAAACCAATCGGGCGTGGAGTGGGGAGTTCAGGGCCTGTTCAACGCGGCAGCCGCCAGAGCCGGACAAGGCGACGAGACTGCCGAACAACTCGTCCGGTCGATTTTCAACTCCATGGACGACTTCACCCAAGGGTGCCAGACGGATGATGCGACATTAGCAGTCTTGCGGGTGCTCTAAGCGCATCCGATATTGAGGACCTGCTCATAATCATTTGCAGAAAGAGGAGGGATTCAGAAATGAGTTTCGACAAGAGATTCTCAGCTAAATTACAAAAGAGTCCTCAAAAGGGTGGTTGGACCTACGTCGTCTGGCCTGATTCGGTCAAGTTTTTTGGAACCCGGGGATTGGTAAAGGTGAGCGGCAAAATCAATGGCCACCCCTTTCGGAGTTCGTTCATGGCTCTGGGTAATGGCACGCATAAACTGCCTGTACGGGCAGACATTCGCCAAGCAATCGGGAAGGATGTAGGTGACACAGTGGCCATATTCCTGGAGGAACGGATCAGATAAATTCCTCCAACAACTTAAGGAGGGATTTGCAACGCGATGACGACGCTTTGTGCAGAATCCTCGCCATCCGCAAGTATCGGCCTTGTACGCCCGTATTAGTCCTGGGAAGTCGGCTTCTCGACAAGCAATCGGTCGATCACAGCCAGCACGTCTGTCGGTACGAGTCTCCCAAGGTAGTCCAATGGGCCGCCTCGATTCCGCCATTTGCCCCGACGTCGAAGATGGTAGTCTCCGAATCCGCGACCATCCGGCCAGAACCCAGCGGAGAGACAATAGGCACACGATTGGTGAAATGCGGCGCGCGATTACCAATTCATTTGGCGCATCCGCTCGAGGATGAGCACGCTGTAGTGATTCATGCGCTCGGGCCGTCGCTTCAGGGGAGCCGGCAGAATCGCGGCGAGCCGTGCCGCCTGTTCCCGCCCGATACTCCGAGCCGCGGTTCCGTGGTAGTAACGACACGCCGACTCTGCACCATAAATACCAGGGCCCCATTCAACCACGTTGAGGTAGATCTCCAGAATGCGCCGCTTGCCGAGGACGAATTCGGCCACCGGCACGAGTGTGAACTCCGCACCCTTGCGGAGGACCGAGCGGCCCGTTCCGAAGAATAGGTTCTTTACAAGTTGCTGCGTAATGGTGGAAGCTCCGCGAGTGCGACCGACTTCCAAATCGTTTTCGGCAGCGATTTGGATCTCGTGCCAATCGAATCCATGGTGCTGGTAGAAGTGCGCGTCCTCTGCGGCGATTACGGCGTGTTGGAGATCGGGCGAGATTTGGCTGAGCGGAATGAATTTGTAGCGTTCGCGATAGGGAGTGTGGTGAATCCAGGCCTGCAACCGGCGCTGGATGTGCACCGCGGTTGACGGTGGGTCGATCCACCGGGCGGCCAGAAGGATCAGCGCGGCAAGCGACCAAACAAGCGCCGCACCGATCACCAGCCATCGAACAAAGGATCGGAGAAAACCCTTGCCAAGCGGGGTCTTGGGGGGGGTGTCTGGCTTTTCAGTCACATTTCAGAATACTAGCCTGGGCTCGGTTGCCGCTTATGCCTGATCTTGCGCGCGAACCCGGAGGCCTGCATTCTGCTCAGGCCACTCGGGCCAAAGCTCCTTGGTCCCGAATGACCGACCCCGCTGCAAATACAAAGTGGGATTGGTATCGCGAGGTTGGCTTGGAAAAGGGTGGGTTATGCTGAATTCCCGTCTCTCCTCCAACCCCGTTTCTCGACCGCGAGGATAAAGCGCCGAAGGGTTCCAAGATTACTACGCATTGCCGACCATCCGGGAATTGCCGCAGCTTGCCCTGCTAGAGCTGATCCCGTTGCGTTCCAAGATGATACGCACTACTTGGCTGTTCGTCCGGACGCTGGTCTTTGAAAAACACTGCTGAACATGGCTTCGACGCAGATGAATGAACAAATTCAGGCTCTGGGCTACGGGGTACAACCAAGCAAGTCTCTGGCGGTGTCAAAGTAGCCATAAATGCTGTCACGGGCAGCGCGCGATGGCCGGAGTGTGGCCGAACCAGCGCCAAGGCACCGGCTCAGCACCGCGTTGACCGTTCTTTGCGCGGAGCGGGCACCCCTCACTCGGGTTTAACGCAATAATCGGCTCGTCTCGCGTTCGTTAAGAGAAGCCAAGAAGGCCAGGCTAGCGAAGTATCTCCACGGAGGACTCCATGGTTCATGGCAGCTGGCAGGGAACGCAGGTCAGATTCACGCTTTTACTTCTCGCTGTATTTCTAACCATAGTCGGGGCTGTCTCCCTGCAGCCATTTCAGGCGTCTTCGCATGCGCCTTCGCCGGTTGCTACTTACTCGCAAGGTCGGTTGCGAGTCACCATTCCTTTCGATGCCCTGCATGCCGGGGCCGGACAATTCACAGTAGAAGTCTTGAATCCGGAAGATCAGGTTCTCGGCCGCAGAGAGCAACGGGCGGAAGTCACGGCGCGGAACGGACACTTGCAAAGTGAGGTCAAGCTGGAGAAGCCGCTGGCGGTCGACGATCTGGTGTGGCATCGCGTTCGGTACCGGTTTGCATACGATGACGCTAATAAGCCCGCAGTTGAAGGTACGGAATCGATCTCGTCGATTCTGCGCAGGCCGGTAGTTCACATTCTAGGGCAACAGTCTTATATCACCGGTGGGCAGGCGGCGGTGCGCGTGATTGTTAGGGATACCAAGGATGAGGCGATAGCCGGCCGCGGTTCGGTTCAGATCGCATTGCTGGACGCGGACGACAAACCGGCTGATGGCAAAGCGCGCGTCCTTTTCTCGGGCCGTTTGAATCACCACGGAACTACGGAAGCGCAGTTTCGCTTTCCTGCCGGCGTAATCGGGAGTTACCGGCTGCGCTATGTTGCCGATACGCCGATCGGGACGACCGAATTTACACAGGACGTACGCCTGGAGGACAAGGTTTCCATTCTTCTTACTTCGGAGAAGCCGCTCTACCAGCCGGGCCAGACGATCCATGTGCGGGCGCTCGCGCTTGACCGTTCGGATCATCAGGCAGCGGCGAAGCGTACCCTCACGTTTGAAGTCGAGGATTCTCGCGGTAACAAAGTTTTCAAGAAAGCAACCGCGACCGACCGGTTCGGAGTAGCCTCGGCTGAATTTGGCCTTGCCGACGAGGTCAACCTGGGAACGTATCATCTGCGCGCGTTGATGGGGAATGCCGACGCACCCACCAATACGGCTGAGATCGCCCTCAAGGTGGAACGCTACGTTCTTCCAAAATTCAAGGTAGCAGTCGAATTCGCGGAGAATGGCAAGAAGCAGAAACGCGGCTATCGACCTGGCGATCATGTCACGGGCACGGTGCGCGCCCACTACTTTTTCGGAAAGCCAGTGGACAACGCCGAACTCAGCATGAAGGCTTCGGCGATGGATGTTTCGATATTTGAGGTCGCGTCGGCCAATGGGAAGACGGACACCGAGGGCTCGTATCATTTCGACCTTACATTGCCGAAATATTTTGCCGGGCGGCCTCTCAACCACGGCGCTGCTCGCGTCCTGATAGAAGCCACCGTGAAAGACTCCGCCGGGCATTCGGAGACTCGGGGCCAGCCGATCACGGTGAGTGACTCGCCGCTGCTGATCACCGCGATTCCCGAGGGCGGCACGCTCGTCCCCAACCTGGAGAACGAAGTTTTCATTCTGACTTCCTATCCCGACGGAACTCCTGCGAAGGCTGACGTGACAGTTCGATCGGCCATGAATCGGGATCAACATGCAACAACCGATGAGGGAGGGATTGCCATCGCCCCCATCAATGTGAAGGCTGGCAAGGATGCGCTGGAGATCGAAGCCAAGGATCAGGAAGGAAATCAAGCGTCGAGCAAAGTGGAATTAGAGGTGCGCGAAGGTGACGATCCGATTCTTCTACGCACCGAACGCGCCGTATACCGGACCGGCGAGCACATTCAACTGAAGGTATTTTCCACCAAGGCGCGCGGGGCCGCATACGTGGACATAGTCAAGGAAGGCCAGACGGTGCTGACGCGCGACCTCGATCTTGAAAATGGCGAGGCGGAACTCTCGCTGACGGCCTCACCCGAGATGGCCGGAACGGTGGATATCAGCGCCTATCTCTTCGGTCGAGACGCGCGTCCCGTCGGCGATCATCGACTGCTCTTTGTACAGCCCGCCAACGAACTGAAAATCGAGACGGCTGCGGATGCAACGATCTACAAACCCGGCGGCGACGCGCGCATCAAGTTTCGCGTGACTAACTCGCATGGCGCGGGCGTCCATGCTGCGCTTGGACTGCAGGTGGTGGACGAGGCCGTGTTTGCTCTGGCGGAAAAGCAGCCGGGCTTTGCCAAGGTGTTCTTTTATCTGGAGCAGGAGGTAATGAAGCCCCGTTATGAGATCCACTCGATCGGCATGCCGGAGATTGTCGAACCGGCCGAGAAGTCGCAGGCCGAACAGCGAGACCGGGCCGCGCGGGCGCTGTTCTCCGCGACCGAAATCGTGACTCCGAACAAGTTTGAGACGAAATTCGGCAAGGATGTGCCGATGACGAAGTACGCCGATTATTGGCGCCGCTACCAGCAACAGTTTCAAAAGCAGGCAAACCGGTTAGCGAAAGAGCTTAGCGCGGCTTATGCGAAGAATCCAAAGGCAGGCGATCCGACGGGCGTTTACGGGAAGCTTGCACAATCGGGCGATGCAGAGTTTCGTGATCCGTGGGGCAACGGTCTAACATTTGAGCGGGCGCACTGGGATGCGTCGAAGAAGTATTACCTCATGCGAAGCGCGGGCCCAGACGGCCAACTGAACACGGCCGACGATCTGCAAGCGGTTTTGCTGTTTCAGCGCAGGTGGATTGCAGGCCCGCCCGGTCCGGAGTCAACCAGGATTAACGTCCACATTGAACATGACCGGGGCCCGATGAACGGCCGGGCGGAGATCGTCGGAACTGTGACCGACCCAAGCGGGGCCGTTGTGCCTGGAGCCGATGTCGAGTTGCGCAGCGTTGCTAGCGGGAAAATCCGTCCCGCGACGACCGACGCATCTGGCCGATTCACTTTTTCCGGCCTGCCCAAGGGTGATTACGTAGTCCAGGTAACGCAGCAGGGATTCAAAACAGCTGCACAGACGCTCACGCTCGAGGTGCGTGACCGGGCCGTACTCTCCGCAGTATTGTCGGTTGGTCAAGTCTCAGAGGCGGTTGAGGTCACCGGGGCGAGTGTAATGCTTCAGACCGCAACAGCGCAGTTTGGAGTGCCCGGCGGTGTCGCTGGCGGCATTGGAGGAGGAATGGGCGGCGGACTGTTCAGGGTCGGCGGGGCTCGGGACAAGAAAGAATTACCGCTTAATGGCCGCAACTTTACTGATCTCGTGGCGCTCGACAGCGGAGTCCTAGCCAAAGAAAGCTCTGCACCCGCCGCGCATGTGCGCTCCTATTTTCCCGAAGCGCTCTACATCAACCCCGAAATCATTACCGATAAGGAGGGACGCGCCAGCATCGTGATTCCGATGGCCGACTCGATTACGACGTGGCGCATGGCGATGATTGCCTCCACGCAACAGGGAGCGCTCGGCACGTCAACATCGAGCCTGAAGGTCTTTCAGGATTTCTTCGTCGATCTCGATCTGCCAGTCACGCTCACGCAGGGCGACCGCGTTTCGATTCCGGTGGCTATCTACAACTACTCGGATTCCCGCGGCGACGTGAACCTGAAGCTCCAAAACGACGATTGGTTTTCGCTGGTTGAAGACTCCGCTGAAAAGTCTGTCGCCGTCGATTCGGCTCGGGTCGGCAGTTCGCAGTTCACGCTCGAAGCCAGGCGCATTGGGAAGTTCAAACTCACGCTCGCAGCGCGCATGCAGGGCGGAACCGATCGTGCCGACATCGTCGTCCGGGAAATCGAAATCATTCCCAATGGCCGCGAGCAAAGCCTCGTCTTTAACGGCCGCCTGGAAAATGCGGCGCAACACGAGCTCGCTTTTCCAGCGACCTCCATTCCTGAGGCCAGCAAGATTTTTGTGCGGCTTTATCCCGGTCCAATGAGCCAGGTTGTGGAAGGGATGGATGCCATTCTGCGCATGCCGAATGGGTGCTTTGAACAAACCTCGTCGAGCACTTATCCGAATGTGCTGGCGCTTGATTACATGAAGCGCACCAAAAAGCTGACTCCGGAGGTGCACGCCAAGGCTGAAGGATTTATCGCAAATGGTTATCAGCGTCTGCTCACGTTCGAAGTTCCAGGAGGCGGCTTTTCGTGGTTCGGGAATGCGCCGGCCAATAAGATTCTTACTGCTTATGGCCTGATGGAGTTCTACGACATGTCGAGGGTCCACGACGTGGACCCGAAGCTTATCTCGCGAACCCAGCAGTGGCTGGCGAGCCAGCAACTGGAAGACGGGAGTTGGAAGCCGGACACGCAATTCATCAATGAAGGCGCAACCAATCGCTACAACTCCGACGTGCTGCGGATTACTGCCTACCTGGCCTGGGCGCTCCAAGACACCGGCTACCAGGGGCCGGCGGTCGAAAAGGCGAAACAGTTTGTTGAAAAACACACGACCGCCAAGGTAGATACCTACACGTTGGCCGTCGTCGCCAACTTTGCCGCCGACTACGGAGCCGACCGCGCATTTACGCGGCAGGCGATTCAGATGCTTCTAGACACGCGCACCGAGAAAGACGAGCAGGTTTGGTGGAGTGCGGAAGAAACGAGCGTCTATGCCACCGGGCCGAGCGCCGCGGTGGAGACGACTGGCCTCGCTGTGCAGGCGCTGCTTCAGTCGGGCGAGGCATCGGGAACCGCGCGCAAGGCTCTCACTTACATCGCTTCGAAGAAAGATGCTTATGGAACCTGGGGGACCACACAGGCGACGATCGTGGCGCTGCGCGCTCTGCTGACCGCCACAGAGAAAGGCGCAGCCGACGTACGCGGCACGGTTGTGGTCCTGCTGAACGGCAAGCCAGCGGAAAAGTTAGAACTAACGCCCGAGAACAATGATTTACTCCATCAATTCGTGTTCAAGAACGTCAACACGCAACTCGCCCCGACAGTCGGTCTCCAGTTTGAGGGAAAAGGCGGTCTTGCCTATCAAATCGTGGGGAGCTACTACTTGCCTTGGGATGAAAAGGCGGCGGGTGAGCCACTTTCGATCGATGTTGCCTATGACCGCACACATCTGGCGCAGGACGACATTGCCACGGCGAGCGCTACGGTCAAAAATAACTTGCCGAAGGCAGCCAACATGGTGATGGTCGATCTCGGCATCCCTCCCGGTTTTGACCTGCTCAGCGAGGATCTGCAGGATTACCAGCAGAAGAGCGCCCACCGCAAAAGTGGTCATCTATCGAAGTTCAGCCTTACGGCGACGCAAGCGCTTCTCTACTTCGATTCGTTTGCTCCCGGAGATGTGGTCACATTGAAGTATCGCCTGCGCGCCAAGTATCCCATTCGGGCTCGAACATTCAAGTCGCAAGTCTACGAATACTACGATCCCGAAATAGCGTCAGTTGCACGGCCAGTGCAGTTGGAGGTGCGCAAGCGGTAGCACACCAACTGGGTCTTCTCGGAAGAAAGCCCATGCGTGATCGTTGTTGCCGAGTCACGTTAGAGCTGTATCGGAAGCGAACCGCCGCGAGGGTTTCGGTCGCCTTGGACCTCAGAGTTCGCCTTCGATACAGGGCAACCAAGATGTGGCCGGAACCGGAATCGTAGACAGTTCGATTCCGCAGAAACAATAAACGAATTGCTGTGTTGTCCCAAATGGTACCTGATACAACTCCGTCGAGCTTCCGGGTAGCTGGAAGCGAACGCCAAATCCCTCATGTAACGATTCCGCGTTGTAGCGGACCACGTCAAGACCGCTGCATTGGGTTGGACCCTCTGGCCCGAACGTGCTGATGATCACGTGGCCTCCGCCCTTCACCGCCTCGGCCACCTGACGGACATAAGCCCATACCCGCGTCGGTTGCTGTAAGAAAATGAAACACGGCGCGGTCATGCCACACATCGTGAGAACACGGCTGCAGTTCCGTGCTCGGGACATCGCCGATGAGCCCATGGAAATTGAGACACTACCAAATCATTTCACGGTATTGCAAACGAAAGAAATCGGTGTACCATGATTGCCGCATTTGAGCTCAAGAAGGAGATCGTACTTAGAGACTCTAGGAGGTCTACATGCAATCACCGCGTCTTCTCGGGCTGTCCAGAACCACGGCGGCCAGTTTGCTCCTGATGTTGGTTTCGCTCGCATCATCCCCGCTCGCCGCGAACGACGACCGTTCCCGCATCAAGAACTTTCAACACGTCTTTGTCATCATGATGGAAAACACGGGCTTCGACAGCCTGATGGGAAACCCGAACGCACCGTTCATCAACGCTGCGGCTGCCAACTACGGTCTGGCAAGCAACTATTTCGGTGTAACCCATCCCAGTCAGCCAAACTACATTGCCGCCACCTCCGGTTCGACGAACGGCGTCGCTGACGACAACGACACCACCATCAACGTCGCTAACATCGTGGATCAGCTCGAGGCCAACCGCAAAACCTGGAAGGCCTACATGCAGTCCTACTCGCTTTGCACTACTCCTCTCGATCACTCTTGCGGCAACCAGCTTTACGAACGCAAGCACAACCCCTTCATTTCTTATCAGGACGTGCAGAGCAACCCGGCGCGCGTGGCCAATATTGTCGACTTCGGGCAGTTTGCGACCGACCTGGCGAGCGGCAACGTGGCCGACTACACCTGGATCAGTCCTGACCAGTGTCATGACATGCACGGACGGGCTTCCACTTCAAACGACCCTTGCGATTTTTCTCAGGTGCAGGCGCTGATTGCCGCGGGCGACTCCTTTCTGATGAATACGGTCAGCGCGATCATGAATTCGCAGGCGTGGAACGGCAACTCAGTCATCTTCATCGCTTGGGATGAATCCGACTTCACCGGCTCAGGCTTCAATGGGTTCGGGGACGACAGCGGCTGCTGTGACTCGGTTCCGGGCCAAGGTGGCGGCCATGTCGTTACGATCACCATTTCTCACTCTGACCATTCGCACCGTAACTCGAGCGTCGCCTACAACCACCAATCCATGCTGGCAACCATCGAGGATGGCTGGCGACTAGGCTGCCTGGCCTTTACCTGCGACACCACCAATGTGCCGCCGATGAACGACCTGGTTGGCCCGCAAAAGTGAGAGAGGCATCGATGCCATACACCTTGTAGACGCGGGAGATTCGTCTTTCGACCTTGCTTTATTTGTGCAGGGCATTCCAGACGCATGCGCGATCGGTACCTGAGTCACTGGCTCCGGAAGTAATTGACGATAACCGGAGCAATCGCCGGAGTCAAAGCTGTATCGGCTCTTATCATTGCGCGGGGAAGTAGCGGCCGCATCGTCTGGTGGGCTTGGGCTGCGACCGACCCGGTGGTCGCCGCGCCATTCGAAGATTGTATGACACCGAAAGACGCCAGCATCCTCTTGGTTCCAGGTCGGATTACAGTCCACTCGGAAGTCATGAGCGTGTTTATGGCGAGTTGACCGGAGTGGGGGTGCTTTGTTTGTCGTAAACAGCCGTGGCTGTTGAAAATCACTTTCTGCAAGAACACCCTGAAATTGGGGGATAGAAAATGTCTGCCCAACCCGTGAAGATCGCTTATAGCGCATCTTGGCGCGTTTTATTTTTTGCGAGCGTAGAGAACTGCTCAGCCGGTCCCTGCTGCAGTCGATAAGGGGTTCGCCATTCCGGTTAGATGGCGATTGGTGCCGAGTGACTGGCTCACTCGAACTGCCCCCACGCCAAAAAAGCAGCGCGTTCACCCGGTTTGAGCCCCGTAACATTTCAGCGAGGGGCCATCTCAATCTGAACGAAGAACATAATCCCACACCGGCAGCTGACCCGCTCGACACAGGAATTGGAAACCGGCAACTCATTCGCGTCAAGCTTGAACCGGTCTCAGTCTTGATCCGAGACCAAATCAACACACTGACGCTTAGCCAGAAGTAAACCGGAGCGGGAGCTCTCGATCGCGATTACCCTTCCCTCACGATTAATGATCGAGAGTGTGGGATCGCCGGAACCAGCCGCGACATCAACAACATCGGCGACTCTGGGGGACAGTCGAGGAAGCGAGCAATGCCTGGGTCAGCGCAGAGTTCCAGTTTGCGGCAGCAGAATACCAGCGATTAGCCGTTCGTGCCTGTGCTGCTGCACCCCAAGCGTCATTGTCGACCATCTAGAAAGTTCCGAATTTTGGCGAGTGCTCCGTAGCCGGAAGGCCATTTGTCCAGAAGTCGCCTTCGAGGAGATCACCACTCATCTCCTCCAAGCATTCGCGTTGCTGGATAGCGCCCAGTTTGCCGACGATCCATCCACGAGCGGGCCCCGATGCCGGTCGCGGTAGCTGATCCACAGTCTGGTCTTGCGGGGATCGCCGTCTTCGAGGTCAAAGGAAAGATTTCGGTTGACACTGCTCTGGATCGTTTTATAATCATTCTCATCCGATAATCATGCGCCTTGCCCATGAACAGTTCCGTGAGCTGGCCGCGAAGCACGGTTTGGCGGTCACGCATCAGCGTCAGGTGGTCTATGAGGCCGTCATCGCTTCCCACGGACACTATTCTCCAGAAGACATTTACGCCGCGGTCCGACGTCGCATTCCATCCATTTCTCTCGCCAAGGTACCGGGGGATCGGCCCCATGTCGCGGTGCGTCAGCTTGAACCAC
>Ga0207146_10098_pt1 | contig 22195 bp, 13 predicted proteins | sample Alteio_BWMinHeat_36_FD_153539 | JGI IMG/M metagenome (GOLD analysis project Ga0207146, IMG submission 153539) | Enriched cells from forest soil in Barre Woods Harvard Forest LTER site, Petersham, Massachusetts, United States -... | ecosystem: Environmental > Terrestrial > Soil > Temperate forest >...
TAATTGCCTAGTTGTCCTACGTGAAAATGTGGATTGACTTCTGTCTCATTTCCTTCCTGGCCCACCCCCTGTACTAAGTCTGTCCCTGCAACCAGTCGAACGCTTCGCTGTCCACAATCTATTCTGGACCTAGCCCGACAAACAACAAGTCTCGTCTCCCAGGCCGAACGTGGTTCCAGCTCTCACGGTTGCGGGCGCACAAGAAGTTGCACGCGAGCGAGGATGAGGGGATAAAATGAAAGGAACCGGGCATAGAGGGAATGTTCTTAGCAAGGCGTCCTTGGTTGCGTTGCTGCTAGCAACGGGCATACCGGCGCGCGCGGCAGTGACGGCCGGACCCAGTTCAGTGAGTTTTGGTAATCAGATAGTCGGCACCACGAGCGCAGCCGCTACGGTGAAGCTGACCAACACGAACGCCAGCAAAGTTACGATCACGAGCGTTTCCGCGTCGCTGGCCCAGTTCTCCTATTCCGGCCCGTCGCTCCCGATCACTCTGTTGTCGGGTCAGAGCTTAACGGGCACGGTAAGATTCAGTCCCAACGCTGCGCAAACATATAGCGGCACTTTGACCTTTGCGCGCGCAAATGGTTGGACGGCTAGGGCTACTCTGAACGGCACGGGTGTCGTTGCGCCCCTTTCGCCTTCGATCACCAGCCAGCCGACCGGCCAGACGGTCATTGCCGGTCAGACGGGGACTTTTTCGGTCGTGGCCGGTGGAACCGCTCCACTGACCTACCAGTGGAGAAAGAACGGCGCGAACATCAGCAGTGCCACCTCGTCTAGCTATACCACTCCGCTGACCACCTCTGCGGACGACGGCGAGAAATTCGACGTGATAGTCGCTAACGCGGTGGGTGGCACCGCAAGCAACACCGCTACGTTGAGCATCACTGCGGCAGCCTCATCGAATTGTCCGTGCACGATCTGGTCGAATACGGCGGTGCCAGCAATCGCCGATGTTGGGCCGGACTCGGCAGTGGAGCTAGCCGTGACGTTCCGGTCGGACATTAATGGGTATATCACCGGTATTCGTTTCTACAAAAGCACCGGCAATACCGGCACACATGTGGGGAACCTTTGGAGCAGCACGGGCACTCTACTGGCTACCGCGACTTTCACCGGAGAAACCGCTTCTGGATGGCAGCGAGTGAACTTCTCCAATCCTGTGGCCATCACGGCCAACACTGCATATGTGGCCTCCTACCACAGCACCGTGGGGCACTACAGTGTCGACCCGAACTACTTCGCCAGCACTGGGTTCGACAATGCCCCTCTGCACGCCCTGGCGAATGGAGCTGGTGCCGCGAACGGATCTTACGCGTACGGCACTAGCAGTATTTTGCCGACCAGTACGTACAACTCCGGGAACTACTGGGTGGACGTCGTGTTCAGCGCCAATACGCTGAATTCCGACCCGCCACCTGCGATCACCGCTCAGCCGGTCAGTCAGACGGTCACAGTTGGCCAGACGGCGGCTTTTTCGGTCGTGGCTACAGGTACAGCTCCTCTCAGCTACCAGTGGCGGAAAAACGGGACGGCAATCGGCGGCGCGACTGCACCCTCCTATACGACCCCGGCCACCACGGCGTCAAACAACGGGGCACAGTTCGCGGTCGTCGTAAGCAACGTGGCGGGCAGCGCGACCAGTAACGCCGCTACACTCACTGTGAATGTACCGCCTACGATCGCGACGCAACCAGCCAGCCGGACTGTCACGGTCGGCCAGACGGCGGCTTTTTCGGTCGCGGCTACTGGCACGACTCCGCTCGCCTACCAGTGGCGAAAAAACGGGACGGCGATCAGCGGCGCGACTTCGGCCTCCTATACGACTCCGGCCACGACGACCTCGGACAACGGCGCGCAGTTCACCGTCGGGGTCAGCAACGGCGTAGGCAGCGTCACCAGCAGCGTCGCGACACTCACGGTCAACGCCGCATCCGGACAACTAACCTCGAATGTGTCGAGTCTGAGCTTTCCGAACCTAGTCGTAAACGGCAGCAGCACGCTCTCGGCGACGATCACCTCCTCGGGCAATTCCAACGTTACTATTTCGAATGTTGGCATTACCGGAGCTAGCCTCAGTGTCGGCGGCGTGTCCACGGGACAGATTCTGTCTCCCGGACAGACAGCGACGTTGAACGTGACCTTTGCCCCGGCAGTTACCGAGAGTGTGACGGGCAGTGTTACGGTCACCAGCAATGCTAGCAATTCGCCGACCACCATTGCCCTCAGCGGCACGGCCGTGGCCTCGTCCGGCGGGACGCTGTGCGGCCAGTTGGACGATGGGGTGATTCGCACACCGCCCAACTACGTCACGCTGCTCCCGCCTCCCCAGGGGCAGAGCTTTATTGACCCGCAGTTCGGCTGCACCATCACGCGCCTTACCGCCACTACCACCCTGGAATCAGGGGTGGCAAAATTCAACAATTACTCGACCATCACTCCGTTCAACTCGGACAGCAGCAAGGTGCTCATATCCCTCGGCGACGGAAACAGGGCCATTGTTGATCTCAACGGAAACATGGTCGTATCTGCTGCCAATATGCCGGGTGCGAACAGCGGCAATTTCCCGTGGGATGTGACCGACCCCAGCGTCTTTTACTACACGACTGGGAATACGTTCCGCAAGGGGGCCATCTCCGGCAGCACGATCACGCCGACCACGCTCCACACTTTCGGCAGCTTTACAACGGTGATGATCCCGGACCAAACCGACCTCTCCGACGATGGGTCGAAAATCTGGCTCATCGGGAATCCCGGCAGTGAATGCGCGGGTACGGCCATCCTCTACAACGTAAGCACGGACACGGTAGTGTCGTCCAGCCTCACGCTGACCTCCTGCCACAAGATTCAGACCTTCCCGTCGGGCAAGATGCTCTGTACCGAATGTAATGGCATGCACCTCCCTATCTATAACGCCGACGGGACACTCTATTGGAACACGCCCTACGCGGGTTCCGCGCACGCGGATGTCGGCACGGACCTTCAAGGGAGAGAAATCCTGTTGCAGCCGGGGTCCAGCACGAACCTCAATGCCTGCGGCAACCCTTGGGAGAGTCTTACGGTTGTGGACATCAATGCGCAGTTGCCGGTCAACTGTCTCGTGAACAACATCCCCGCATGGCACGTTAGCTATCGGTCGGGTTCTCGTGGATGGGTTGTGGTTTCCACGTTTGATCCCAATTCATGCCCAAGCTATTCTTGCTTCACGCTATCGTCCACTTGGGCTTCTGACTGGCCACTTCACGGAGAGGAACTGCTGCTGGTCAAAATTGACGGGAGCCAAGTCTATCGGCTCGCCCATTCGCGCTCCCGCAGCGCGGAATACTATGGGGCTCAGCCCCACGCGGCCATTAGTCGCGACGGCAGATACGTGGTCTGGAGCAGCAATTTTGGCTTGAGCACTACTGGGGTTCCCAACTACGCGGACGTGTATCTAATCAAAGTGTGGTGACCTGTCGGGCACGGCGTTCGCCTTACTACACCAGCGCACGCCTAGTCTGGCGGGCCGTGCTTGTCTGACGCATCTTTGGGAGGGCCATAATTCACATCGTAGACGCGATAAATGTCATTCTCAAACAAGCACCGGAACTTCATTCCCTTCAGGTTCGTCGGTGATTCTGAGCACTTCTCCGCTAGCGGCAGAGAGGTATGGAGCACTCCTCTGTCCGAATAGACCAGATAGCGTGGGTGCCTCCGTTTCATGTATTCCGATAGCTCCGAGACCGGCCGCGAAGCGGCAAGAAACGCACGATCGCCGAGGAGTGGCAAGCCGATGGCCGCCGCAATTATGTTTGACTCCACATTGTAGTCATCGATGACCACCGCGTCCCCTGGCTCGAGCCGCCGTTTCAGGTACTGGTGAAGCTCTTCGATGCGTTGGGGAAAGCGAAGCCGCGGAGAAATGGCACCGAACTTGTCGTTGAAGGGGTTTCGCACCTCGCTTAACGCGAGAATAGCTCCCAGATTGAGGACTAGCAGCACTCCTATGGCTGCCCAGAACTGTCGGGCCCTTCGCTGGGACAGCAAACGACGGATTCTCTCGAGCCCATGTCCGGAAGCAATGGCGAAGAATGTTCCCAACGTGATGGTGTAACGCGCCAATGGCAATAGCCCACCAGTCACAATCTGATAATTGAACACCGCGCCCATAAGTAAGAGGATCAGGACAAACTCACGGCCTGGGCGGTCCCGAAGCCCAAGCGCTAATCCATAGAAGCTTGCAGCGACGATCGGGAGAGACAAAGAAAACAAGATCACTCCCGGACTGAGAGCTAAGCGATAGAGCATTGATCTGTTCTCTATCGCTATTTGCTCCGCTACCCATCCGTAGTTCATCGTAACGCCGTAAAGCGGCATGGCGAAGGTCTTCCATTGATAAATCATCCAGAATGACGGCCAAATCCCGGCTACTGCTCCAAACAGAAAAACTTCCTGGAAATGCCCAACCCGCCAGAATCTCTCGCCGACATCCTGGGACGGCATAAAAAGCAGAATGAGGAATACGGCGAAGATGCACAACCAGGCTTCGTAACGAATTCCCGCGCTAATCCCGAGTGCAGCTGCCCCCAAACCCAGGGCCGAAAACGAACCTGACCGGCGATAGATGAAGAAACCCAGCAGGCCGGCCAGCATGAAGAACAAGTACGGCACCTCCGAAGAAGAGGTGGTGCTGTATCCGATGTGCAAGCTGTACAGCCCGAAGACCAGCAGGGAGAAAGTTGCGGCAGATCTGCCGTAGACCTCTCTTGCCAGTGCCCAAAGGATTCCTAACGAGGCGATTCCCAATAGAAGGCTCAATGCTCTCGCTCCAAGAGCCGGATCCCCGAGCATCACAGACATGCCAGCCATGAGCCAGAAATGGATAGGCAGCCAGGGTTCAGAATGCAGCCAAGAGCCGGGATGCTGCAACCACTCTGCGGTCATCGCAGCGCGCGCGAGAGCGTCGCCGCCATTATTCTCCCCGAGGAAAAAGAACGTTACTCGGAGGATGGTACCGACCAGGAAAATCCACCAGACTTCCCGGGGTACGGAGCGCCTGGGTCGCTGGGCGCTGAGAACCGAGTAATTTGGGCTGTTTCCCAATTCAAGGCTTCTCATTACTCTGGGCTGCTCCTACGCACGTAACAGTTGATGTGACTGTTCGGTAGCGACCGGCCAAACAGTTATAGCGGATTGAAAGGAGATCTCGGAACATTCTCAAGCTGTCATGAAGGATGCGTACTCGCGTGCCAGCGTCGTGGGCCCAGCGAACAGGGATTTCGACCGTGCGCAGGCTATGTCGCCTGGCGAGGTAAAGAATCTCTGGGTCGAAGCCAAAACCTTTGATTCGTTGCTTTTCAAAGACGATCTGAGATCTCTCGCGAGCAAACGCCTTGAACCCACATTGGGTATCTTGAAAAGGCAGGCCAGTAACCATACGAACCAACCTATTGAAGAGGCGCCCCGCAAACTCGCGCCGCCGCGATTGGTGGATCTCGATAAGGCTCCGGTCTACGCTGCGTGAACCGATCGCAATGTCGTAGCGAGGAAGGGCCGCCAAGAGCTTCTCAGCTTCCTCAATCGGCGCAGACAGGTCCGCGTCCGTAAACAGGGCAAATCGTCCACACGCAGCTAGCATTCCCCTGCGCACACTTTCGCCCTTGCCGAGATTCTGACCGTTTGATACTAGACGCAGTGCGGGGAATCGCTGCGACCAGTCTGTGACCACGGCGGCTGTGGAATCGGTAGATCCGTCGTCGACAACAATAACCTCGGCGTCCAGCTCCCGCCTCTTCAACCAGTCGAAGATTTGCTGTAAGCCTTTCGGCAAGCGCTGCTCTTCGTTATAGGCAGGGATGATGACGGAAACTTGAGGAATCGCTGGTCTCATAAGCCTCTCCTCATCGAATCTTGATCAGATACACGTCGGAACACTCGTTCGGGACGTGCATACCCGCCGGACAGCCATTGGGCCAGGCCATGTCGCTCGTGAACACAACGTAGCGCCCCGACCGGCTGATGGCGGCATGCGGTTGCGCCCCGTAACTCTCCATGCTGCGCGAACGGGCATGAGCCAAGCGGTAGATCGCGCTAGCATCGACGCGGGCCAGCACGATCTCGTCCTCATAGAGCTGCCAGTTACTTGTTGTCGGCGTTTGATAATTCGCGTCACTGGTGAAAAACTCCGGCCCTGGGGTACGGGTATCGAAGAAAGAGATGGCCAACCAGGGTTGCGACGCGCTGCCGCGGTAGCTGACGTGCCAACTGGGCTGTTTGTCCAGCAGACAGACAGCTGAACTACGTAGAGCGAGCTTCCGGACGTCTAGGCCCCAGCCGCTCGGACACGGATTGGCCAGTCCGGAGAGCGTAGAGGAATTGTTCGTCGCCGCGAAAATGGGATTTCCATTCGTATCGTATCCCGTGTCGTAATGATTGGTGGCATTCTGCAAGTGAACCAACTCGGTCCCGTTCCACAGCCTCACGCCTTGCTCCGCGCCTGCCCCATCGTTTGCGAACTCCATCGTGAGCAGGTTGTCTGCGGTGAGTTGCAGCTTGTGCAGGCAGCCGGGCTGCGGGGTGTTGACACCCCCGCTGACGGTGCAGCCGGTGGTGTAGACCGAAGTCTTGGTTTGCAGGCTAAGAGACCATACGAAAATGTCCATGGTGTTGTTGGCGTTCTGCCCCACTAGGGCGATGTGATCACCGTCCTGCGACAGATCCGCTGCGTCTGGAGAAACGATGCTGCTGTATTCCCTGAAGGTGTGCAGCGCCGTACGGTTGACACGGTTCCCGCCGACCGCGCCCTGGTACAGGGCGTTGCCCAGCGTGTAGTAGAAAATGTTGCCATTCGAGGCATCCCAGACCGGGTGCCCGTCGCTCATTGCCGGCATGTTGGCCCCGGGAACGACGACGTTTCCATCGAGATCTCGGACCCGCCAGGCGCCGTCATTCGAGACAAGTAGCAGCAAGGTGTCGGTCGCGTTGAGGGGTGTGAAGGTGGAGTAATAGGTCATGAAACTGGGGTGACTCCCATCCCACAACGGCTCCTCGATGCTGCCATTGGTGATCCGTTTCACCGCGCAACCAAAGACGAGATCGACATAGCTCTGGCCGGTCGCCGGGGGTGTAAACGTAGCCCAGTCAAGCGGAAGGTGGACAAGTCCATCATTCCGCTGGCCGCACAGCGGCTCGCCCGGCAGGCCCACCGCTGAACCACTCAGGGCGACGGCAGAGCCGTTGGCTCGCCCGCCACAAGCAGCGATCCAGCAGACAAATGCCATGAACGCTACCACCTGAGCTGGCGCACCCCGCAGCACGCAAAGGCTGTGGACCTTCATAAGAAGGCAAACACTCACCTTCTGAATGGCTACGAGCATGGTTCTCTTAGAGATGGCGAGCAAAGTTCAGGAAAAGGCTCGGCTGGATTAAGCATTGGGCGCACCAGGCTCTTTATGAAGTGCCAACTACGCTCGCAGATCTTTATGACGCAGGTCCAGAAGGAACGTACGTAAACTTCCTCTGTTTCAAACGCAGGAATGGGCTCTCTAACCATTTAAACGAGGCCGCAGCCAGAAAGAATGTAATCGCAAGCGCACAGAGCCACGAGAGCGACCATCCGTGGGCGACCTGATATCGGTTGAAAAGATAAGTGGAGAGATGCCAACTAAAAATGTGATACGCGTAAAGGCCGTACGAAATCTTGCCCAAATATACGAGGCCGGAATACTTCATGAAACGAACACCGCCCTGGGCGGCTCCTAGCACGGACAAGAAAATTGCGGCGCCTCCGAGCGACATGAGCGGATATCCGATCAGGCATCCCGCCACCGTTGGCACGTTATCGTGCAGCCCGCAGTACCGACCGACAATTTCCCACACGGAAATTCCCGCTAGGAACAACGCCAACCTGGCTGGCCGCGCGATATGGAACGTCGCGCGTCCGTGAAGAATCACAGCCAGCAATATCCCGCAGGCGATTGAGTCGAGTCGAGCAAAGGTGTTGTACCAAATAGCGTCTCCTCCCTGGCGTTCGAGTAGCAGCATCCAACGAGTCAAAGTGGCGACTATTGCCAAGCCGATAGCGATTCCGCAGATGGTTCTCCTGGATGCCCTCCGCAGGACCAAGGGCCAAAGCAGATAGAATTGCTCCTCAAACGACACACTCCATAATGGACCGATGGCGGTGGCCTGAGGAAAGCCCCGCAGGACCATGATCCAGTTTCCTGCAAATAATAGGAATGAGATCGCGTAGGGCCATCCCATCAGCTGACTTCGGTCGAACAGCGACAGCAGCCCGGCAAGGGCGATCACAAAGAAGTAGAGCGGCCAGATGCGAAGGAGACGGCGAATGTAAAACGCTTTCAAGTCTAACGTGCCTTTTAGCTCCTTCTCCCTTAATAACAGCTCCGTGATCAAGAATGCGCTGAGTATGAAGAACACGTCGAGACTGCACATGCCCGCTTTGATTGCGCCTACAATAACAGCGGCAAGAGTCGTTGGAATGTGATGCTCAGAATAGAGGCTCTCCTGCATTGGCAGCACGTGGTAACTCCATACCGCGCAAAAGAGGAAGACACGGATAGAGTCCAGCTCCGGGTAATAGAACCGCCCTGATACGTCCCGAGGCTCGACATGGCTCGAGGCGGCCGCGGCATGTGTTAGGGGAGCCGCCTGCGGGCAGGATGCCACTGCGTGGTCATAGACATTGGTCGACATTAGTTGTGACAGCTACCTTGTGTCGGATCGGGCACGATTGTAGGTCGGCACGATAACGCTGATGAGTTCGTTCATGAGGACTATAAGAGCTTTTTTCAACTTATTTGTTGCCTGATACAGGTCTACCAAAACAAGTAGCACTCCGTTGGGCAACGCCGCCAGTAGGCGATACCCCAGAGGCCCATCTTCGGCCAATCGAAGTTCCGCGCGAGCTTCCTCTCGCTGGCCGTTGCGAATCAAGTATCGGGCTCGCGTCGAATACTCGGCCCTGAGCGTTCGTCGGTACCGATTCCTGTGCCGGCCACGAAATTCGGGGTCAGCTCCAAATGTTCGCTGCAGTACTTTGATGTAGTACCCCGCCCTATCGAATGCATTTGCATCCGTTAGCCGCGGGCCGTCGTGGTCGCACTGCCAAACCGTCTCGCAGTCGAAGTACGCCGCCTGGCCGATCCTCGCCAGCTGAACAAAACACTCATAATCCTCGTAAACGGGGATGTCCTCGCCGAATCGGAACATATTGCCAGCTTGTTCACGCCGAACAATCGCGGTCTGTGTCGCCACATAGCCTGCACGCAGCATAGTCTCGTAAAAACTGCCCACGTGCACGCTGAAATCCTGCCGCCCTTGCGGCAGCGTAGCAATGGTTGAATATGGGCGAGCCGGGCCGAGAATCTCATTCCAACTCCGCGGGTCGTGATGCCAACATAACAATCCATGGTGACCTTCCGTTCCCATCCGATCTTTGGAGCCAAGATCGCTGGAACAGAACAATACGTCGGGACGCGCCTGCATAAAGGCTCTCTGCAACACAAGTTTGTCGGGCCACCATTCGTCGTCAGAATCATTGAAGGCCACGAGAGGGTTACGCGCCGCGACTATTCCACAGTTGCGCGCGGCGCCGGGGCCGCGATGGGGTCCATCCACCCAGCGAATCAGGCTACGGTACGGCTCAAGTATTTCTCGCGTGTTGTCCGTGGACCCATCGTTCACGACAATGATTTCGTCTCCAGGCGCAACAGCCGCCAGAACGGATCGTAGAGACCTGACAATCTGCTTAGCCCGATTATGGGTTGGTATGATGACGCTGACGGACAATCTATTCACAGGTCAGTTGGAGCCCAATCTAGTATCGGGCAATTGTGGAAGTGACCGGCGGCGTTCGAGGTACTGCTGAATTTTCTCCCGGACACTTCGGGGCAACCGGGCGCTCAACTGGTGGGATTTGGCGTTTGAGGTCGCAGCAGTGATCGCATCGATTAGCTTGCTGATCGTTTTCAGGAGCTGTTCCTGGTCAGAAAGCGAACTAAACGTATGATCCGTTCGCGGAATGATTTCTATCCGCACATTGCCTGGCGTCCTGGGCTGCTTGAAAGCCCCATTGACGGCCTCACGTAGAGTCTCCGAGGGGGAGCCGTCTGCTGCGTATATAAAAGCTAATTGAACACCTCGGTTTACCAACAGGCGCATATTTGCCTCGAACTTAAGTGACTCAGCAGACGCTTTTCGCTGCGAAGGCAGTCGGCACCTTGCCTGGAATTGCAAAGTTCTAAGGATCTGTCGATAGTCAGCTCTTCCTGTGACGAACTTGCGCCAGCTATTCAGATTATGAGTGGCAATTCGCCAGTAGTAATAGGCGGCACGGCCATGGGGCTGGTCAGGGTTTCCGTCGTCATCTTCAGGCATCGGCAGATTGATTGGGAGCGCGCCAACCACTCGTGGGTCGTAGCAAGCCGTCTGGAGCGAAATGCGCGCTCCTGAGCATCCGCCCATCAAGATGAAATGCCCGAGCCCTCTCGTCGCCTGCAAGAAGTCCATGGCAGCTTGCGTTTCCAGCACAGAACTCTTGTCGAACGGAAGATTGTCATGACGGACCGCGCTATCGCCAATTCCAGAAAAGTCAAATCGAAGAACCACAAAACCCATGGCAGCCAATGTTCTGGCAATTTTCACATAAATGCCCCCAGGTCCGACCCGGTGCACCATTCCAGGGTTGAGCAGGATGACAGCTGGCCTGTGGCCGTTGACTCTCCTTTCTGAAGGATCCGTCACGATCCCCACCAGGGATTTCATTTCCCCGAATAGAACGGCTTCTTCCCTCATGAGTGCGTCCTGCACGTCCAGGAAACTACAGCCTGCAGTACGTGGTTAGGTACGAGCAGGCTGCCATTGGAGGTCGGCAACCAAATCGGAGGAGCATCAAGACGCTGATATTGCAAGCGGGCTTCAGTATGAACCAAATGGTCTTCCAAACTGTTATTCGTCCCGGCTTGATCACTGTGGATGACGAGCACATTCTTCGCGGGCTTCCGACCTATGGCCAGAAGATTTATCTTTTCAAGCTCAGAGCGGAGAAAGTCCGACAGGGGAAAGCCGAGGACATCCATGGAGCTCTGAGGCTTCCGTCCACGGCCCGGTTTGGGGCGAAGGCGCAGCACTTCTTTTCGCAGACGAAGCAGCCCTTCGAGATACCTTTTCCCGTTCACCACCGGATCCCAGAGAACGAGGCTCTCAACGTCGTCCCGCTGAACGCTGGTCATAGTTGATAGGGCTCCCCCCAGCCGGAGTCCTACGAGGCAGACTTGACCAAGGCCAGTCCTACGTTTCGCCTCAGAAATGGCCGTCGAGGAATCCTCAACCCATTGCGAAACTCGACCCTCTTCCGCGTCACCAGAGGAATCGCCACAGCCATAGTAGTCAAACCGGAATACTGGAAACCCGACGTCACAGAGGCGAACCGCTAGCTGCCGAAGGGCGCGATGGCAATTAATGTATTCGTGCCCGATCGGCTGGCAAATAACGACTGCGCACGTCCGGAGCGTTGCCCGCGGCTCGTGATGGCAACCAAACAATGGCTTATCTGGTGAGCCAAAGTAGAATGGCAAAACCGCCTTCACAGGCATCATGGGCGATCCAAGCGTTCGCCGCACACGGCGGCAAGTTGTCCAAGGGTATGGAATGCGAGCTCGCTGGGTTTTACAGACACGCCTAATCGGTTGCGCAACCGGGCAACCACTTGCAGGGCCGTCAGAGAGTGGCCACCGAGGTCAAAAAAGTTGTCGTAAACGCTGACGTGCTCCACCCCCAACACTTCAGCCCACACCTCCGCCAGTAAGCGTTCGGTAGGGTCACGAGGTCCTTCGAAAGCTTCAGCGACCTCGGTACGCTCGGGGGGAGGCAGCGCCCGTCGATCCAGCTTCCCGTTGGGCGTCAGAGGCAGCTCTTTCAACGTGACCAGGATTGGGATCATGTAGCTGGGAAGTTTGTCCTTCAAGTCGTTGCAGATCTCTACGAGAGGGGCTGGCTCCCTTGCGGGCACGATATATGCAGCCAAGCGCCGATCACCGGGAACATCTTCGCGAACGATTACGCGCGCGTCGCGCACTCCCGGATGCTCATGCAAAACAGCCTCAATCTCGCCAAGCTCAATTCGAAATCCACGAATTTTCACCTGGTCGTCAATGCGGCCGAGAAATTCGATATTCCCGTCTGCTCGATGACGCGCCAGATCTCCGGTCTTGTAAAGACGCGCGCCTGGTTCGCCACTGAACGGATTGGGAATAAACTTCTCCGCTGTTAATTCAGGCCGATTCAGATAACCGCGCGCTAGTGCCACTCCACCTATATGCAATTCCCCGGGAATACCCAGGGGAACGGGTTGAAGATTCGGGTCCAGCAGGTAAATCTGGACGTTCGCTATCGGGCGGCCAATCGGCACAACAGGCTCCGTATGGTCAGGCTGACACTGCCAGTAGGTCACGTCTACGGCAGCTTCGGTTGGCCCGTAGAGGTTGTGCAATTCCGTTCCCAGCCTGGCGAAGAAGCGCTTCTGCACTTCGAACGGCAAGGCCTCACCACTACAGATCACCCGTTTCAAAGAAGTGCAGGCCTCAAGTCCACTTGCCTCCAGGAAGACCTGGAGCATGGAAGGCACGAAATGTAGGGTGGTAATCATCTCGCGCTGAATTACCTCCACCAGATAGTCGGAATCCTTGTGTCCTCCAGGTTTTGCCATGACCAAACAAGCGCCCGTTATGAGAGGCCAGAAGAACTCCCAAACCGACACGTCGAAGCTGTACGGCGTTTTCTGTAATACGCGATCATCGGACGTCAACTGGTAGGCGGCCTGCATCCACAATAGACGGTTGACAATCCCCGCATGAATGTTCATTACCCCCTTCGGCTTCCCCGTTGAACCAGAGGTATAGATGACGTATGCCAGGTTCTCCGGGCTACTTCCGCACTCCGGGTTTGAGCTGACTTCCCCTGCGAGTTCCTTCCAGCCAGTATCCAAGCAGATCACCTGCACCGCTGACGCAGGCAATCGATTAAGGAGGCTATGCCCTGTGAGAAGAATAAGGACCCGGCTGTCCGCGAGGATCGTGCACAGCCGGTCTTTCGGATAGTCAGGATCCAGAGGGACGTAGGCTCCGCCTGCTTTCATGATTCCAAGCAACCCGACGACCATCTCGATGGATCGTTCCATGCAAATACCAACGAGCACATCCGGGCCGACGCCACGCTGGCGCAAATGATGTGCGATTTGATTGGCACGCGCATTCAGATCCCGGTAACTCACTCGATCCCGTTTGTACACCAGCGCTGTGGCATCTGGCGTCCGTTCCGCCTGAGCCTCGAATAGTTGGTGCAGGCACAGGTGCTTTGGGTAGTCCACGCGCGTATCGTTCCATTCGACGAGCAGCCGGGTGCGTTCTGCCTCCGTCAGGATAGGCAACTTGTGAATTGTAATTTGAGGATCAGCGCACGCGCCAGCCAGCAGAGTCTGCCAATGTCCAACCATTCGCAAGATAGTTGAGGAGTCGAAGAGATCCGGGTTGTAGGTGATGGGGACGGAGATGCTATCCCCGCGCTCGCCGACAGCTATGATGAGATCGACCTTGGAGCCCCCGTTACAGATTTCTTCCGTCGCCAAGTCCCACCCTGGCGCGACCGGGGCCATTGGGGGCTGCTGAGAGAGCACCACTTGAAACAAAGGGTTGCGGCTGGGATCCGGTTTATGCTGAACCTCTTTGACGATCTGGGCAAAAGGAACATCTTCATGAGCGAGTGAGTCCAGCACTACTCCTCGCACACGCAGCTGCAATTCACGGAAACTCGGATCGCCAGAGACATCGATGCGCAGTGTTAGGGGATTCACGAAATAGCCCAGAAGTGGCTCGAGTTCGGCTAGCTTCCGCCCCGCCGTGAAGCTGCCAACAATGATGTCGTCCTGACCCGTATAGCGATGAAGGACGGCAGCAAACGCGCTCAGCAGCGTCATATATAGTGAGACTCCCTGATCTCGGCCGCAGCCCCTGAGCGCCCGGACCAGTGTTGTGGGCAACGCAAACCTTTGAATAGCGCCGCGATGCGTTTCGATCGGCGGGCGCGCGCGGTCACTGGGCCACTCGAGTTGCGGAAGCTCGCCCGCCAGCTGCCGGCGCCAGTAGTCCAAATGCTTAGACCAGATTTCGGGCGCTGATTCTTGCCGCTGGGCATAGGCGAAGTCCGCATACTGAATGCGCAGGTCCGGCAGGGGTGAACGATTTCCGGCCGACAAGGATTCGTAGAGGGTCGTTAGCTCAGGAAGAAATACTCGGAAACCTGTCACCGCGTCGAAGATGATGTGGTGGAGAGTCATATAGAGGCGGTACCGCTCGTCGTCCATGCGTACCACCAGGACGCGCAGCAATGGTCCGTTTTTTAAGTCGAACGGACGCTGTGCGTCGGCAGTGGCCAAACGCATTGCCTCACCTTCGCGTTCTGCTGACGGCAGCGAACGCAAGTCCCTCATGGGCAGCGGAAACATGTGCGGAGGAGGCTGAACGATTTGGACGGGCTCGCCCCTGATGGTGTCGAAAGTCGTGCGCCAAATCTCATGTCGTCGAATAATTTCAAGGAAACACCGGTGCAGCAAAGCAACGTCTAGTGGGCCTTCCCGGCATACGGTCATTGTTTCGTTATAGAAGGGGATGTCGCCCGCCATTTGCGCGTGAAGCCATACTTGCTGCTGAGAGAAAGAGAGAGGCGCAGATTCTCCGGGGGGGCGGCGGCCAATGTACGCGTGTCCCGCGGTGTCCTGTCGAGACTCACTGCAAAGATAGCGCTCCAGCAGCCTGCGCTTGGCTTCAGATAGGGCGGTTACGGTCGTCATGAAAACCTCACTGGCTCCGCGTAGCCAGATTCGTGGCACTCTTCGGTTCGCCAAATCCCATCGGCAATTTCGTCAAACCGCGCAATCCCAGATTCGACCTCCAGACGAGTGGTGACCTGGGATCAAGACTCCAATTGGGCAGGCGGCGCAGCATCAGCTCAAAGGTAATTTGACCTTCAATCCGCGCCAGCGCTGCGCCGAAACAGAAATGCGCTGCCCAGCCGAACGCAAGATGCCGGTTGTCGGTACGGGTGATGTCCAAGCGATCGGGATCAGGAAATCGCTCTGGATCCCGATTCCCGGCTGCCATCACAGCAATCACGGCCTGGCGCTTTCGAATCCGTTTTCCGCCGAGAATCGTATCTTCGGGAGCCAGGCGGGCCGTATGCTGGCTGGGGCTTTCATAGCGCAGCAACTCCTCCACAGCTGAGGGAATCAGCGAGAGATCGGCACGGAGGGTTTGGAGTTGCTCCGGATTCCGCAACAGGGACAGCACTCCGTTGCCGATCAGATTGGTCGTGGTCTCCTGGCCGCCCACCATAGTCACAATGCAATTCGCGATCACCTCTTCCTCGGTCAGCCGGTCGCCCTGAATTTCGGCATTCATCAACGAACTCACAAGGCCATCACGAGGACGGAGTCGCTGCTCCCGTATAGCCGACCGGAAGTAATCAGCCATATCCAGCACGCTCTTTAGAATTCGCGGCGCCCGCTCTGCGTTGTGTTGGAAGTTGCCGAGCATTTCAGCGAAATCTTGCGACCACGCTTTCAACTGGTGATGATCCTCCACCGGCACGCCAAACATTTCAGCAGTAACGATTGCGGGTAAAGGCTCAGCGAGATCAGCAATTACGTCCATGCAGCCTTTGGATTGAACTTTATCCAGCAAGCGATTGGTGACCTCGCGGATATGTCCGCGGAGAACCTCCACCTTCTGCGGTGTGAACGCGTGCGACGCCAGACTGCGCAGCCGAGTATGGGCGGGCGCGTCAAGAAAAAGCATCTGTTTCACCATGATTTCGGCGATTGGGTTCAGCGAAGCGAGCCCCATCTTGCTGAGCTGCTCGGGTGCCGGAGTACGCTGGGCGGAGTACTGATGCAGTACCGTCACCACGTCTTGATATCTGGTGACCACCCAAGCGTGTAGGAAGGGATCCCAGTGAACTGGGTCTTCCGTTCTCAGGCGATGGAAAAGTGGATAGGGATTGGCCAGAACCTCAGGATCAAGCAGATCGCAGAGGCTCAGGGTGTGAGCCGACGGCTTTGCGGCCGAAATAGGCTGGGTGGACAATGTCATTGTGTAAGGTTTCCTTCGGCCGCCGATTCTGTGCGGCTCATCAAGAGCTGCGCTTCCTCTTCGCTCATTGCTTCCAGCTTGGCAACGATGAGCGCTTCGATTTGCGCCGCAAGCTGTGAAATCGTCGGAACATCGAATAGACAGCGCAGGCTGAGCTCAACGCCAAATGCGTCCCGCACTCGGGCAATCATTTGGGTGCCTAACAGAGAATGACCACCGAGGACGAAGAAATTGTCTTCCACGCTTACCCTCTCTAGACCAAGCAACGATCCAAGTAGGACGGCGAGGCGCCGCTCAATCGGTGTGCGGGGCGCCACGAAAGTGTTATCGAGCAACGTGTTCTCCGCGTTCGGCGCCGGCAGTGCACCGCGATCTACCTTGCCGCTCGGATTCAAAGGCAAGGCCTCCAGCATCACGAATGTCGCCGGTACCATGTACTCTGGCAAACTCGCGGCAATGAAATTGCGTAACTCCGTGTGAGTGGGTTGCACTTTGCCGGCTGGGACGAAATACGCTACGAGCTGCTTGTCGCCGGATTCGACCTCTCGGGCCACTATGGTGCTTGCTTGCACACTTGGGTGTTCTTCCAGGACTCGTACAATTTCCGCCGGCTCGATCCGGTAACCTCGAATCTTGACTTGTTCGTCAGCCCGACCCAGGAACGCGATCTGGCCATCTTGCAGAAAACAGCCCAGGTCGCCCGTCCTGAAGAGACGCGCTCCTGGTTCGGACCTAAAGGGGTCGGGAACGAATCTTTCTGCAGTCAAGTCGGGCCGGTTCCGATAGCCGCGCGCCAAACTCACGCCATTGATGTAGATTTCGCCAGCCTGGCCGAGCGGAACTTGCCGCATGTATTCATTGAGAATATAAATCCGGACATTGTCGATCGGCCGGCCGATCGTGGGGAGTCCGTTCGGATGCTCTTTGGGAAGCACGGTCCCTGACGTGGATACCACAGTGCACTCGGTAGGACCGTAGTTATTCACCAACTGGAACGGCAGCTTTCGAGATGGATAGTGGTGGAGAGTGTCAGCCCCAGTGAGCAGCACGCGCAAAGCAATCTTTGTGGGCCACTCCAGGGTCATAACACGCTCAGCAAGAGGGGTTGCAAGGAAACTGACTGTAATCCTTTGCGAAATGAGCCAAGCCTGCACCGCGTCTGGATCGTTCACGGGGACGCCATTGGCCAGATGGACGCTAGCGCCTGCAGTAAGATAAGGCCACAGCTCCCAAACCGCAGCGTCAAATCCCAAAGCCGCCAGCTGACTTGCCCTGTCGCCCGGCGTGATCCGGAACGTCCGCTGGTGCCAAAGCACGAGATTGACTAGGCCGCCACGCGTGATTTCGACACCCTTCGGCTGGCCCGTTGATCCAGAAGTGTAGATAACATAAGCCAGATTTTCGGCTCTCGCTTTGGCGACAACCGGCTCAGAGCTTTGGCCGACGGCCAAGCGTGCTTCCGGGTCCACTGGGACTACATGCTCAAGAGGAGCAGGTAACGCGCGGACCATGCTATGGTCGGTCACCACAATTGAAACCTGCGCATCCGTCAAAACAAACGTCAAGCGTTCTTTGGGATAGCTCGGGTCTAACGGGAGATACGCTCCCCCAGCTTTAAGAATGGCCAGGGCTGCCACTATCATCGCGAGAGACCGATTCATATAGATCCCGACGACGACATCAGGTCCCACGCCGATAGACAACAGGAGACGAGCCAATTGATTGGCGCGCCGATCAAGATCTCCGTAGCTCAGCGATAGCTCCCCATGTGTCGCGGCTAACGCGTCTGGTGTAGCAGTCGCTTGGGCACTTACCATCTGCGGAACATCTCTTTGTGAGAAACCGTCCTGCGAGAGAACGTCAAGGATTTCCAGCCCCCGCTGATCCGGGCGAGTGGGTGGCAACTCACCCCGGAATGAGTTCACCAAAGCATCGCACATGGGCATTTCCTCCTTGATCGAATCGCCGGCATGACGTGGTTAATCAATCCGAAGAATCTACGTAGTCTGGGTGGGCGCAGTCTTGCCTTTGAACGCGGACCAACTGACACGGGCCGCTCGCTGCATAAGCGGCGACTTAAGGCGCCTGGTGAGAGTCGGGGCGACATGCTTGGCACCATACATGAAGCGCATGATCGGCCCGAAGACTGGCGAGCTCGCCACACCTACGATAAACAACCCCGGAACGGAAGTTTCGAAGTGCGAATCAAGTGACGGGACCCCGCCCTTTTCCCGAGTGATCGATTGACGTAGTCCAGCGTCCAGGTAGTCGAGCTTATCGACGTCGACAATGAAACCTGTGCCGGCGATGATGTGATCCGTCACGAACTCCCTTTGGCCCTGAGGCCCGTACGCGACAACTCGCACACGCCCGTTGTCGGCAGCGGCAGCTTTCACCTCGCAACTCAGCTGCACTTCAATCTGCCGGTCCACTCGGTCGCGCAGCCACCATGAACCGGAAGGGCCATAGGCGCCAGCCACGAAACGGTGGCGCTTATCGGCAGGGAAATACCAGCGAAATATTCGTGGCAGCTCGGAAATCGTCCAGGATTTCCAGCCAGAGCCGACTCCTGCGGTAGGAGCAAGGATTCGTGCGAATAGAGGCCGCGGCTTTGACGTTGAATTCCACTCGATCCGGCTGCCTTGCACCAGGATCCGTACTCGAGCTCCAGCTTCATGCAGCAGGGCCGCAGTTTCAAGCGCCGATTGCCCGGCGCCGATGATCGCAACATCATGCCCCGCGTAAGCCTTCACGTCTCTAATTCCCGTGCTATGGAAAAGCAATGGCTCCCGAAGCTGGCTCAGCTGGCCCGGTATCGCGCGAAAAGGCATATGCCCGGTCGCCAAAATGACGCGCCGGCTCGTGAAGATCGTGCCGTCAGAAAGTTCCAGAGAGAAGCTGTTGGCATTCCGGCGAATCCTGACGATTCGAACATCCCGCGATTCGCCTGCTGCGTGCTGCCGGAACCATTCAGCGTATTCCAGAAAGGATGCGAGGCTAAGCGGATCGCCCACGGGCTGGTACGACAGGCCCTTTTCTGCGCAGTAACGTTTCAGAGTAAACCGGCGATTCGGGTCCCAGAGGTTCGAGGCGAATCGTTCGGACTTCAAGATCATGCCTTCTGGCATGTAACGGCGCCAACTCTCCATCGGCGTCCCAAACATTTGAAAGGGTATTTCTGCAGCTCGTAGGTGCGCGGCGATTGAGAGCCCGTAAGGTCCTGCTCCAACAATAGTTGTGTCCAGATCGGTCATCTGTTCTCCGTTGCGGCGTCCCAGCGACGTGACGAGAATAAACGTGCCGCGCGACGCACAATCCTCGTAGCAAAGCGCTCCAAGCCGTAGTAGTAGAAAGCGGGTACTGGATCGGAGCATCGGAAAAAACCGTCAATCACTCTGGTTCCGGGCAACAAGACCCCGGGCGGTACCTGATACTCGATACTCGACCGCCAGGCGACTGAGTTGACCGGTCGGGCATTCACCTCCGCCGTCGTTCGGCCAAGTTCGGCCCAATACGTAATCAAGGGCAAGTTAACTCCGCAGAGCGTAGCAATTTCTTCCTGCCAATCTGTCCGGCCCACCGTGGGTTCGATGATGATGAGCCGCCCGGTTCTGCGGTCACGCTTGAATTCAAGGCTACCCAGTCCGCGATATCCAACACGGGCGATAAAGTTTAGTACCAGCGCACGCATTTCAGCCGATGCTTCGGGCGCCGCCACACAAACCGCCGTATTCCCAATTTCAGGCGGGGAGCATACTAATTTTCGCCCGGAAAATATTCCGATCAAATTGCTGTGGCGATCGCAGCTAAACAGCGCAAAGAAGATTTCTGAATCCGGCCCATCGATCCATTCTTGAACGATAACTCGTGGAGTATGCTCCAACATCCTGCCGATAGTGGTCCGCGCCTCAGCCAATGTATTGGCACGTACAGCGCGTTCTGCGGGACTGTCGAGCACCACTGCCTTGTCGGCTGCCTTAATGACAAGGGGTGGTGTCAGATGCTGCAGCAAACTGAGATCAGACGTGGCCTCCAGTGGAATGCCTCGAGGCACCGCAAATCCTTCTCGTTCGGCCAGCATCTGAAACAAGATTTTGTCGGCCAGTGTGTGCACCACCTCGGCAGAAGGCAGGCTTATGCGGTAAAGCGTCTCGATTTCATCGCGGTAAGTCGAAACGGTCTTGACGCATTGATCCCCCGTCAGGATCAGGACGGGGCGATGCCCAAGCCGCGATCCGAGCTCCGTCAGACTATCGATCAGACCACGCCCTTCAAGGCTCGGAACGCGAACAAAAGTGCAGAACCGGGACCAGCCCGCCGCGCAGGATCGCGTTGTCGCCACGACGTAAATCGGCATGCGGCCGAATGACAGGCTGCGGATTACTCCCAGACTGTTGAGAGTTCCAGCTACTACCACAACGGGCACATCTGGCTGAGGGCAGTTTGATCCAGGGTCCACCGGGATTGCGCGGCGGCCGTTCTGGCCAGGTACCATAGCGGGAGTGGCCCCCGCCGATCTGGTCCCGACAACGGCAATCTCCGCAGATATTTGTGCGCTGCTCGCTGAGGGGGACGCATCCCCAGAGAACTCGCTCCGGAATTCCGTTACCGTGGCGCCCTTGAAGTTTTTGCTGGCCATTTCGAAGACCCGATGGAGATCATCGTAAAGCGCTTCGATATCGTCATCCCCAGGGTAACGAGGGCTTCCGCCGGGCATGAATTCCGATGAATGAAAAGCCTGCACACAAATGCGTCTTTCGGCGGCCGCTCGTTCGACGACACGCAATGTGATTTTCACGCCATGTTGAATAGGATTTAGCCAGCAAATCGCCGGGAAGAGCCGGTTAAGCGCGCGGTGCGGTAACGATTCGTGGGCAAGACGCCGCGCGATCGAGTGGATGAGGGGCGGGCGCACGTCCATGGAGGTGACTGGAATTTCGAGCAACTTGGAGTTCCCTGTCTTGCTGATGTCGTCGAGATCCATGAAGTACGGTAATTCTGGAAAGTTCGAGTAATCCGGTCCCCCTTTCTGCATGGGGTCGCCTGAGTGCTGGCTCCAAGAAACATGGGGCGTCACTGAACAGTCGGCCAGATATCCCTTTTCAGCCAAAATCTTGGCGTACGCACTGTTGAAACCCCACCGACCCGCTCGATGAGAGGTCATCTTGACTCCGAAAGTTTCTTCTAGTAGGTCGGTCATGAAGGCGATTTTGTCGCGCATCACGGCTTCTGGGTACTCGATGAGATAGGGGTGATTTCGCCTGTCATTTGCAGTCAGCGGAACCAGGGGCGGGGAATCCCACGCATGGAGGTGCATGCCAATTTCGCCTGTACCCCGCTTCAGGATGTCGCACCCAAACTCCCTGAAGATTGGGCAGGTGGCCATTTCGAAGTTGGTTAAGTAGGTAGGTTTCAGACGATAGGATTCGCACAGCGCCTGAAACCGCGGAAGAAATCTGGAATTGGCGGTCGCGGGCCTCTCAGGTCTGGCCCAGAGGTTGTCGCCTTCCGTGTCAACTGTTATCAAGTAGCACGGATGGCGATCGCCTTGGGCCTTGGCGAGAGCTGGATTTGTATTTTCCATCATGATGTCTATGTCCTTATCCTGCAATCGACTCCGGGGAGGCTTGGGAGTTCATGGAGTTGGTTCAGGTACTGCTCGACGCTTTTTGCTCAGGCTTCTGAGCGGAATCGCGGGCCGCACCTTTCAATTGGGTTCACGGATCATGCAACTGAAGACTAGATCCCCGCGGCGTCGCGACTCAACTTCCCATAGCTGGGTAGGCGCGCAGTCGGCGGAGAACGGCGTTAGGAATGCGCCACGGAAAAGATGCTTTTCCGGAAGCCACGTGAGTTCGACTTCTTTGAAGTCAACATACCGTTGCCAGACGGCATCGAAGGCCTTGTAAACAGCCTCCTTGGCCGAAAAGATCATAGCGAGGCGTTCTTGGCAATTGCCGCCGCGAACCCACTCAAGTTCGGCATCGCGACAAATCAGATCGCTGATGTCAACCCGTCGCATCCTTTCCAGGCTTTCTAAGTCCACTCCA
>Ga0207146_10101_pt1 | contig 21944 bp, 20 predicted proteins | sample Alteio_BWMinHeat_36_FD_153539 | JGI IMG/M metagenome (GOLD analysis project Ga0207146, IMG submission 153539) | Enriched cells from forest soil in Barre Woods Harvard Forest LTER site, Petersham, Massachusetts, United States -... | ecosystem: Environmental > Terrestrial > Soil > Temperate forest >...
TGGCGCGAAAATTCAAGGACTTGACGGAGCGCGAAATTCTGGCGCTGGCGGTCTCATTGGAAGAAGAAGATGGCCGGGTGTTTGCGGATTTTGCCGAGGGCTTGCGGGAGACGTATCCGGCGACGGCGAAACTGTTTGACGACATGGGGGCGGAGGAGTCGGAACACCGGGCGATGCTGATCGAAACCTATCGAGCCCGGTTTGGAGAACACATTCCCTTGATCCGGCGTGAGGATGTGAAGGGTTTCGCGCCACGAAAGTCGTACTGGCTGACGCGTCCCCTGAAGATTGCCGATGTGCGGAAGCAAGCGGAACTGATGGAACTGGAGACGCGCCAGTTTTATCAGAAGGCGATTGGGCAGGTGACGGATGCCGGGATCCGGAAACTACTGGGAGATCTGGAGGAGATCGAACGCAAGCATCAGGTGACAGCGGGAGCGATGCAAGAAAGCATTCCGATGACGGTAAGAAAGTCGGAGGACGAAGCGCAGCGCCGTCTGTTCGTCTTGCAAATCGTGCAGCCCGGCCTCGCGGGATTGATGGATGGATCGGTGTCGACGCTGGCTCCGGTGTTCGCGGCGGCGTTTGCCACCAAGAGCAGTCACGATGCGTTATTGGTGGGTCTCGCGGCATCGATTGGCGCGGGAATTTCGATGGCATTTGCGGAGGCGTTGTCGGATGACGGATCCATGACCGGGCGCGGGCGTCCGATGCTACGCGGTGCGGTGACGGGATTGATGACGGCGGCGGGCGGAATCGGGCATACCCTTCCGTTCTTGATTAAGGATTTCCATGTCGCGTTCATTGCGGCAGTGAGTGTGGTAGCGATGGAGCTGGCGACGATTGCCTGGGTTCGAAATCGGTATATGGATACTCCACTGCTGTCGGCGGCGTTTCAGGTGGTGGTCGGAGGAGTGCTGGTGTTTGCGGTGGGGATTTGGATTGGGAGTTCGTGAGGGAATTGGTAATTGGGTCATTTGAAGGAAGGCCGGGCCGAATCCTTGAGTGCGGCTCACCCCGTCAACCCTCCAGTCCAAGCCGAGCTTTCGCCACTTGACTCCAGACCGGGGAGGCGGTCCTCCAGTCCTCTGGGAATTCGAAGCGCACCTGTTCTAACACCGATGGTTGGAAGCGCATGTTGATTTTTCCAAGTCGCGCTCTGACGGTGGAGGGAGTGAGCAATGTGCTGCTGGTCGGCCAACCAGAGCACAGCATCGCTGCGGAGGTGCTCGGTGACCTGCCATTGTGTGCCGAGACGCTCGCCGCGCGCTGCCATGACTCCCGCGGCGGCTCGCGACCGCGCAGGGAACGGGCACGCCACTGGAGTGGTCACTCTCACAGGCTCACGTCGAAATTGAGTCGCCAGAAAAACTCTGCGTCCCCGCCGCCCTGCCGGTGATCTATTTCCTATGGAAGCGACAGTTCGTCCTCCAGCATGGAAGACCATGCTGGCTTTCGCCATCATTTATTTCGTCTGGGGCTCGACCTTTCTAGCGATCCGCGTCGGGGTGCGCGAAGTCCCGCCGCTGCTACTCGCCAGCATGCGATTCTTCATTGCCGGCGTCGTGCTCTTCGTATGGATGCGGCTGAGGGGCACGCCGTCCCCCTCTCGCCGCGAGTGGCTTGCGGCTTCGGCTCTGGCGGTTTGCATCTTTGTTGTCGATTATGGCTTGTTGTTCTGGGCCGAGCAACGCGTGCCTTCGGGAATTGCTGCGGTCATGCTAGCGACGATTCCGGTATTCATGACGCTTTCGGAAATCATTTTTCTGCGCACGCAGCGGCTTACTTTTCGGCTGGCGCTGGCTCTTTTGATCGGGATCGGCGGAGTGTCTGTTTTAGTGAGTCGATCACTGAGCCTGAGTTTGGGCGAAGTGCCTATCGATCTTGCTGGAGCGGTCGCGCTGGTAATCGCGGCGATGAGCTGGTCGATTGCTTCGGCTCTCACCCGCAAGCTGCCGCTGCCCGAGTCGAAAGTCATGAGTTCCGGGGCGCAGATGCTGGCGGGTGGAATCCTGCTCGCCCTGACGGCGGCAATTTTCGGCGAGTTCCGCGGATTTCACATTCAGGCAGTTTCTCGCGGCGCCTGGTTCGCCCTCGCCTACTTGATCGTGGCCGGCTCCATCGTCGGATTTACCGCCTACGTCTGGCTCATCCATCATGAATCGCCAACCAAAGTTGGCACCTATGCGTACGTCAACCCGGTGGTCGCAGTGATCGTCGGACATTTCCTCGGAGGCGAGATCGTCGGTCCGAGAACCTTACTCGGAACCCTGCTGGTGCTCGTCAGCGTGATTGTGATCACCACCACGAGCGCCAGGAAGCGTGCCGCCCCGCCCCTGGGGAAAGCGCTGCGAGAACTGGCAAAAGAGCAGTCCGCTGGCTACTCGTAGCGGTTTTGCTTTACCCATAGCCGAACCTGATCCTCGACAGAAAAGCTCTTCGCCGCCGGCTGGGCGAACTTCGATTCGAGAAACAATGCGTGCGCTTCGATGGGGACTCGGAAATGAAATCTGGTGTTCACAAAACTGTGAACGAAGAGCTCGGTATAACGCTCGAGTCCCAGGACCTGAAACTGGACGGCGTGCACCAGCGCGTGAAATAGAGATCGCGGTGCGACTTCCTCATTGAAGACCATTACATCGAGAAAAGTCAGAGAGTTCATGTGAGTGATGTCCGGCAAGCTCACAAACCCCAATGCCTTCGCTTCCGCGTAGAACGGCGGGTTGGGAACGCGCTCCCCGTGGAGTTGCACTACCTTGACTTGGCCGAGCAGGGTCGCCGAAAAATAAGGGCGCATCATGGCTTGGTACGGTTCAGTCAGCGGCGCGGCCGAGGGGAGGTATCGTTCCCGCTGGTCCCGCAGGTAGGACGAAACACATTCAACCGCCTGCCGGATCTGCGTGTCGTTCAATCCGGTGGCGGGCGCGGAGACCGTTCCCTCGGCCGGCATCTGCTTTTCGATGGACGAGTAATATTCGTTTAGCGCGCTGGCCGTCTCGATGGACTTGCGCAAGACATCGCGACGCCCGTGACGGGCCACGGTTTCGGTCGAAAAACGGAGGCGAAGCTTGTGAGTCGCGCAATGCGCGCTGAGCAACTCCAGTTCGGCGTGCCGGAGTTCCGAATTCATTTGCACAATGGAGATCCCATCTTCCTGGTGTTCGGTGAAACACATCGATAAAACTCCTGAATTGAAAATTGGCCACTGCCGGGGGAGGGCCGCGGTCGTCTTTATTTACACAACATTCCGCTCAAGCGATACCCGTAAAAGTACAAGGACTACCCAGGGGCCCAAGGTCACAACAAGATTGGGGATTTCGCCGGATCGCCGGCGAATAGCCGCGGAGCAGTATTGCAAAACCGCGGCCAGTCTTCCGCCTATGCAAAATGAGGAGGAGGTGCTGTACTTGTTATTTATAGCGCATTATGTATACACTGTCAACATAATTATACACCATCCTGAAAAGGAGAGAACATGGCGCGGCAACCCGATCCTGATCTCGAGGACCGCATCCTGAATGCGGCCCGGAAGCTGTGGAAAAAGGGAGCGGGCAAGGCCCTCACCATGCGGGCCGTGGCTCGGGCTGCGGGTACGAACACTCCGGCCGTCTACCGCCGGTTTCCCCACCGAGAAGACATTCTGCGAGCGCTCTTACAACGAACCCGGCAAGAGTTGTTTCAACAGCTGGCAGCTTCCCCCTCGGTGGAAGAAGCCTGCGAGCGCTACCTTGACTACGCCTTGAGCCATCCCCACGAATACGAACTCTACTATTTGCACGAATACGAACTACTCTTTTCGGCCAAGCCGGCCCGCGGAGCAACACTGAACCAAATCTTTAAGCAGAAGAGACCGGCGGTGGAGTTGATGAAAGGCAAGCTGGCCGCACAGCTAGGCGGTTCACCGGATAACTATGCGCGCCTGACGCTCGCCGTGTGGGCCCTGCTCCACGGGACCGTGATGCTGCTGATCGCGAAAACAATCCAGCCGCAACATGCAGCGGAAATGCGCTCAGTTTGCCGTGCATCCGTGGAAACACTGCTGCGCGAGGCCTCCCGTTTGTCCATTCGAAAGTAATTGTGGACTGTTCTTCGATCGACAGCTTCCCCTTGCATCACTCTTTTCTTCCGTACGATGGGCCTGCGAAATCCACGCATATCTCATTTCGCGCTAATTTGATCGTGGTCGTAGTATTCGTAAGCTGACATTGGTTTTTCGCCGCCTTTTTTCCAGATACGGCTTTCGGCGGGGAGTTTGCCTAACACTCGCGCCATCTCTCTGACGTGCATGGCGACCGATCCGCAGCAGGAGCCGATGTAATTGATGCCGATTTCTTTGGCTCGCAGAGCGTAGTCTCCCATTTGTTTGCGAGTTAGTTGGAGCGGGTCGAGGCCGTAGGGAAATTCGGGGAGGCTGGTGAAGTCGGGCTTGTCTTTCGGCGTGTTATAGGCCACGGGTTGGCAGGCTAGATAGCCGTCGACAGCTCTGCGCATTTGTTCCATGGGTCCGAGTATGTGCTGCGGGGGGCGGAGGCAGTTCATACCTACGATATCGGCTCCGGCGTCCAAGAGAGTTTTGGCGGCGGTGGCCGCGCCGGTTCCCTCGGCAGTCTCATCTTTGTTCTCGAAGCAGATGGTAACCATGACGGGGAGTCCGGTTTTCTTGGCGCGCTCGACACAGAGGAGCGCCTCGCCTAACCACGAGAAGGTCTCTCCGATGATGAAGTCGATGCCTTCCTCGCATTGGACTTTGAGTTGTTCATCGAAGGTTTGACGGACACGGTCGGCGGAGGTGGGACTGTCGGGTTCGTACATCCACGTCAGGCTCAGATTGCCGGCGACTAAGCATTGCTCTCCCGCGACTTCTTTGGCGACGCGGACGGCGGAGCGGTTGATATCTTCGACCCGGTCTTCGAGGCCGACGGTCGCTAGCTTGTCGCGGCTGGCGTAGAAGGTGAGGGCCTGGAGGACTTCGGCTCCCGCTTCGCGGAATTCGATGTGGAGTTCGCGGAGGGCGTCGGGGTAGACGATGGCGACTTCGGGTGTGAAGGGACCTGGACGGACCCATCCGCGTTTTTCGAGTTCCAGTAAGTAGCCGCCGTCCCCCAGGACGGGGCCGTGTTTCAAGCGTTCAAGAATACCTTGCTTGGGCATAAGTGCTCCTGCGTGGGATGCGATCATTTTGTTGGCTTTAGGATGCGCTCGATTTGGTGGATGTGGTTGACGTCATGTCCCGCTACCATGCGGACGATGTGCTCGATGGATTCCTGACCGCGCTCGGCATGTTGGCCGTATTGCTTCCATTGCTCGGGGGAAAGCGATTTGAGGAGCGCAAGATTTGCTTCGCGCACGGCGTGGTGCAGTTCGACGGATTTGCGCGGATCGCGTTTGTCGTAGTGTCCGGTGGTGACCCAGGCATTCTGATCGTAGGCCTGAACGTCGGTTCCCGGGGCTCCGAGGATGGAACGTATGCGCCATCCGATTACGATTTCGACATCGGCGAGGTGGGCCAGGATTTCGGCGACAGACCATTTATCGGGCGCGGGACGCTTGCGAAGTTTGGCGGTGGGGACGCCTTTGATCAGGCGATCGAGTTTTTTCGTGGTGGCGGATTGGACCTTGATCGGGTCTTGTCCCTGGGCGTTGGACAGGATGCGTTGCGTGTACTGCTGAGCGGTTTCAGACATTTAGAATCTCCTCTTGCTCGTTTTCTTAACTTACAGCATGGAGCGGACCCGTGCTCGTGTAGCGACGGACGCATTCGTCTGTCCAAGCCGAGCCAAGCTCGGCAGCGCTCCGGCGTCGCCGGGTTGCATGCAAAATATGTCAGCCACCCCAACGCGAAGTTCTGCTCAGGCGACGGCCTCCTTGAATTTTCCTTTTTTCAAATCGCGCAGAACCTGGAGTGCTGAGTTGTGGCCGGGCCCTCCGGTGACGCCGCCGCCGGGATGAGCTCCAGCGCCGCAGAGGTAGAGGCCGGCGATCGGAGTGCGGTATTGCGACCATCCGGCGACCGGGCGGTTGAAAAATAATTGCTCGAGACTGAGGTCACCGTGAAAAATGTTGCCTTCGGTGAGTCCGTAGGTGCGTTCCAGATCGAGCGGGGTGAGAATCTGGCGGGCAACGATGGAACTCGGGACATTGGGCGCGTATTCGGCGATTTTGCTCACGACGCGTTCGCCCAGCAGTTCGCGATTTTCGTCCCACGTCCCTTGTCGAAGTTTGTAGGGGACATATTGCACGAAGCAGGTCATGACGTGCTTGCCGGCGGGCGCGAGAGACGGGTCGGCGTTCGAAGCGATGACGCAATCGACCCACAACTGTTCGGGAATTTCTCCAAACTTAGCGATGTCGTAGCAGCGTTCGGCGAATTCGAGCGAGGGAACGAGGGTGTAAAGCGACCGCTGTTGCGAGTCGTAGCTCGATGGCGTGCCGGTGAAACGGGGCTCTTCTGCGAGGACCAGGTTGACTTTGGCGCAGGGGCCGTCCATTTTAATGCCGCGGATGGCCTGGACGAAATCGGCGGGGAGATCGCGTTCCGGCACCATACCGAGAAAAGTACGTTTGGGATCGGCATTCGAGAGCACGACGCGGGCTCGGATTTCGGTGCCGTCTTCGAGGACGACGGCGCGCACTCGTCCTTCGCGCGAATCGATCTGCTGGCCCGCGGCGCTGGTGCGGATTTCCGCCCCGAAGCCTCGGGCCGCCTTAGCCATAGCGCTGGTGATCGAGCCCATGCCGCCCATGACGTGTCCGTAGAAGCCTTGTTGTTCGTGCTCGCCGCCGCTGAGGAGATGAAAGAGCAGGCCGAGGGCGGAGCCCGGTTGGTAAGGGCCTCCGTGTTTGCCGTAGACGTTGTTGGCCAGAAACAGCGTTTTTATTTTTTCTGATTCGTAGTTGCGGTCGAGGAAGTCGCCGAGGCTGCCCGTGAGAAACGACACCAGCTGCGAGATTTCCGTGGCGGAGATTCCACGAAAGCGTTTGGCGGCGCGAAACAAGTCGGACCATCCGTCGAACGATTGGGTGCCCGGTTCAGGCGGAGGCTCGAGAAAAAATGGTTGGAGATAGCGGGCTAATTTCTTCAGGCGCTCATCGACGTGGACGAAAGTCTCAGCGTCTTTGGGAGAAATCATGCGAAGTTCTTTGACCACACGATCGCGATTCGACCACCAGGAGACCAGACGCCCGTCGGGGAACGGGACTTGGAGCGCAGGATCGCAGGGGACCATGCGTAGTCCGTGAGCGGCGAGATGGAGGTCGCGGATAACTTCGGGGCGAAGCATGCTGGCGATGTAGGAAGTGGTGGAGGCGCGGCAGCCCGGAGCGATTTGTTCGGTGACACAGCATCCGCCGACGATGTCGCGGCGTTCGAGGACGAGGGTGGAGTACCCGGCGCGCGCCAGATAGGCGGCAGCCGTGAGGCCGTTGTGGCCAGCGCCGATAATGATGGCGTCGTAAATCGAGTTTTGACGGCTGGGCATGCGGCTGACCGGTGGTCAAACTAATGAAACTCCCTGGGTGAAGAAACTAACGAAAGCTCATTAAAAAAGCCATTGAAAAATGGTTTGGGAGTGCTGTATCGTGCGTTGACCAAGGGTCAAGAGAATTTGGGAGGAGTTGGGCCATGGAAGGAATTGCCAGCAGTCTGGCGAAGCCGACGCAAATGAGGCGGGACGGGAAGCCGCGTCCGAGATCGGAAGCGAAACGGGCCCGGATTGTGGAGGTTGCGATCCGGCATTTTGCCGAACGGGGCTATAGCGCGGCGCGGGTGGAAGATATCGCGGCGCAGTTGGGCATTGCCAAGGGATCGGTGTTCCAGCACTTCAAGAGCAAGGACGGATTATTCTTCGAGGCGTACAAGAAGGCGGTGCAGTCGTTTCCGAAATATTTGCAGGCTCCGGCGGCGGTGCGGGAGCAGGGATTTTTTGACCTGCTGCGGTACTGGCTGGGGTGCACGGAGAATATGGTGCGGGATAACTGGTCTTCATACCGAATCTATCTGGTTGGCAATTATGGGACAGATCTCTCGCTACGGAGGGAGATCAACCGCTTTCTGGTGGCCGAGGATCCTTACGGATGGCGTGACTTTGTGAGCTTCGGAGTAAAGCGGGGTGAGTTACGGAGCGATTTGGATGTGGACATGATCGGATCGATCCTGGAATGGACCATGGACCGGTTTCAGGATGCGCTGCTGACGGAAGAGTTGGATCCGGGACTGTTTCGGAAGTCGGGACCCGTTCCGGAGGAGAAAGAAGCGCGAATTGAGCAGTTTGTGGAATTGTTGCGGCGGGCAATTGGCTCGGGAAAAGTACAGGTCACTGGGAAGAAAGCATGAAGAACGGGATGACGGTGGACCAGATACTCGCGAGTTATGACGACGCGGCGCCGTTGACGGAAGCTTCGACGATTCCGGCGCCATGGTATGTGGATGCGCGGATTGCGGAACTGGAACGGCAGACGGTGTTCTCGCGAACCTGGCAGGTGATGGGGCGAGTGGACCAGGTGGAAAAGCCTGGACAGTTTGTGACGGCGACGGTGGCGGGAGAGCCACTGGTTGCGGTGCGCGGGAATGATGGCCTGCTGCGGGCGTTCTATAACGTGTGCCGGCATCATGCGGCAGCGGTAGTGACGGAACCGTGCGGGCAGGCTTCGATTCTGCATTGTCCTTATCACGGATGGAATTACGGCCTGGATGGGACGCTCAAGGGAATGCCGGAGTTCGATGGAGTGAAGAACTTCGAACGCAGGGACAATGGGCTTGTCCCCGTTAAGGTGGAGACATGGGAGCAGTTTGTGTTTGTGAATCTGGATGCAGACGCGGCTCCGCTGGCGGACGATCTTGGCGGATTGGTCAAGCGGGTGGCTCCGCTGGGATTAGGCAAGCTGCATTACTATGCAAGCCAAACTTACAACATCTACTGTAACTGGAAAGTATTTGTCGACAACTATTTGGATGGCGGATATCACGTGCCTCATTTGCATAAGGGACTTAACTCTGTCTTGGATTACAAGCAATACACGATCGAGATCGAAGACCGATATTGCTTGCAATCGAGTCCGATGGTGACCTCAGACGAGCATGCGGCCACGGGCGCGACGCGGAAAGGTGATCGGGCCTGGTATTTCTGGCTGCATCCCAATTTCATGTTCAATTGTTACGAGGGATATCTGGATACGAATCTCGTGATTCCGGTGGATGTCGACCATTGCCGGGTCATCTTTGATTACTACTTCAGCGATGTGAGCGAAGCTGGTCGTGCTTACAACGAGCAGAGTGTCTCGGTGGGGAATCAGGTGCAGGACGAGGATTTGGGAATTTGCGAGGCGGTGCAGAGGGGGCTGAAGTCGCGGGCTTATGGAGCCGGACGGCTTTCGGTACGGCGGGAAGCGGGAGAACATTTGTTTCATCAGTTGCTGGCGGCGGATTTGAAGCGTGGGCTCGGGCAGGCTGCGGGGGTGTGCGAGGGGGGAATTTGAAGGCGATTGTTGTGCTGGTTGCGTTGACGCTCGTCCAATCGGCCGCGGCGCAGGTTACGGTGGTTCGCGCCGGACGGCTGATTGATCCGGATTCGGGAACGGTTCTTTCGAATCAGATCATCCTGATTCAGGATGGGAAGATTCAGGCGGTAGGCAAGGAACTGGCGCTTCCGGCGGACGCGAAGGTGATCGATCTTTCGGACAAGACGGTATTGCCCGGGCTGATCGATTGTCATACTCACGTGGCCGATGGAAAGAGCGACGGGGAGCCGTTCAATGTGTTGCGGAAGACGGCGTCGCAGATTGCGCTGGAGTCAATTCCGAATGCGCGGGCGATGCTGCTTTCTGGATTTACTACCGTGCGTGACGTGGGAACTTACCGCGCTTTGAATGATATTGCACTGCGAGACGCAATTGCCCGCGGAGATGTCATCGGTCCGCGAATGTTTGTGGCGGGGGCTTACGTCACGATTACGGGCGGCGCAGGGGCGATGACGGGACAGGCTCCGGATATTCAATTGCCGTGGGATCTGCATTATGGGGAGGCGAACAGTCCGTGGGAGGTGCGTCAGAAGGTGCGGTTACTGGCGCACGATGGAGTGGATGTGATCAAGATGCTGTCGACCGGAGCGGTGCTGACGCATGGCAGCAATCCGGCGTCGATTGAGTTTACGGAGGAGGAGTTACAGGCAGGAGTGGATGAAGCGAGCCACTTCGGGCTGCGGGTGGCGGTGCATGCGCATGCGGCGCTGGGAATCCGGAATGCAATCCTAGCCGGCGCGGCTTCGATTGAGCATGCGGAAATGCTGGACGACGATATCATCGCGCGGGCGAAGCAGCATGGGACCTATCTGGATATGGATATTTATGACGAAGAATGTATTCAGGCGGGTGCGAAGACAGGACAGACGCCCGCGGATTTTCTGCAGCACGACGCGGATCTGGGGCGAATCCAGCGAGAGAATTTCGGGAAGGCGGTGCGGGCAGGAGTGAAGATGGCGTTTGGCACCGATGCCGGCGTTTGCCCTTATGGGACGAGCGGCAAGCAATTTGCTTTCATGGTGAAGTACGGGATGACGCCGATGCAGGCGATTCAGGCCGCGACTTCGAATGCGGCGGATCTGCTGGGACACGCGAATGAGCTCGGATCCATCAAAGCCGGGAAGTATGCGGATTTGATTGCGGTGAGCGGCGATCCGCTGAAAGACATCAGCCTGCTTGAGCGAGTGGAGTTTGTGATGAAGGACGGGAAAGTTTACAAGTTGGCCGGGGCGGCGGCCTGTGTCCAGTAGTTCACAAGAATCACTGGATCAATGATATTGCAGCTGCACCGAGGGAACCTTCGGGAGCAGAGAGTCCAACGCAGCGGTGGCGCCCGTGGCCTGGAGGCAGCCGGCGCCGGTCACTAGGGATGAAAGTTGAGTTCTACGAGTTCTCTGGTTTCCTGCGCAGCGGGTACCCATTTCCATTTTTCGATAGCGTCAACCGCAGCTTTTGCCAACAAAGGGTTGCCCCCAATCACTTGCGTGAACTTCGCCTTTCCGTTGGGCGCAACCACGACTCCCACCCTGACGGTCCCATGGATTTGCGCTCTGCGGGCTAGGTCTGGATACACGGGGACCACTCTGTCCACTATCGCCCGCTTTCCTTCCGGTTGGTCTTGAGCGAGAGAAAAAGCCGGGGAGAAGAAGGTTACTCCCAAGAAGAGAATTACGAAGGCGGCTACAAAAAATGGTCGCATGGATGGCTTTTCACTGGGCCTAGCCTACGCGGAATTCATTACGCCGCGAAAGTAACTACAGTAATCCGCTAGGGATGAAAATTAAGTTCTATGAGTTCTTTGGTTTCCTGCGGAGCCGGTCCCCATTTCCATTTTTCGATGGCATCCACGGCGGCTTTTACCAACACGGGACTGCCACCAATCACTTGAGTGAACTTCACTTTTCCGTTGGGCGCGACTACGGCTTCCACCCGGACGGTTCCCCGGATTTGCATTTTGTTGGCCAGCTCTGGATACACGGGAACCACTTTGGTGATTATCTTCCGCGCCGTTTCGGGCTGTTCTTGAGCACCAGAAAAGGCTGGGGAGAAGACGATCGCTCCCAGGGAAAGCACCAAGACGGCTGCACAATAGGGTCGCATAGGGGACTTGTTCACCGCCCTTAGACTACGCGGAATTCAGAACGTCGCGAAGGTAACCACAGTAACCAAAGCCGTATTCCGCGCGGGAATCCCGCGGTCAAATGCGACGGAATTTTACCGTGATCGTTTAGTGGTGATCCCTGGGAATGGTTTCTTCCCAGGTTTTTTGTTTCAGGGGTTGGCCGTCTTTGAATAGTTGGCGGGTGTATTTGTAGTAGAGGTTTTGAGCGTCGCTCGTTAGCGTCAAGTGGCCCTGCCAGGTTAGGGTTTGTTGCTTCAGGGCCATGACGATTTCGGCTTCCCCCTGGACGGAGCTGGTTTCGGGATCATTGTCGTCAGCGAGGTAGGTGATGCCTTCGAAGTCGGTTTCTTTTCCCCAAGGGTAGGTTTCTTCGGACTTTCCACTCCAGGTGACTTTTGTTTTTCCATTGAGTTCGTCGCGCTCAGTTTTCCAATCGCCGGGCCAGGGAAAGCCAACCGACTGAATGTCGTTGCGTTGTTCGGACGGCTCGGGGGGCGCGAATTGAGGTGCGGCGTACATGGAAGGTGGAACTAGCGGCAGGGTCAGGCGTGATCCAGAGCCACCTCCTAGTTGAAGACTGGTCGTCATCGCGTAGGGACTTGGCCAAACCATTGGCCACAGCGCGTTTGAAACTGCCAGACGAATGCGATGGCCTGCGGGGAAAGTCCATGTGGCCAAGTGCATTTCGATATCCAGCGGGTAAGTCTGGCTGGGGACCAAGTCTTTGGGGTCGGAGGCATTGTCGCGCTGCGCGCCGTTGAGTCCCGCTCCGGTGACTTGGGTGACAGTGCCGTCGGGAGCAACGTCGGAGAGGCGGGCGAACCAGTTCGCTTGCGGCGCGGACGAACTTGCCTGAAGCAGGGCATGAGGACGTCCGAGAATGGTGAGGTCAGTTTTGAGCGCAGCGGAATCGTAGATGAGGCTGAAGGCGTCGACAGGCCGCTGGTCGGTGAGCAGCTCTCCCCACCAGAATCCGGCTTCCACGCCAACGGATGGAACGTAGCGGAGTTGGTGGAAGGCGGGTTTGGCGGGGTCGGTCGAGAGCACATGCGCTTCGGCGAGGTAGAGCGTCGTGTTCGCCACGTTCCTCGGGGGCCAGCCAATTTCGCCGCGCCATTTTCCAGGCACGATTTTTAAATGAGGATCGGGAGCGTGCCACTCCTGCATGTAAATCGATAGCGGCGGTTCTTCCATAATTCCTGTGTTGCGGTTCTTGAGCCAGGCATCCCACCAGCGGAGGGCTTGATCACGCCATTCGATTTGGGGGCCGGGCTCGGCGTCGTTGGGGAAGGTGTGAGTCCAGGGACCGATGATCGCCTTCACCGGCGCTTTGACTTGCTCGAACATCCGCGGGATGGAATCCCGGTAGCCGTCGAGCAGGCCTCCGATTAAGAAGCAGGGAATTTTGATTTCGCCAAGTGGCCGGACGGGAGCGTGCCAGAACTGGCCGTCGCGTTGATGCTTGAAATACATCAGTGACCAGGGCGCGGATTCGAAACGCGGTCCGAGAATTTTCTTGTCGAGCGTGTAGTCGGGGGCTCCGGTCATGGACGGGGCGAGGTCCATGTTGAGTTCGAACTCGTCGAAGTGCATCATGCCGTCGATGTAATGGACGTCGTCATGGAAGAGTTGTTCGGTGGCATCGACGGCCAGGATCGCTTTGAGCGCCGGCGGATGGCGCATGGCGAGTTGGATGGAGTTGAAGCCTCCCCACGAGATTCCGAACATTCCAACTTTCCCCGTGGACCAGGGTTGCGCGGCTAACCAGGCGATGACTTGCTCGCCGTCGAGTTGTTCCTGCTCGGAATATTCGCGGTCGGTCGGCGTGCCTTCACTGGCGCCGAAGCCGCGGATATCGACGCGGACGCTGACGTATCCGCGGGCGGCAAACCAGGAGTGGATAGGATAGTCGCGCGCGGCGGTAGCGTCGTCTTTGCGATAGGGGAGATATTCGAGGAGAGCGGGGAATTTCTCGCCGCGCTTCGCGTCGCCGGGCATGTAGAGAGTCGCGGAGAGGTGGATGCCGTCGGGCATCGGAATCGATTGCTGGACCATACGGACGGTGTAGAGCGCAGAGGACGGGGTCGCGCCCAGGCCCGTGGAAAGCGCAAGGATCGTCGGGATGGCCATTGCCAGTGTGGGGATGGGCGCCCTCGCGAGCCTGCCCGGAGCGCAGTCGAAGGGTCGGCGCCGAGCGCAGCTCGGCAGCTGCGTGCGGTCACACCAATTCTGGATTCGCACTAGACAAGAACTCAGCAACATGGGACGGGCAAACATCATAACAGGCACGAGTGCTTGACGGTTAGGCTGTTCTATCTGCCTTGACAAGGTGGGGCTATCTTTTTATCGTTGCTAACCACCCATGAACATTGTTAAGGCTACGAAGCAGTATGAGGATTGGCTGGGGTTGCACATCCGAATTGTTGAGCCCGATTTGCAATTCAAGCATGAGCAGATGGCGGCGGCCCTTTTTCCGTTCTTTCGCGCCACCTTTTACCGCTGGTTGCAGGTGTGGCCCGAGGAGTGTGCGGAACTGGATCGAGTGCCGCACATTTTGTCGGTGGGCGATCTGCACGTGGAGAACTTCGGCACCTGGCGAGACAGCGATGGCCGGTTGGTGTGGGGCGTTAACGATTTTGATGAAGCGTGTGTGTATCCCTACACAATGGATCTGGTGCGGCTGGCAACCAGTGCCTTGCTGGCGACACGTGAGAATCGTCTGGCGATGAAGCCGAGAGGGTCGGCGGCGGCGATTTTGGCGGGATACGAGAAAGGCATGGAGGAGGGCGGGCGTCCGTTTGTGTTGGAGGAGAGCCATGAATGGTTGCGGGCGATCGCGGAGAGCAAGCTGCGGGATCCGGTAGTGTTCTGGGAAAAAATGGATCGTCTTCCGACGGTGAAAGGAGAAATACCGGAGAGCGCACGCGAGGCGATTGAGCATCTGTTGCCGGAGCGGGGCATGCGGTACCGGATTGCGCGGCGAAGGGCGGGACTGGGAAGCCTGGGTCGGGTGAGGCTGGTGGCGATCGCGGATTGGAAGGGCGGGCGAGTGGCGCGGGAAGCGAAGGCGCTGTTGCGATCGGCTTTGCAGTGTCTGGATCCGGAGCGGGCGCCGGCAGAGATTTTGTACGCGGCGATCCTGCGGCGGGCGGTGCGCTGCCCCGATCCGTATGTGCAGATGCGGGGACACTGGATCGTGCGGCGGCTGTCGCCGCATTGTTCGCGCATCGAATTGGATGCGCTCGGAACCAGCCGAGGGGAATTGCGGCTGCTCGAGGCGATGGGGAAAGAGACGGCAAATATTCACGTGGGAACGGAAGAAAAGCGGCGCGCGATCCTCAAAGACCTGCGCGGACGAAAAGGGAACTGGCTGCTGGGCGCGGCGCAGGCGATGGCGGACGCGATGGAGAAAGATTGGCGAGAGTGGAGGGAGCGCCGGAAGGGCTAGACTCCGCCAGCGTTTATTGGAGTGAGAGTCGGTGGGAGGACTCGGGTCGATCGAAGGGCTGGAATTCCAGAGCCTGAGGTTTGTTTTCAGCTCCGATGGTGAGGAGGGCGTCGAGGATGCATTCGAGGGCCTCCGGGAAGCCCGACCCGACGCGGGAAAAGGACTCGCCAGGAACCGGCGGTTCACCGACCAGGTGGCCAACCGAGTGGGGGCCGAGATCGACATCGCTGAGAGTCGGATCGCTGCCCATGGACAGCGTCCCGAGCACGCGGCCCTGAGTGGCGCTGACGGAGCGCAGTCACGACCGACGAATGTTCGTCAGTGTCCCGGATTTTCAGACGATACCTGTCACGCGTCAATGTGGATCACAGGCCATTGGTCATTTTCTGGCGCGGGATTTCTGATGCACGATCTTCTAATGGACAATCCAGGCAGACGCAGCAACGAGAACTCCTGCAGTCGCCATAAACAGGCCGAGGTGCCAGAATATGCGGCGGCCGGAGAGCAGAGTGATCGAGGTGATCACCAGGGCGATCTCCAGGAAGACTTCGCTGAGATCGAAGCGGTCGGCTTTGTGCCGGGTGAGCTCGCCTTCCCCTTGCAGTTCACGGGCCTTGGTGTCGAGTTCCTTCTGATCGTCTTTATAGCGATCTGCTTCGGCCACGTATTTTTCATGTAGCTTGGCAACAGCTTCCGCGTCTTTGCTGGCAACTACGGTAGTGAGGTCGGCGAACAATTCGTCAGTGTGGCGGCGGATATTCTTGGCCTGATAGTAGCCCCACTGATCGGTGACTTTGTTCTGCAAAATTATTTCTTCGGTATGGGTGCGATGGCCGAGCAGCGACACGGTTGCCACCAGGACGGCCACCACCGCCATGGTGAGGGTCACGGGGGCGAGATCGGGATGCTCCCGTCCGTGTTCGGCATGCTCTTCCAATTCGGTGAGTTCTTCGGTCATGGTATCGGCTCCCAAACTTTGTTGGTGGAGAGCCGGGCGTTCCCACCCGGCCGGGATGCTGCTGGACCCTTCGGCTTCGCGCCGGGCAGGCTCGCGAGACGCCCGTCGCTCCACTTCATTAACTCGTTATGCTGGCAACGAACGATAGCAATGAACTATGAGGATAAACCAATTCGGCTATTCTCCCATGACTTTAATGATTACTTTTTTGTCGCGCTGGCCGTCGAATTCGGCGTAGAAAATCTGCTGCCATGGGCCGAAATCGAGTTTCCCGTCGGTGACCGGAACGATGACTTCATGGTGAATGATCAGCGACTTGAGGTGCGCGTCTCCGTTGTCTTCTCCGGTCTGATGATGCTGGTAGTTCTGTCGAAATGGGGCGAGAGCCTCCAGCCACTGGTCGATGTCTTGGATCAGGCCGCTCTCATTGTCGTTGACGTAGACTCCGGCAGTGATGTGCATGGCGGAGACCAGGATCATGCCGTCTTTGATTCCGGACTTCTTGAGGGCGCTCTCGACTTGCGGAGTCAGGTGAATGTAGGCGCGCTTGGTTTTCGCGTGCAGGGTCAGGTATTCGGTGTGGAATTTCATACATCACATCTATCATGAGGTGAGCATGCTGGAAAGGGAGAGGCGAATGTCAACTCCGCCAGTTACTGGTCGGTTGATCCCAGTCGAACTGAAGAAAAGAGCCGGGCTGGAGTTCCGCGTTTATCTGGACCTGAAGATTGGAATCCATCGCGAGTTGCTGAACCACCTCAATCTGGAGAAGGTGGCGACGCAACCCGACGATCACGTAAGGCGCCAGGTATACGCGTTGATTCAGGGGGTGGCCGCGAACTTGAAGACACCCCCGAGCGCTCTGGAGCTGACCCCGACGGAGAAAGAGCAGCTCTTGTTTGAGGTTCTGGAAGAGGTCTTCCGTCTGGGGCCGCTCGAACCGCTGCTCCAGGATCCGACCATCAGCGACATCCTGGTGAACGGCGCCCAAGAAGTCTACGTCGAGCGTGCGGGCGTCCTGGAAGAATCCAGGACCATATTCAAGGACAATACCCACCTGATTCACATTATCGACAAGATCGTATCCGCGGTCGGGCGGAGGGTGGATGAATCTTCGCCGATGGTGGACGCCCGTCTCGCCGACGGATCTCGCGTCCACGTGGTCATTCCTCCGGCCGCGGTCGACGGTCCACATCTTTCCATACGGCGCTTCGGGCACATCCCAATCACCGATCGCGATCTGCTGGCCACACAGACGCTGACACAACCGATGCTGGAGTTGCTCCGCGGCGCCGTACAAGCCCGTCTCAACATTGTTGTGTCCGGCGGGACCGGCGCCGGTAAGACGACGCTGCTGAATGTTCTCTCCGGCTATATCTCCGAGAAGGAGCGGATCGTCACCATTGAGGACTCTGCTGAATTGCAACTGAAGCAACGGCACGTGGTGCGGCTGGAATGCCGTCCGGCCAACGCGGACGGCACAGGCGCCATCATGCAACGGCAACTCGTGATCAACAGTCTACGCATGCGGCCGAACCGCATCATCGTCGGCGAGGTCCGCAGCGAGGAAGCGCTCGATATGTTGCAGGCCATGAACACTGGCCACGACGGCTCGATGACTACGGTCCACGCGAATAGTCCACGGGATGCGATTGCTCGCATGGAAACGATGGTCCTGATGGGCAATGTGAATTTGCCGGAAAAGGCGATTCGCAGACAGATCGCGTCGGCGGTTACGCTGCTGCTGCAGGTGACACGTTTCAACGACGGCAGCCGGCGTTTGACGCATATCACCGAGATCACCGGAATGGAAGTCGACATCGTCAGCATGCAGGATGTGTTCTTGTTCGAGAAGCAGGGAGTTTCGCCCGAAGGCCGCGCGTTGGGGACGTTCACCGCCACCGGCGTCCGGCCGGCGTTTGAGGAAAAACTGCGAGCCGCTGGCATTTCGCTGCCCGCAAACTTCTTCGAACCGTCGGTCAACTACCAGCGCCGTCAGAGGTAACACGAGACCGGCAGGAATCCTTGGACAGCGAGACACTGCGAGATGTGGTCCACCCCGCTGGTAAATTCTAGCGCCGGTATCGGGAGCGGACCGATATCGTGAAGCACGACACCTGACATCATTTGATCCTGTAATCAGTGCAATGGGGACCACGGTTGCGCTTGATGACGATCTCGTACGCATCGCGCAGGAGTTCACCGGGGTGGCGGAGAAAACGGCTCCGGCTTGGAAGTGAATTCTTTATCGGCCACGGATGAGCCATGAAATCACGGGTTTACATCGGCCCCATTAGCGCATCGATTCTTCGATTTCTGAGATCCAGTCGGGGCGCTTCAACACTTCGCGGGGTTTCGGGCCGTCGGCGGCGCCTACGATGCCGTCGCGTTCCATCAGGTCTATGAGGTGGGCGGCGCGTCCGTAGCCGACTCGCAGGCGGCGCTGCAAGAGCGATGTGGAGGCTTTGCCGAACTCGATCACGAGGCGCACGGCATCGTTGTAGAGCGGGTCGTTATCGTTATCATTATCATTGCCGTCGCCGGAACGGTCTCCGGAATCGTCGCCGGCTGTTGCTTCGCGATCTTCTTTCGGCGTCTCAAGGAATTTTTCTTGATACTGTGCCTGACCCTGCGCTTTCCAGAATTCCACGACGGCGGCGATTTCCTTTTCGGTTACATACGGCGCGTGGAGGCGGTGGACACGCGCGGAGCTGGCGGGCAGGTAGAGCATGTCGCCGCGTCCGAGGAGCGATTCGGCGCCGTTGGCGTCGAGAATGGTGCGCGAATCGACTTTGGTTGCGACACGGAACGACACGCGGGCGGGGAAGTTAGCCTTGATCAGGCCGGTGATTACGTCGACCGACGGGCGCTGCGTGGCTAGCACTAAGTGGATGCCTACGGCGCGCGCCATTTGCGCCAGGCGCGTGATGGATTCTTCCACGTTGTTGCCGTCGAGCATCATCAGATCAGCCAACTCGTCGATGATGATGACGATTTTTGGAAGCGGGCCCTCCTCCGATGTCGCCTCCTCGCTGAACAAGCTGGGCGTGTCGTCGAACAGACGATTGTAGCTGTCAATGTTGCGGACGCCTTTGGCGGCGAGCAGTTTGAGGCGGCGCTCCATTTCGCGGACGGCATTGCGTAGCGCGTTGGCGGCGAGCTTGGGCTCGGTGATAATGGGCGTGTAGAGATGCGGGACGCCTTCGTAGTTGCCGAGTTCGAGGCGCTTCGGGTCGACTAGGACGAGGCGCACCTCGTCAGGTGTGGACTTGTACAGGATCGACATGATCATGGCGTTGATGGCCACGCTCTTGCCCGTGCCGGTCGATCCGGCGATCAGCAGGTGAGGCATGCCGGCCAAGTCGGCGGCGGCGATGCGTCCGTTGATGTCCTTGCCCATGGCGATGGTGAGCTTGGATTTGGTGCCGAGGAATTCCTGCGACTCGATGTTCTCGCGCAGCCAGATGATTTCGCGCTCGCGGTTCGGTACCTGGATGCCGACAGTGCTCTTGCCGGGCATGCGTTCGACGAGGATGCTTTCGGCGCGCAGAGCGAGGCAGAGATCGTCGGTGAGTCCGATGATGCGGCTGTACTTGATGCCGGCTTCAGGCTTGAATTCGAAAGTGGTGACGACCGGGCCGGGATTGATCTGCGTGACTTGGCCGTGGACTTCGAATTCCGCGTACTTCGCGGTCAGAACCTGGGCGATGAGTTTGAGTTCTTCTTCGTGGACGGATTGCTGCTCGTCGGGACGATGCAACAGGCTCGAAGGAGGGAGCTTGTAACTGCCCGCGATTTTCGGGAGAGTTGTCCTCGCCTTGCGCTCGGTGTCGCCGCGCTCAGCAACTGCGATATCAGAAGCGGCTTGCGAAGTCTGTGGCGGTGCCGCGAAAGCGGAGTCGTCTTCCTCGGCCATGCGTTCGATGCCGGTGCGTGGGGCGGGAGCCGCTGACTGCACGCCGGGAATCTCGGGGCGCGGCGAAGCGGGACGCGCGGGCACGAGGTGGGTCGTTACGTTTGGCTTTTCGGCGCGGCGTTTTTCGAGTTCTTTCTGTTGACGCTTGCGCTGGCGCTCGTCTTGCCAGTCTCGGAAGCGATCTCGGAGCGCGAGGATGAACGCGAAGCGGGTGGGCGCCCAGACTTCGATTGCCGAGAATGAGAAGGCGGTGGTGAGGTAGAGCGCGACGGCCAAAACAGTCGTGCAGACAATGTATGCACCGGCAACATTAAGGTAACGGATTAAAACATCGCCGACGATGCGGCCGACCAGGCCTTCGACGGGAATGGCCCCCATCCAGCGCAGGTGCACGGGCAGGATGGCGAGCAACGCGGGCACGAACATGAGCATCCAGATTGCGCCGAGCGTCTTTGCGATTGGAGTCTGCACGGCTCGCGAGCGGAACCAGCGCATGCCGAGCATCGCCATGAAGATGGGCAGCAGAAACGATCCGACTCCCCAGAATTGCAGGATGAGGTCGGAAAGATAGGCTCCGAAGATGCCGATCCAGTTGCGGGCGGCGTGCGATCCGGTGAGGATGGAGGCGCTGTTGAGCGAGGGATCGAGCGGCGAATAGGAAGCCAGCGCGAGGAAAAGGAGGAGTGCGGAGACGCACAACAGGAGTCCCACGAGCTCGTTCAGACGCCGGTTCCTGGTGGGCGTAAAGACCTTTGAGAAGGATGTCATGTGGCAGCGACGGCGTTGGGCAAAAGCTCACCCACAGTGCCGTGACAAGGCCAGAGCCTCACAATTATGCCAAGAAGCGGTGGTTCCTGCAATGCGGGGAAAGGGCTGGGGTGGCGAGTTGGGTTCGGGCGGGCGACGACCAGGGCCAGTGGCACCCATTTTGTTGCTTATGGGTCACAACATAAGGCGTTCCGCACAAGGATCGCACTCGTAAATGCTTGTAAATAAATGGAGTATTGGATGCTTCACGAGAGCAGTTTTTTGCATCCAACCGAAGCCGCCAATCTTCTCTTTATTTTTTTTGAGACGGTCCGGCCCAGGTGAGGCGGTCCGGCTGATGGCGCCTGTTCGAGCGCCGTTGCCCGGTCCTCTTCACCATATTTCAAGCACGATTTAAGATAAGGAGAATCCGAATGAAATCCAAGAAGCTATTGGCTGTTTTCCTAGGGGCGCTCGTCGTGTTTGCGCTGTCGCTGCCGGTAATGGCACAGGACACCACGCAATCCACCACCACCACGACGACGCAGACTCCACCACCTGCTCAAACGGAGAGCACGACGACCACGACCACGGAAGCAGGTCGGCCACAAACGCAAACCACTCAGACGACCGAGAGCACTACGAAGTACAAGCACCATCACAAGAAGGTGAAGAAGGAAAAGGAAACAACCACTACAACGACGACCCCACGGGAGCACAGTGAGACGACGACCACCACCACGACTCCGCCGCAGTAATTGCGGGAAGTCGTAGCGCGGTGTGATGATCAGGCCGCGCCGCCATGAGAGTCGTGGCGGCGCGCACCCTCGCCGGAGACCGGTGAAATGCATACTGCAGTCTTTCGCGCCGCAGAAAGGCTACAGGGTCCCGCGAGCCGTGGATTAGCCGGACAATCTCGACGCCCGATGAGACTGGTACGTAGAGCACGAGCATCTTTTCAAAACCAGAAATCCGAAACACCCGCAGGGACGCCAACCTCGGGCTCCGGAGACGGAGAGGCCAACCCATCTGGGGCTGGGTCGAGAAAAGGCGAAGGTTTCGTGAGCAGCGCCTGACCTCTCTTGTCGTTCAGGCGAGTATCGGCATGCCTTCTCGCCAGAGATGGGTCCGCAAAACGTCATGCGAATCTCCTCGCTCATCTCATCAATGCCCAAATCCACCAGAACACTCGGGCAGCGTTTGTTCGCAGCCTCTCGTTGCGGAATCGCCGCAACTC